>Ga0208584_1000128_pt1 | contig 11751 bp, 7 predicted proteins | sample NGESurdeep072012_4_FD_184460 | JGI IMG/M metagenome (GOLD analysis project Ga0208584, IMG submission 184460) | Arctic peat soil microbial communities from Barrow, Alaska - NGEE Surface sample 415-1 deep-072012 (SPAdes) | ecosystem: Environmental > Terrestrial > Soil > Wetlands > Peat ...
CGCCTCGCTCATCTTCATCCCACCCCCGATGTGGGCGACGATCTCGCCGGCGATGCTCGCCGCAAAGGCGAGGACGAACATGGCTCGGAGGAGCCGGCCTCGGAGGACAGGGAGAACGAGAAGGGCACCTGTCAGCGGCAGGATCACGGCGGCATCGAGGCCATCGGGCACTTCGGCACCTACCACGACCCCCAGGGCCATCAGGACGACGCCCGCGACCACGAACAGAGGGCGTGAGGAGCCTCGTTTCAGGAACCAGACGGCCAGCGCGACGATCACCCCGACCAGCCCGGCGACGGGCAGGAGTCCCGGTCGCTCGCTCGAAGGCGCGGTCGCGAAGTTCCCTACAAAGAGCACGACCGTGGCGCATGCGCACAGCGCCATGAAGCGCCCAAGAAGCCGATCGTGGTCGGCGCGCGAGCGTTCCGACCCTGCCGACGCGCCGTCCTTCAGCGGGCGCTCGGCGGGGGCGCGAGTCGTGTCGGCCGTCATCGCACGACCTCACGCTCAGTCTGCTCTCCGGGCGCCGCGGCCACCCACACGTTCACCGGCTCCGGGTGCCCGAACAGGTAGCCCTGCCCAAACTCGACGCCGAGCGCCGTGAGCGTGCGGGCCTCCTCCACGGTCTCGACTCCTTCGGCGATCAGGCGGCAGCCCGCGGTCCTTGAGAAGTGACGCATGCCCACCACCAGGGCCTGGCGTCCCAGGTTGACGTTGACCCGCCGGACGAGGCTGATGTCGAGCTTCACGAAGTCGGGCCGCAGGTCGATGATGTGCCCGAAGTTGGCGACTCCCGCCCCCGCGTCGTCGACCGCGAGGCGGATGTCGCGCCCGAGCGCATGCACAGCTTCGCGCACGGCGTCGTAGTCCTCGATGCGGTCGTGCTCGGTGATCTCGAGCACGATGGGCCGGTCGGCCGACGAGAGGCTCTCGCGCAGCCGGTCACCATCCTCGAGCAGGCGGGGCGAGACGTTGAGATCGAGCCACAGCCCAGGCGGCAGCCCCTTCGCCGCCTCAACCGCGGCCTCGAGCGTGGCGAGCTCGAGCTCCGGTCCGAGGCCCACCGACCAGGCGTCGGCGAAGCACAGGTGCGGTCGCTGGTCCGAGTCGAAGCGCGTCAGCGCCTCGTAGCCCACCACCTCGCCCGACTCGAGCTCGACGATCGGCTGGAAGACCGGGTGGAAGGTGCCGGCGGCGAGGACGGCGGCAAGCGCGGCGTGCAGATCCGCCTCCCGGCGCATGGTGTGCATGCGCTCCGCCAGCAGCGCGCTTGACGTCGCGCTGAACGAGACGAGCGCCGGCATCTTCTCCACGAGCGCCCGCGCGAAGCGCTCGTCGAATGTCCCGATCACCAGGACGCCCTCCACGTGGTCGCCGTGGCCGATCGGTCCATAGGCAATGGCCTTCAGGCCGGCCGCGGTACGCCCAGCCACCCAACCCTCGTCGGCCACATCCTCCGTGGCGTATCCGGCCCAGGGACCCTTCGCCACCCGCTCCTGCATGAGCGAGGCGATCGCGGGGGGCAGGTGGTCGCCCGCCCTCGTTGGGTAGCCATCCGGCGCGCTGAGCGCGATGATCTGCACGTCGTCGGCACCGAGGAAGACCTGGATCGAGGCCATGTCGATGAACGGCAGCTTCACCAGCTCGTCGGAGATCCCCTTGGCGGCCTGCTCGAGCGTGGCGTCGGCGGGGATGTTGCGGAGGCCCTCGGTCATGGCCGCGCGGACGCGCGCCTGAAGGGCCAGCTCCGCTTCCGCCTCGCGCAGCTCTGTGACGTCGCGGGTCACGCTCACGTAGCTCGAGACCACGCCATCTGGGCCCCGCCGCGGCGTGACACTGACCTCGATGTGACGCATGGTCCCATCGGCACGCCGCCGGTCACCCGCGCCGACCCGCCGGTCGACCCTGCCGACCCGCCGGTCGACCCCGCCGACCCGCCGGTCGACCGCGCCGACCCACCTGCGTCCAGCGGTGATCGTCCGGTCGACGTCGGCGATCATGGCCGGGTCCAACACGTCGAGCATGACGTCCGACATCGCCTTTCCGATGAGGTCGGGCAACCCCCTGCCGATGGTCGCCACGTAGGCGGGGTTGGCGTAGCTGAGGCGTCCGTCGGCGTCGACGATGACGATGCCATCGGCCGACTCCTCGACGATGGCGGCCAGACGCTCCCGCTCGCGGGCGAGTCGTTCGCGCTCGGTGATGTCGGAGAACGAGACGACAACGCCCGTGAGATCATCCCCCGATGCGTCACGGAGCGGCTGTGCATTCACGAGCAGCCATCGGGTTGCGCCAGACGAGTGGCGCAAGCCCAAGAGGACTCCGGCCACCGGCCGTCCCGTCGTCCGCGCCATCGTCGCTGGGTGTTCCTCGTCGCGGATCGGGGTGCCGTCGGACCACACGGCGGGCCATTCCGGGTCGAAGGATGTCCGACCGGTGAGCTCGTCGAGCGTGAGGCCGAGGATCGCACGGGCAGCGGGGTTGCTCGTCACGATTCGCCCGGCGGCATTCTGCACCACGACGCCCTCGGTGAGGTGGTCCACCACGGCGCGGTACTGCTGCTCGCTCTCGCGGAGGTCTTCGGCCACTCGCTTGCGCTCGGTGATGTTCTCGAAGATGGCCGCGAAATGGCCCGGTCGAGGGCGAAACGCGCTGATCGCGAACCATCGCTCCAGCGCGGGCAGGTACGTTTCGAAGTGTTCCGGGATACCCGTCGGCGTCACGCGACCGTAGATCTCGAAGAGCTCCGGGTTGGTCTCGCGAACACCGGGGATCACCTCCGTGACCCTTTTCCCGGTCACGTCCGCCAGGCCCGTGAGGGCCTCGAACGCGGTGTTGACATCGAGGTGGATCCAGTCGATGGGCTGCCCGGCCTCGTCGAAGAGCATCCGGCACGAGGTGACGGCTTCGGCCATGTGCTCGAAGAGCGAACGGTACCGCTCACGACTCTCGATCAGCGCCTGCTCGGCCTCGCGCCGCCGCGTGACGTCGACGATCAGGCCCTCGACGCACAACTCCGGGACGTCCGCGTCCCAGGCGGCGTGCGCATGGATGGAGAGCCATGCCGTCGATCCATCGCGCCGGTGGACCTCGTACTCGAAGTCGGATACCGCGCCGGCCGTGCGCACGCGCTCGACGAGTTCCGCGCGGCGGGCAGGATCGATCCAGGTCGTGCCCGTATCGCCCATCGCCGCCACCAGCACCTCCTCGGGCGAGTCGTACCCGAGCATCCGAGCGCCGGCGAGGTTGATCGAAAGCGCCCGTCCGCTGGCGGTGGTGCGGAAGACCCCCTCGACGGCGCGTTCGAACAGATCGCGATACTGCTCCTCGTCCCAGGCCCGGGCGTCTTCGGAGCTCCCGTGCGTGCCGTCGTTGAGGCCGTCTGGGTCAGCGTGAGCTGCCGCCAGCCCCTTGGGCCCCTGCGTGGAGCCCTTGCGTGCTGTCTTCCTTGACGCCGTTTCAGTCGGTGCAGTCATCCACGCCGCCGTGTTCCATCGTCGGTTGCCAGCCCACCCGCTGAGGGCGAGGCGCTGGCCGGACGGGTCGGGCAGACGGCAGAACCGCCGCCTGCTTGTGGTTGTCCTTGGCACCCGATCCGTCGCGAACGGACGAGTGTCGGTATGCCACACGGTGGGAGCGCTGTACGCGGCGCGCCATTACCCGTTAGTACTCACGTCCGGGTGGCGAGGGGCGACATCGGCAGCGAGCTCTCAGCCTGATCGGGCACGCGGGATGCGCACGAGGTTGATGCCATGAAGGAGCGGGCCTCCGCTCCGCCGCCAGGGTCAGCCCGGGAGGGGTCCCAGGACCTCCTCGTCATACGCCCAGCCATCGATGTCGGGCGGGTCGTAGCCGAGGATCGTCAGCGAGTGCCGGACCTGGGTTCGGTGCTCGCAACCGTGGTCGAGCGCCTGGGTGAAGAAGGTGATCGCGCGAATCACCGCCGGCTCGCCTCGATGGCGTGCCACGACGATGGCGTCGGGCGCGGTGGCCTCGGCGAGCTCGATCAGCGCTGCGGCGGACGCCGCGGCCCGGCGGCGCAGGACGGCCACGGACGGTGCCAGCGCCTCAGGTGGGACGGGCCGGTCGGTGCCGCCCGCCGCATCCGGTCCGGGCGCGGTCTGGCCACGCAGCCCGCGGACATAGCGCTCCTCGGCCTCCACGAGATGGCGAAGGGTCGCGCCGAGGCCTCCGAAGGTGCCCTGCACGACGAACTCCAGCTGATCGGCGGGAAGCCCTTCGCACGCGGCGAAGAGGCGGTCCGAGGCCCACGCATGGTGGCGAAAGAGCGTGACGAATCCCGCGTCCATGCGGCAAGCATACCGATCCACGGGCCCCGGAACCGGCGCCTTCGTGCCCGACTCACCCGAAGTACCCCTAACTGCAACGGGACGTGCAGGACCACCGTTGGGCGGGCGACAGGACCATCGCGCGGGCTGACCGGAGGCCGGCCGGCGCCTACGGTTGTCACGCCATGCGAACCACCACTCTCTCCAGGCCCGCCGCCCCTCTCCGTCTCGCGCTCATGCTTGCTGTCGCCCTCGTCGCGACAAGCGCGGGTCTCCTGGCGCTGCCGAGCTCGGTTCTCGGCTGGGACGCCAACACGTTCTCGTCGACGTCGGAGCAAACGCTCTTGGCGTGGACCAACCAGGCCCGCGCCAGCGCCGGCCTGGGGGCGCTGCGCTGGGATTCGACCCTCGCCTCGGTCGCGCGATGGCGTTCGCAGGACATGGCGACGCGCGACTACTTCAGCCACGACATCCCACAGCCGCCAGGCGGGCGCTTCAACAACGAGCTTGACCGGCGGGGCTACTGCTACAAGGTGGCCGGCGAGAACATCGGCTGGAACAACTACCCCGACGACAGAGCGACGGAGGTCGTCCAGAACGACTGGATGAACTCAGCCGGGCACCGCGCGAACATCCTCGGGTCGAGCTGGGACGCCGCCGGGATCGGAGCCTACAAGCTGGCCGACGGCCGCAAGTTCTTTACCGTCATCTTCGCGGACAAGTGCAGCAGCACGCCCGCCCCGACCCCGAAGCCAACCCCGAAGCCCACGCCGAAGCCAACGCCGAAGCCAACGCCGAAGCCAACCCCGATGCCCGCCGCGACCCCGAAGCCCACCCCGAAGCCAACCCCGCGAGTGACGCCGACCCCGGCCGCGACCCCCGTCCCGACCCCGGCCGCGACCCCCGTCCCGACGCCGACGCCGGCCCCGACCCCGACCCCGACGCCGACGCCGACCCCGACGCCCGAGCCGACGCCGACGCCGACCCCGACGCCCGAGCCGACGCCGACGCCGACGCCGACCCCGACGCCCGAGCCGACCCCGACGCCCGGCCCGAACGCCACGGCGACACCTGGCGGCCTCTCGGGCGGGCAGGCGCTCCCCGATGGCGTGTCGCTCCGGGTCCACGACCCTGCCCCCGCCCCGGGCCTGGTAGGCGGCCTGATGGGTAGCCTGCTGACGCTGATCCTCGGTTCCTGAGGCGGGACCGCCCGGGCCGTGGCAGGTGACGGCTCGGGTACACTGCGGGAGATGTTGACCGATCCCCTTTGCGCCACGGCGTCCCGCTGATGCCGCCGATCCTCGAGGCGCGCGACGTCACGAAGCGGTATCGCATGGGTGTCGGCGACGTCGATGCCGTTCGGGGTGTCTCGCTGGCGGTGGAGCCCGGCGAGTTCGTGGCATTCATGGGACCGTCTGGCTCCGGCAAGAGCACGCTGCTCCACCTTCTCGGTGGGCTGGACCGGCCGACGTCCGGCGACGTCGTGCTCGATGGGGCGCTCGTCAGCGGCCTGTCCGACGACGCGGCGACGAAGCTCCGCCGCGAGAAGACCGGCTTCGTCTTCCAGTTCTTCAACCTCGTCCCGCTCCTGAGCGTCTGGGAGAACGTGGCGCTCCCCTTCACCATCGCCGGCGAGGACGGGCGCCGCGGCGAGCACGCGGCCGCAATCCGCGCTGCCCTCGCCTCCGTCGACCTCGTCGGCAAGGAGCGCAACCGGCCCGACCAGCTCTCCGCCGGCGAGCAACAGCGCGTTGCGCTTGCCCGCGCTCTCGTTCGGAGGCCCGCGCTCCTCCTCGCGGACGAGCCGACCGGGAACCTCGACTTCGCGACCGGGACGGAGATCCTGGATCGCCTCTGGCGCTCGTGCCACGAGGGCGGCCAGACGGTGGTCCTCGTCACGCACGATGCGAAGGCCGCGGCCTACGCCGACCGCGTCTACGTGATGCGAGACGGGTCGCTCCGCGACGAGATCCGGCTGGGCCGCCGCGATGACCACGGGGCAGCCGGGCTGATCACGCGTCTCGCCGACCTGGGCCTCTGACGCGTGCGCGCCCTCGACGCGCTCGCCCGCCGGACGCTGGTCGCGAGGCCGCTCCGCACCATCCTCACGATCGTCGGGATCGCCCTCGGTGTCGGCGTGCTGGTTGCGGCCCTCATCCTCAACGCCGGCCTGGACGCGGCCGCCGAGCGGAGCGTCCGCGACCAGCTGGGGCGCACCGACCTGCGCGTCGCGGCATTCCAGGAGCGCGGCCTCTCGCCGGCCTCGCTTGCTGCCATGGCCACGACGCCGGGTGTCGCCGTTGTCGCGCCGGAGCTCGAGCAGCGGACGTACCCGGCCCCGGATCCGCAGGCCGGGTCCGGTCTGCCCGTGCCCGTGACCGTGCTCGGGGTGGATCCGGCAGCCGATGCTGCGCTCCACGACCGGACGCTCGCAAGCGGTTCGTCGCTGCCGCCGGAGGGCGGCGACGTGGCCCTGGTCTCGGACGCGCTCGCGCGTTCGGATGGGCTCGCGGTCGGCGCCACGATCACCCTCAACGGGTCCGCGGAGTCCGGCCCGCGTCCGTTTCGCGTGGCCGGAATCCTCGCCGCCGTCCCGGGTGACCCGGATCCGGCCGGCCGAAGCATCGTCGTTCCGCTCCAGGCCGCCCAAGCGCTGTTCGGCACGTCTGCCGTCAGCCGCGCGGACCTCGGCCTCGCGCCGGGCGGCGGTGTCGCCGCCGTGTCGGCTGAGCTCGAGCGCCGGCTCTCGGCGGAGCCGTACACCCTGACCACGCCGGGACAGCTGATCGCCGATCTGCGCGCCTCCACCGTCGACTTCCGGGCCACGATCGCGCTCGTCGCGGCCGTGTCGCTGTTCGGCGGCGCCTTCCTCATCTTCAACACGATCGCCATGACGGTTGCCGAGCGCGCCCGCGACGTGGGGCTCCTCCGCGCGGCTGGCATGACCCGCCGCCAGGTGACGGTCCTGGTGCTCATCTCCGCGGCGCATCTCGGGGTCGCGGGCGTTGCGCTCGGGCTGGCGGCCGGCGTGGGGTTCGCGGCCGCGGTCACGGCATTCCTGTCGCCGGGCGGGGGCGTGCTGGCAATCCGCGAGCTCGTGATCCCGCCGGCCGGGTTGCTGCTCGGCGCGCTGCTCGGCTTCGGCGTGACGATCGCCGCCGCGCTCGAGCCGGCCCTGCGCGCGGCCCGGATATCGCCGGTCGCGGCACTCACCGCGCGGCTCGAGCAGACCGCGGTCCTGCGCGCTCGCCTCCGCTGGCTCACGCTCGTGTTCGCCGTGGTCGGGGTCGCGGGGATCGCCCTCTGGCCCGGGGCGGCGGACGGGAGCGCCGGGCTGCTCCGGCCGCTCGCGGTCTACGGGTTGCTGCTCGGCGTCACCCTGGTCAGCCCCTTCCTGATCGGTCCGCTGGGCACGCTGGTCGGGGCGATCGCCCGGCCGTTCCTGCCGGCGGAGGAGCGCCTGACCCGCAGCACCCTCGTCCGCGACCCGAGTCGCACCGCCCTGACCGTCGGCGCCCTCGCGGTGGCGCTCGCGGTCCTCGTCGCGCTCGGCGGCGTCGCCGCGACGACCCGGCGGGCGGCCACGGCCTGGCTGACGGAGGTGGTCCCGGGCGATGGGCTTCTCACCTCGATCCGCCCGGTGGCGCTCGACGCGCCGCAGCTGGCCGACCTTGCCGCCGTGCCCGGCGTGGCGCGGCTGAGCCCGATCGGGCGCTTCGCGGTCGCGGTCGGCGGGCAGCGGCTGGACGCGGCCGCCGTCGTGGGCGCGGATCTCCTTGCGGACAGCCGGCTCGCGCTCACGGTGGGCGACCGAGGAGCCGCCCTTCCCGCACTCGACGCGGGCGGCGCAGTCATCCTCCCGGCTGCCGTCGCAGATCGACTGGGGCTCCCGCTGGGCGGGTCGCTCCAGGTCCTCGCCGGGCGTGACGTTGTTGCGCTCCGGGTCGTGGGGATCGCAGCCCGGACCATCCCGGGGAGCCTCGGCGAGGCCGTCCTCGTCGGCTGGCCGGACGCGACAGGGCGCCTGGGTGCGCTGGGCGCCGATGTCTTCGCGGTCCGTTACGTGCCGGGCCAGGAGGCGGCCGCGGCCGCCGCGCTCGAGCCGCTCGCGCGCGCGAACGCGCTGGAACCCGCCACGCTCCAGGCGCTCGCGGGAACCATCGGCGCGTCCGTGGACCGCCTCTTTGCGCTGCTGACCGCCCTCGCCGTGGTGGCCCTGATCGTCGCCGGGCTCGGGATCGTGAACACGCTCACGATGAACGTGCTGGAACGGGTTCGCGAGCTGGGCTTCCTGCGGGCCGCCGGCCTCACCCGGCGCCAGGCGCGGCGGCTCGTGATGCTGGAGGCGGCGGTCCTGGGGGCGGTGGGCGCGATCATCGGCGTGGTCGCGGGGATCGTCGCGGGGGCGATCCTCGCCGCCCTGGGGGCAGGTCCCGGGGTCACGTTCGATCCCGGCTGGGGGACGATCGCGCTGGCCCTGGTCGGCGGCGTGGCGCTCGCGATCGTGGCCTCCGCCTGGCCTGCGAACCTTGCCGCCAGGATCGAGATCGTCCGCGCCGTCCAGTACGAGTAGACTCGGGGAACGCGGTCGTCCCGGCCGCTACCGGAGGTGCAGATGACGTTCGCGACGCCCCGCCTCAACCGGCTCCCGGCGCGCGAGCGTGGCATCACGATCGGTGATTTCCTCGTCCCGATCGCGATCGGCGAGCGGATCAGCGAACGGGCGCGCCACGTGGCGCTCATCGCGATCGGCGCCTTCCTCGTCGCGCTGACGGCGAACGTCCAGGTGGTCCTCAACGGCCAGACAGTCGCGCTGCCGGGCGACATCCGGGTCACGCTGCCTGTCTCGCCGGTCCCGATCACCGCCCAGACGTTCGCGGTCCTCCTCGTCGGCGGCGCGCTCGGCTTCCGGCGCGGCCTGATGTCGGTGGGGCTCTACCTCGCGCTGGGCCTGGCCCTCCCGGTCTACGCGCAGGGCGCGTCCGGGATCGACACGTTCGTGGGTCGCGAAGCGGGCCGCTGGGTGCTGGGCGCGACCGGTGGCTACCTGCTTGGATTCCTGCTTGCGGGCGCGATCGTGGGCCGCCTCGCGGAGCTCGGCTGGGACCGCCACGTCGGGGGGGCCGTGGTCGCGATGCTCCTCGGCAATGTCGTGATCTACCTCGTCGGGGTGCCCTGGCTCATGGCCGCCACCGGCTTCGACCTGGCCACCGGGCTCGCGAAGGGCGTCTACCCGTTCCTCGTCGGCGACCTCCTCAAGCTTGCCCTGGCCGGGATCATCTTCCCGGCGGCGTGGTGGCTGGTGGGTCGCGGAGACGGCACCCGCTGACGGCTGCGGACGCGGCGGGCCTCTACGGCCCCGGATCCGCCGCCTGGGCGCGCAACCGGGACGCCTTCCTGCTCCTCGGCGCCGGCCCGCGCGCGCTCCTGCTCCAGCTCGCGCATCCGCTCGTGGCGGAGGGAGTCGCGCAGCACTCCGACTTTCGGGCTGACCCGTGGAGCCGCCTGGCCGGGACGCTCCGGAGCTACCTGCGGATCATCTACGCGAGCCGGACCGGCGCGACGGCCGAGATCGCCCGCCTCAACCGGCTCCACCGGTCGATCACGGGCGTCGTCGCGGACCCGGAAGCGCGCGCAGCGACCGGCGTCGCGGCGTACGCGGCGCGCGACCCGGCCCTGTCCCTCTGGGTCCACGCGACGCTCGTGGAGTCCACCCTCGCCGTCAACGAGGCGTGGCGCGGCCCGCTGGCCCCGGGCGAGGCCGCGCGCTTCTACGCCGAGACCCTGCCGATCGCGCGCGCCTTCGGGATCCCGGCTCAGATCATCCCGTCCGACCTCGACGCGTTCCGGGCCTGGTGGGCCGGGATGGTGGGCCCGGGCGGCGCGATCCGTGTCACACCCACCGCACGGGAGCTCGCGGCCGCGATCCTCGCGCCGCCGCTGGCGCCGCTCGCCGGCCGGGGTGCGGGCGCAGTCCTGCCGGCCGGGATGCGACCGGTCCTCGCCGTGATCCCGCCACGCGCCGCCGGCTGGCTCCTGTGGCCGTCGATCGCCCTTCTGCCCCCATCGATTCGCGCTGCGTACGACATCCCGTGGTCGCCGGGCCGGCGCGCCGTGGCCGCGTGGCTCGTGGCAGGCTGGCGTGCCTGGGCGGCGCTCCTCCCGGCCACCTGGGGGACCATGCCCCAGGCGCGGGCCGCGGACCGGCGGATCGCAGCCCTGGTCGAGCACCCCCGCTCCCGGTGACCGGTCCGGCGAGTCCCGGTCGCGGCCTCTACCATTGGCCGCCGTGACAACCCCTGACCCGCGCGTCATCCTCGCCCTGGACATCGGGACGTCCGCCGCCAAGGCCGGCGTGGTCGCCCTCGATGGCCGCCTGCGTGGCGACGCCCGGGCGCCCTACTCGCTCCTCCTCGACGGCGAGCCGGGCCGAGCCGAGCAGGATCCCGATGCGTGGTGGGACGCGCTTCGGGAGGCCGCCGCGATCGCCCTGGCACAGGCAGCCGCGGACGGCCCGCTGGAGCCGGTCGCGGTCTGCTGCGTGGGGCAGGGTCCCACGCTGGTGCCCACGGCCGCGGACGGCCGAGCGGTCGGGAACGCGGTCACCTGGCTGGATCGTCGGTCTGGCGCGGAATCCGCCGCGGTCGCGGCGGCGCTCGGCCGCCAGGGCTGGAATGTCACGCTGCTCGGGTCGGCGCGCCGGCTCGCGGCCGCATCCCCCGAGGTCGGGTCCCGGGCCGCATGGTTCCTGTCCGCCTGGGATCACGTCGGGCTCCGGCTCACCGGGGTCGCGGCGGCCGCGCTCCAGGATCGCGCCGACGCTGTCTCCGCGGACGACGCGCGGCTCGCGGGGCTCGACGCCCGGAGTGCCCCGCCGAGCATCCGCGCCGGTTCCGTGCTCGGCGGTCTCCTGGCGGGACCGGCCGCGGAGCTTGGCCTGCGGGTCGGGCTGCCGGTCGTGGCCGGCGTCAACGACGCGATCGCCACGTTCCTCGGCGCCGGGCTCACGGTCGCCGGCCAGGCCATCGACACAGGTGGCACGTCGGGTGGCTTCGGGCTGTACGTGGCCGCCCCGATCGCCGCCCCACCCTTGTGGACCGGCGCGGCGCCGTTGCCCGGCCTCTGGTACGTCGGCGGGGCCATGGCCGGCACGGGCAAGGCTCTCGACTGGTTCGTCGCCGATGCGCTTGGAGGGACTGCCCCGCTCACCACGCTGCTCGCGGAGGCGGCGCCGGTTCGCGCGGCGTCGGAGGGCCTGGTCTTCCTCCCCTACCTCGCGGGCGAGCGCTGGCCGCTCCACGACCCATCCGCGCGGGGCGCGTTCGTCGGCCTGACGCTCCACCACGGACGCGGCCACCTCGCCCGCGCGGTCCTCGAGGCGGCCGCGTACGCGGTTCGCCACGTCGCCGGACCGGCCCGCGATGCCCGCCTGCCGTTCACGGAGCTGCGCGTCACCGGCGGG
>Ga0208584_1000129_pt1 | contig 11709 bp, 12 predicted proteins | sample NGESurdeep072012_4_FD_184460 | JGI IMG/M metagenome (GOLD analysis project Ga0208584, IMG submission 184460) | Arctic peat soil microbial communities from Barrow, Alaska - NGEE Surface sample 415-1 deep-072012 (SPAdes) | ecosystem: Environmental > Terrestrial > Soil > Wetlands > Peat ...
CGCCTCGTTATCCTTTGAAAGCGAAATGGTATGATTGATTGTTGTGACCGAATTACGTAAACTCAAACTTTAAGGGGATTAATAAATATGAAGATAACAGCAGCGGAAATATATAAGTCCATTGAAGCAATTCGAAAGCAAGCGCCGGTAGTTCATAATATTACCAATTATGTGGTGATGAACAGCACAGCCAACGCGCTGCTTGCCATCGGGGCATCTCCGGTAATGGCGCATGCGCAGGAAGAAGTCGAGGAAATGGTTAACATTGCGCAGGCCCTGGTGATTAATATCGGCACACTCAGCGAACACTGGATATTCTCGATGTTTAAGGCAGTGTATCAAGCCCGCAAAAAAGGAATTCCCGTTATTCTTGATCCCGTGGGAGCCGGTGCTACCGCTTACCGTACCAGGACTGCCCGGGAACTGATTAGCAGCGGGCAGCCAACAATCATTAGGGGGAACGCGTCGGAGATAATGGCTCTTGATGATGATCGATCCAAAACCAAAGGTGTGGATAGTGCCACTGCTTCTGATGCTGCAATCGCCACGGCGCAAAAGCTGTCTGAAACGCACAAATGTATAGTTTGTATCAGTGGCGCGACAGATTATATTATCGATAGAGAAAAAATTCTGAAGATAAAAAACGGTCATCCTCTGATGACTAAAGTTACAGGCTTAGGCTGCACGGCATCGGCGCTATGCGGTGCTTTTGCCGCTGTGGAAAAATTGCCCTTTGCGGCAACGGCCGAGGCTATGGCGGTGATGGGCATAGCCGGAGAAATTGCCGCCGCTACAAGTTTTGGTCCCGGCAGCCTGCAAACAAATTTTCTGGATGTTCTCTATCGGCTATCTGAGGATGATATAAGCAAGAGGTTAAAAATAGAGGAATGATTATGCGCGGAATATATCTCGTTACCGGTCGCGGTTTATGCGGCCCAAGGCCTCTGGAGGAGATTGTTCTGCAGGCAGTTGATGGTGGCGTCGCTTATGTCCAACTGCGAGAGAAGGATGTTTCCACGCGCTTTTTTGTGCAGGAAGCTAAAAGAATCAAGAAACTTTTATCATCCTATAAAATTCCGCTGATCATCAATGACCGGATTGATGTCGCGTTGGCCTGCGGGGCCGACGGTGTACATATTGGCCAGGAGGATATGCCCTACGCGATTGCCCGTAAGCTTATGGGGCCAAAGGCCATCATCGGATTATCTGTTGAAGATTGGGGAGATGTTGAGGAAAGCCAGAAACTTGATGTCGATTATATCGGCGTCAGTCCTGTTTTTCCCACACCGACCAAAACTGATACCAAAGGAGCCTGGGGACTTTCCGGGCTTGCCAAAATTAAAGCTTTCAGCCGCCATCCGCTCGTGGCCATCGGTGGAATTAATGAATCTAATGCAAGAGAAGTCATTGCCGCCGGTGCCGATTGCATTGCCGTTGTATCGGCCATTTGCGCCGCGCCCGATCCAGCCGCGGCAACCCGCAACCTTAAGAGCATAATCGATGCTGTCCATAATGAAAAATGGTATAGTTGATAAAAACAAAATAGCACTTGACAAATCAGCACATAATAATTACTAGTAAAATGATAGTGATTATATTTAATAATCAAAACATACCTCTTTACAAAGGCTAATTGTTTGATTATTTTATAATTCAAGGTAAGGTTTCAGCAAAGGGATAATAAAATATAAATATTGGAGGGAATAAATGAGAAGAATAATTGCAATTTTAGCTGCGGCGGCTTTTCTGATGGCCTGTAGTTTGGCATTTGCCAAAGATTACGAATTGACCAAGAAGGCCGGTGATTACAACGTCCAAATCAAAATTGATAAAAACCCTCCGGTAACGGGCATCAACAAAATGTCTGTTGCGATCAAGGATGTGGCCGGCAAGGACGTTACGGATGCCACGGTGGTCATTGATTACGTGATGCCCGCCATGCCCGGGATGCCCGCCATGAACTACAAAGCGGCTACTAGTCTGAAGAATAAGCGCTACGTGGCCGAGGTGGATTTTTCCATGTCTGGTTCCTGGTCGATAGCTGTCAAGATCACTCGGGGAGGAAAGACGCAGTCGGTGAAACTTAATGTGGACGTTAAATAGTTTATTAAAACTTTGCCTGGCTTTACTTGGCTCACTGCTGCTGGCCGGGTCTGCTTTTGCTCAGGATCTGAAGCTTGCGGATCTCGTTAATGAGGCCTTGCGAAACAATCCGGAGATCCTGGCTTTCGGGGCCAGGATCGACGCCGCGAGGCAGCGGGTTCCCCAGGCGAGAAGTCTGCCCGACCCCATGCTCATGGTCGGTTATCAGAACGAGGGCTTCGACCGTTATACTTATGGCGAGGAGCAAGGCTCACAATGGATGTTCGGGGCATCGCAGCAATTTCTCTTTCCCGGCAAACGCGCCCTGAAAGGGGAAATGGCCCAGCTCGACGCCGAAAGCCAGGAAGCCATGCTTGAACTCCTGAAGCTCAGGACTGTTGCCCGTGTCAAGGAACTTTATCTGGATCTCTTTCTGGCCTATAAAAATATCGACCTTCTGCAAGGGCGGCAGGATCTTTTCGTCCGCATTGAAGATCTTGCCCTCGCTCGTTACAGTGCCGGCAAGGGCATGCAGCAGGAGGTTCTCATGGCTCAGACGGAAAAATACATGCTCCTGGAAAAAGAGGCCATGTTCAAACAGAAGATCGAGTCCCTGGAAGCCATGCTTAGGGCAACGATCGCGCGAGAGGAGGGGGCGTCTCTGGGAAGACCAGGCGATCCATCCTCTCAGCCCTTTCTTTACAATACTGAAGGGGCTGTTCAAATGGCCCTCAGCCATTCGCCTGAGATCAAATCCCGCAGCAAGATGATCGAAGCGGCCGACGCCAAGATCAAGATGGCTCGAAAAGAGTTTTTCCCGGACTTCAGCATTAATGCAATCTATTACAACCGGAAAGGCGATTTCACGGATATGTGGAGTGCTACGGCAACAATCAATGTTCCTTTGTTCTTTCTATCCAAACAGCGACCAGCTCTTTTGGAGGCAAAGGCAGGCCTTACGCAAACGAAGCAGGAGTTGGAAGCGGCAAAACTTATGATTACGGCAGCAATCAAGGACAATATCTCAATGATCAAATCGGCCGACAAACTCATGGATCTCTACAAAAGCGGCCTGATTCCGAAAAACACCCAGGATGTGGAGTTGGCCCTTTCAGGATATGCCACCGGAAGAACGGAGGCGATCGTTGTCCTTTCCAGACTGAAGACCCTGCTGGAATATGAGACCCAATACTGGACGCAGTTCACAGAAAGAGAAAAGGCCGTTGCCCGGGTTCATGCTATTGCGGAAGGCCTGGACTCGAAGTCGGGAGGTGAAAAGAAATGAAATTTATCGCAATAATGGCCGTCGTTATCCTTCCCCTAATTCCCATGGCACTCCATGCTCAGGGTCACGCGGGGCACTCGGCGCCACCGGCAGTTGAGAAGCCCAAAGCGGCAGCGCCTCAAACAAAAGCGCCGTCTCAGGAACAACAGGGACAAGCCGTACAGGAGGCCCCGCAGGTTGAGATCACGCCGGAACTGCAACAGCGTATCGGCGTCAAGACCGTCAAGGCAATCGTCAAACCCATTCAAAAGACCATTCGGACGGTGGGACGAATTGAAATAGACGAGCGGAACCAAGCCACGGTCAATACAAAAATCGAAGGATGGATTGAGAAGCTTTACGTTGATTATACAGGCCGATATGTGAAAAAAGGAGAGCCTCTGGCGGAGATTTATAGCCCTGAACTTCTGGCCACACAACAGGAATTCATCAATACAAAAAAATGGGTAGGAAAGCAAACGATTCCAACTCCGCAGGAAGGCCATAATCACGGCGCCAAGGCAGAAACGCCGGAGCCGGCATCCGTCCTGAAACAGATGCTGGAAAAAGATGCTGCGGCCACCCTGGAGGCAGCCAGGCAGCGGCTCCGTCTTTGGGACATGTCGAAGGCACAGATCAAAAAGATCGAGGAGACGGGACAGCCCGTCCGCACGATTACCCTCTACAGCCCCGTCAGCGGCTATATCACCCAGAAAATGGCCATCCAGGGGATGAAGGTTATGCCGGGAGAGAAACTTTTCGACGTGGCCGACCTTTCTCATGTCTGGATCGTCGCCGATATCTACGAATATGAACTGTCAGCCGTGCGCGTTGGTCAACCCGTGAAGATAACCCTCAGCTATTTTCCGGGCCGGGAATGGGCATCCAAGATCGATTATATTTATCCCATCTTTTCCGCGGAGACACGGACGGCTAAAGTACGTCTGACCCTTCCCAATCCGAGAGGCGAGTTGAAGCCCCAGATGTTTACCAATGTGGAAATCCGGATCAATCTGGGGAAAAAGCTCACGATTCCTGATTCGGCCGTAATTGATACGGGTAAGGGCCAAGTGGTCTATGTGGACCGTGGAAATGGTTTTTTTGAACCCCGCGAGATCCAGACAGGGCTCAGGGCCGACGGTGCTGTAGAAGTCCTGCGCGGTCTGAAGACGGGAGAAAAAGTGGCCTCTTCGGCCAATTTCCTGATCGATTCCGAGGCCCAGCTCAAAGGGGTCAAGCCTCTTTCCAAACCTTAACAGCGAAAGGGTCTCCTAATGATCGCCAAAATAATCGAATTAAGCGCCCGAAATAAATTCGCAGTCTTTCTCATGATGACCATGGCCATTATCTGGGGTTACTGGGCGCTCCAAAATACGCCCCTCGATGCTCTTCCAGATCTGAGCGATACTCAAGTGATTATTTATACGGAATGGACGGGACGCAGCCCTGATCTGGTGGAAGATCAGATCACCTATCCGATTACTTCCACGTTGCTGGCCGCGCCTAAAGTCCAGGCGGTGCGCGGTTTTTCGTTTTTAGGCAGTTCCTTCATCTATGTCATTTTCGAAGAAGGGACAGACATATACTGGGCCAGAAGTCGTATCTTAGAATACCTCCAGGCAGTGAAGAACAAAATTCCTGCCGATGTCAATCCAGTCCTCGGTCCCGATGCCACTAGCCTCGGATGGGGCTTTTCTTACGCCGTCGTCGATGAAACGGGAGGCCATGACCTCTCCGAACTGCGCAGCATCCAGGACTATATCATCAAGCTTGGTGTGGAAAGCGTACCCGGCGTTTCCCAGGTGGCCAGCATCGGTGGCTTTGTAAAACAGTACCAGATAACCGTTGATCCCAACCTTCTTTCAGCCTACAACATTCCCATTACGAAGGTCATGGAAGCCGTCAAAAAGAGCAACCGGGATGTGGAAGGGCGCGTTTTGGAACTATCCGGCGTGGAATACATGATCCGGGGGCGGGGATACGTCAAGGGGCTTCAAGACCTGGAGAGTATCGCCGTGGGCGCAAACCCCGGCGGAACGCCAATCTATTTAAAAGATGTGGCCCGTATCCAACTAGGACCGGAAATACGCAGAGGGCTTGCGGAATTGGACGGTCGGGGTGAAGTGGCCGGCGGGATTGTGGTCGTCCGGTCCGGTGAAAATGTCTTGAATGTGATCGAACGGGTTAAGGAAAAGATCAACCGGGACATTGCCCCGAGTCTTCCCCAAGGGGTGAAGATTGTCACCACCTATGACCGTTCGGATCTCATTATGCGATCCATGTCTACCCTCAAAGAGGAGATTGTCAAGCTGATCATAGCAGTGAGCGTGGTTTGTCTGGTCTTTCTTTTTCACTTGCCCAGCGCCCTGGTGGTCATCCTCACGCTGCCCATGGCCATTCTTATGGCCTTCATCAGTATGTATTACCTGGGTGTCACCTCCAACGTCATGAGCCTATCGGGCATTGCTATCGCCATCGGCGCCATGGTGGACGCCGCCATCATCATGGTGGAAAATGCCCACAAGAAGCTCGAAGAGTGGGAACACGAAGGGAAACCGGGAAGCCGGGTGGATGTCATTATCAACGCGGCTAAGGAGGTGGGGCCCTCTCTCTTCTTTTCGCTTCTCGTCATTACCGTGGGATTCCTCCCCGTCTTCACCCTCCAGGCACAGGCAGGGCGGCTCTTCAAGCCCCTGGCCTACACGAAGACCTTTGCCATGCTCTTCTCCTCCTTTCTGGCCATTACCCTGACACCGGTACTTATGACCCTGTTCATCCGGGGAAAGATCCGGCCTGAGGAGAAAAATCCCATCAGTTTCGTATTGCATAAGGTCTATGAACCAATCGCCAGCTTTGCCATCCGCTTCCGAAAGACGGTGATCATTGCAGCCATCGTCATTATGGCCCTCACGGTGTACCCTTTCATGAAGCTGGGTTCGGAATTTATGCCGCCCCTTTACGAAGGGACGTTGTTTTTTATGCCCGTCACGGTGCCCGGGGCATCCGTGTCTGAAGTTGGCACACTCCTCCAGATGCAGGATAGAATTCTGAAAAAAATCCCCGAGGTCGCCCAGGTTTTCGGTAAGGCCGGGCGGGCGGAGACGGCGACTGATCCGGCACCTCTGGAGATGTTCGAGACAGTCATTAACATGAAAGATGAATCACAATGGCGACGACAAAAGACATGGTATTCATCCTGGGCTCCGGAATGGCTTAAAACAATATTTCGTTATGTTAGTCCAGACAATATTTCACCAGAACAAATAAAAGATGAGATGAACGATGCCCTGACCATTCCCGGTGTGGCCAACTCTTTTACAATGCCCATTAAGGCCCGTATCGACATGCTGGCTACGGGAATCCGGACTCCCGTCGGGATCAAGATCATGGGGCCGAATCTGGAAGAAATCGAAAAAATAGGCCTGGCCCTGGAGCATCATTTAAAAGACATCCCCGGAACCCGGAGCGTCTATGCGGAGCGGGTGACGACGGGTTACTTCCTCGATATTGCCATAAAGCGTGATGAGGCGGCACGATACGGCCTTACGGTAGACGATGTGGGCGATGTGATCCAGACGGCCATCGGGGGCATGAACCTGACGGTGACCGTAGAGGGACGGGCGCGGTATCCCGTCAATATCCGCTATCCCCGGAATTTGCGCAATGATGTGGAGCAACTCAAGCGGGTCCTTGTGCCGGTCATGATGACCAATCGCGCTGTGGCGGTGCCGGCTGGTGCGGGAGGAATGGCGGCATTACAGCCGATTACGCAGATTCCCCTGGGCACGGTGGCGGATTTCAAGATCGTCAAGGGTCCCACTGCCATCAAAAGCGAAGAAGGACTTCTTACCGCTTATGTCTTCATTGATTTTTCCGGCCGCGACATGGGCGGCTACGTGGAGGAGGCAAAGAAAAAAGCGGCGACGCTGAATATCCCCGAAGGCTACCGACTCACCTGGAGCGGGGAATATGAAAATCTGGTTAAGACCCATGAGCGGCTAAAGATGGTCATTCCTCTGACCCTTTTCATCATCTTCCTTCTCCTTTACCTGAACACGAGATCAACGGTCAAAACAATGATTGTGCTTCTCGCCGTTCCTTTTTCCCTTGTGGGGTCCTTCTGGTTCCTGTATCTGCTCAATTATAATATGAGTATTGCTGTCTGGGTGGGGATTATCGCCCTGGCCGGACTTGATGCGGAGACAGGGGTAGTCATGCTCCTGTACCTTGATCTGGCCTATGACAAGTGGAAGAAAGAGGGCAAGATGAAGACCATGGCCGACCTTAAGGAGAGTGTCATGCACGGGGCTGTGAAACGGATCCGCCCCAAGATCATGACGGTGAGCGTTATCCTGGCGGGACTTGTTCCCATTATGTTCAGCCACGGGACGGGAGCGGACGTCATGAAACGGATCGCCGCCCCCATGGTCGGCGGTGTCATCACATCCACGATCCTGGAGCTCATCATCTATCCGGCCATTTATATGATCTGGCGCAGCCGGGAGTTAACAAAAGATTAAAACAACGCCGGATGGACCGCGGGATATTTAATTTCACATAATTGTTTATTACAAGTTAAAAATATATTTTAAACGGTACTTTCCGCCGCGCAGTTATTTCGCCCCAAACGCTGGGCGGGATCCTGGCGGTAGTATTCCTGGAGCACTTGATAAAGGTCGAGGGCGTGTTTGATCATTAAATGGGGTTGATCGAAGAATTGTTCGGTGGCCACGGCGAAGAATTCAGCCTCATTTATCGCGCCGTAGGCATTGAGGAAAGATTTCTTGCCGTGTTCGGCGTCATGCCTGAGGCGGAGATATTCACGGGAACATGTCTGCACCCAGTCACGGTATTCAGCCCGGTCGCGCAGAGGGGGTGTGCCGTCAGCGGCGCCGTCGAGCATATCCAGTTTATGGGCAAATTCATGATAAACAACATTGTGACCTGACTCGGGATGGCGGCCGCCATGCAGCGCCGCATCCCAGATGATAATGATAGGCCCCTGGTAAAAAGCTTGCCCGATAATAGGGTGGGCATCTTCTACCGGTGCAAGCGCCGTTTCAAAAAAACCAAGTTTACGCTGTGGTGGAACCACTGTGGAAGGATAGACGATGATCGATTCAACATTCTGATAGTAGTTATGGGGCAAGTTCAGAAGCAGGAGGCACGCCTGAGCGGAAATGGTGACGCGGATTTCATCGGTAAGTGTAAGCCCGCCGCAGCCCTCCCAGTCTTTTTCGGCGATAAAGACCTGAATCAGCGCGCGCAGATGAGCACGCTCAGCATCTTCCAGCATGCAGTAATGGGCGACGTTACGTTTAACGATCTCTTCCCAGTCGGGAGGAAATGGAACTGACGTGAGTTTTTTACGGCGATAATTGGCAAGCCATTGAAACATGGTGGATTCCTTTTATTTAATGTAGCATAAAAAGGCAAAATAGAAAAATGGTGATTTCAAAAAAATTTTGAATAAACTGGCGCTTTCTCACAAACGGCTTGAACTAAGAGGTAGAGATTGCAGGTTGAAATATTATATTGCCAGATTTAATTTAATATGAGTAGGAGTGTCCAATTAATTGTAATTATCCGGTTGCTTTTGCCAATAAAATAACATGGTTTAATTATCTTGACATAGATACGCCATTTTCGTAATCTTAATACATAAGAATGGCGTTTTTCATCAAAGTATTTGTTGATAATATTATCAGCAAAAAAAGATACCTAAAACATCTAAGAGGACAAAATGAAAAAGCTAATCATGATCGTTAGTATGGCCGTTGTATTATATGCAGGTTTGGCACTTGCCGAAGAAACTTCGATTGGGTTTGTTAAAAATGTTTCCGGTCAGGCATTTATCGGCCGTCAGCAAAAGTTAATTCCCGCCAGGGCAAACGAAAAACTTTTGCTAAGCGACGCGTTGATCACGGGAGCTGACGGTTCGATAGGAGTGATTATGCAGGATGATAGTTTATTGCAAAAGTTAAAAGAGGCACTATGGTTTATTTGACGGGATTGGATTGCCAAGCTGGATAGAAAAAGTGTGCGCATAGAAACACCCAACGCGGTATGCGGTGTAAGGGGTACACACTTGGCCATAAAAGTGGATAACCAGGATGAAGATGATAGTGATATTTCTCCCGCAAAGAGCAATTAGAAAACCTTCGCTGCTTATATGCTAAATGAAAAGCAGGATAAACAAACTGTAAAAGAGGGTAAAAATGAATAAATATAATGCATATGTAATGAATATAAAGATCATGATAATTTTTTTGCTGGCCGTCTTTATGACCAGCGCGTGCGTGTCAACAACACAGGTTGTCCTTTTGCCCAACCCGGATGGTAAAGTAGGCAGCCTTGAGGTTGCAAGTGTTAAGGGAACTGATCCGCAAACATTAGATAAGCCCTGGCAGGCTACAGAAACATCCGCCCTGACTGGAGCGCCGGGCACCCCGAAGGTCATGGATGAAAAGGAGGTCAAGGCAATTTTTGGACAAGCCCTGGCAGCCCGGCCATTGCCGCCGGTGAGTTACATTATGTATTTCAGCCAAGACAGCGCTGATCTGACCGCTGCTTCCAAGAATCTTCTTTTGGAAGCCCTTAAAGCTATTGCGCTTAGATCTTCAACTCATGTTGCCGTGATCGGCCACACCGATAGTGTTGGGTCTGTTCAATATAACGACAAACTTTCTGCAAGACGCGCGCGAGCGGTAGTTGATGCGATGGTCGCCAGGGGGTTGACAGCAAGATTATAGAAGTTACCAGCCATGGGAAGGCTAATCCCTTGATACCGACACCTGATGGTGTACCAGAACCGCGGAACCGCCGGGTGGAAATAAATATCCGTTAAGTCCACATTGAAATAAAAAAAGTTTTTCAGTACATTATTAAAAATTCCATACACAAAACATATAGTCATTAGGGGGGGAGTTTGTACGGAATACTGGCTGGCGTGATCATTGTGGCGCATTTTCTATTCATCGCTTTTGTTGCCGCGGGCGGTTTGCTTGTTCTGCGCTGGCCTCGTCTGGCCTGGGTGCATTTACCGGCAGTGGTTTGGGGAGTAGTGGTAGAGCTGACTGGCTGGATTTGTCCGTTGACGCCGCTGGAAAATTATTTGCGCCGCCTTGGAGGGAGCAGCTCATACAGCGGAGGCTTCATCGAACAATATCTCATCCCGATAATCTACCCCGCAAACCTTACAGCCGCTACGCAATATATCCTTGGCGGGCTGGTCATTGTTGTTAACCTTATTCTCTACTTCCTCGTCATTCGAAAACAACGCGCCCTTCGTCATTCCTGATCCTGGATCTTTCCTGGGACAGGCTTTGATCGGGAATGCAGTAAACCGTTAACCGAAAATTGGGAAACGATTCCTTCTATCGTTTAGCTTCGTTCTACAAATTCTACAATATTGCCATCCGGGTCTTTGACCATCGCAATGCGCACACCAGGCCGCATTTCTCTTTCTGGTACAGTAAATTCTATACCAATTTTTTGAAGATCAGCACAAAGTTCAGAGAGATTCTCGATGACAAAGGTCACATAACGGAATCCAAGTTGATCTTCCAATCCAATAGTGCCGCGGGGCGGAAGTACTTTGGGATCAATCAATTTAAAGTCACTTGTGCCGAATCGAAGCCGGTGCATGGTACCAAACCATAAAGGAACTGTGCCCACAAACTCTAGCCCCAATATGTTCTGATAGAAGTTGAGGCTGGCCTTGATGTCACTGACGATCACACCCATGTCCAGAGAATTTTTTGCTGGTTTCATCATTTTGTTTTTTTCCTTTCTAATTATGATGAATTGGACTGTAGCATAAAAAGGCAATTCAGGTAAACATAAATATCACTCTGGGGAAATGAGGGGCGATGTGGCATTCCACCGCCCCTCAGAAAAATACTTCATTCCAACAGGAAAGATGCCTCGGGGATTTCCATAACGGAATTATAAAAAAACTTTAAATTAAGTCAACGTAATACAAACGTGAAAGATGTTGATAAGATCAGCGCTCTCTGGTATTTCATATCTATGCAAACGCCTTTTCGTCTAAACGATCTCCTGCTGGTTATTGTCGTCATTTCTTCCATGACCGTTGCCATTATTTTCCCTGACTTTGGTTCTTTGTTTCAGGTTTTGCCTGTGTATTGCGTGATGGCCAATTTTTTTCTCAGTTATCTTTCGATTGAGCTTGACGATGTCTGGAAGGCGCTGCAAGGCCATAGCAGGCAAATTCTTGCTTTTACGGTGATGAAGCTCGCCGTTCTGCCCATCATTATCTATTTTGTTTTCTATTATGTTGCTCCAGCTTACGCTCTTTCCGCTTTGCTCCTGACGGGAGTTTCCACTGGCGTTGTTGCCCC
>Ga0208584_1000134_pt1 | contig 11608 bp, 8 predicted proteins | sample NGESurdeep072012_4_FD_184460 | JGI IMG/M metagenome (GOLD analysis project Ga0208584, IMG submission 184460) | Arctic peat soil microbial communities from Barrow, Alaska - NGEE Surface sample 415-1 deep-072012 (SPAdes) | ecosystem: Environmental > Terrestrial > Soil > Wetlands > Peat ...
TCTGTTGTGGTGAGAGTGAATACTTCGATCTCTGGGGCCGGGCCATTCATCGCCGGCGATTTAAGCTCATAAGTATAGTTGGCTATACCCGTCGTATTGTCGTAGGCCATGACGGTCAATGTGCCGTGGGCACTGTTGATTTCGGTGCCTACCAGGCTTCCGATGGCAATCGTCGTGCCATTGATCGTGACACTCTTGATATCGTATAGGCCATCCGCATCAGATACGGCGAAGGTGCCGTGGGTAAACTCGGTATTGGCGGACGCATTGGAACCATGTGGAAGACCGGATTCGGACACCACACCCGAATCGGCGGTGATGGTCGGAATCGAGTTTTGCAGATAAATCTTCGCTTCCTCGGTTCCCCATGTGATACCTTTCGTTTCGGCTCCGCTTTCCGGGGTTACATGTACCCAGTCAGGAGTTACAACAAATACGGGATGACCTCCTCCTGAACTTGCTTCTGCACCGGCGGCTGTTGCGTCCAATACCAATGGCTGATCGCCCGCCAGCAGTGCTTTCTGGATTGCTTCCTGTTCGGCAGAAGCTTCAGCGGAAACAGCCGGAGAAACCACTCCGTACACATCCTCATCAATGACCACATTGGACATTCTGCCGATATCTAGTTGAGTGTGATCGAATGTATTAAAAACAATAGAGACGCTTCCGTCATCTCCAGTGATAATGTGGTCATCTGCAAAAACCGGACTGTTTACTTTAAGCATCCGTACTGTACCATCAGGAGATACGGCCTTTACGCTGCCATATAGGATCGCGACTTTTCCTGTTACCTGATGCCCCACGTATCCCTTTTCGCTCGCTGCTGACTTTTTGATCTCGGCCATGATAGATTCTCCTTATTATAGTTTAATTGTTTTTTAAGTTTAATTGTTGATTAGATTTTACACATTTTTATTGGCCAGTCTATAGTACCTTGGTACAATTTTTCTGAAATATTGTATCTAACTTATCTTGGTAATATTTTACTTACTCCCTATTCATTCCTCCTTTTTGACTATTCCGGTTCGCGTAAAAATCAAATACCTTGACAGTAGATATGATCTGTGTTTATAAATACTTCCACAAATTCATAATTCAGTTTTTCCAAGAGAATGGAATCAATAAGCCGCTCTCGTTATTTTTAATAAGGGGTCACGAATCTTGGCACCTCTTGAATCCACTGTAAATTCAAACAAAATCACAATTATACTATTTTTAGTCGTTGTTCTCGTAGGACTGGTCATCACGGGGTCGGTATTTACGGGAGAAAAATTTCATATCGACCAGAAAGTCCTGCAAAAGACACAGGAAAAATACGGTCAGGAAGCCCGGATGCGTCTTGTTTCATGGGAAGATGTTCTACAACGGTATAGCGGCGCAACGGACAGGGAGAAACTCGAAAAAATAAATTCTTTTTTCAATAAAAAAATAGTTTTCGCAAAGGATATAGATCTTTATGGAGTAAATGATTACTGGGCGACTCCGGTTGAATTTCTCTCCAGGGGGGCTGGAGATTGTGAGGATTATGCCATTGCCAAATATTTCAGCCTTAAAATGATGGGAGTGGCTGAAGAAAAGCTCAGAATAGCCTATGTCAAGGCCCTGAGATACAATATATTTCATATGGTTATGGTATATTACAAAAACCCGGGAGCCGATCCTTTAATCCTCGACAGTCTCGTTGATTCCATCAAACCGGCATCGGAACGACGGGATCTTTTACCTATATTCACTTTCAACGGTGCGGGACTATGGCTGGCACATGACCGCGGACAGGGGAAAATGGTCGGCAAAAGCAGCCGGATTACGGCATGGAATGATCTTCTGCAAAGAATGGCAGAAAATGGTAATTAATAATGATAGGAGGCGCTAAATGACTCTTTACAGGCAACTTGTTATTTTTACAGTATCATTGTTTTTAATTCTTTTCGTGGGAACATGGTTCGCCAAGTTTGAGAGTACGCGATCATTCCTGACAGACCAGCTTGAATCCCATGCACAGGATACAGCAAGTTCTCTCGGCCTTGCCATTTCGCAGTACCCTGACGACATGGTCAGCGTAGAAACCATGATCAACGCCATTTTCGACAGGGGATATTACGAAACGATCAGGTTTATTGACCCCAACGGAAAGATTTTATTGGAACGAAACCTGAAGGTAGTCATTGAAGGAGTCCCTTCATGGTTTATCAACCTAGTCCCTTTAAAAGGACCCGAGGCAAATGCCTATGTCACGGCCGGCTGGCGCCAGGCTGGGACAATTTATGTAAAAAGCCATGCAGGATATGCATACAACAGTCTATGGCAAGATCTTAAACATACAACATTGCTTTTTGCACTCTGCGGAATTTTTATATTGATTGCGGGTGGCTTTGGATTGCGTATGCTTCTGCGTCCCCTGGTCCTAGTTGAACAGCAGGCAGAGGCCTTATGCAGAAAGGAATACGAAATCCAGACAAAGATTCCAAGAACAAGGGAACTTCAGCGTGTCGTTCAGGTGATGAACCGCATGACGGAAAAAGTGAAAGAAATGTTTTCCGAACAGGTAAGCCATGCGGAAGGACTCCGGGTGCGAGCTTATAACGATACGTTAACGGGCATTGGCAATCGCCGCTACTTCGAAAGTCAGGTAACAGCCTATCTTGATAATAAAGATACAGACATAAAAGGAATTTTATTGCTGATCCGTATTCATGGGTTGGAAATACTCAACGAGCAAAGAGGTTTCCTCGTTGCGGACGAATTGTTGAAGAGGGTGGCGGTATCATTGCAGGAGATTGCCGTAAAACTTGCGGGTTCCGTCCTTGCCCGGCTTTCCGGGAGCGATTTTGTCTTATTCCTGCCCGATTATCCATCAGCCGAGGCAGACCGGCTTTCCGGTGAAGTGGCTAACACAATTAGCGGACTGGCAGCTGCGGATATCACGGCTACGGAAAATGTTTCTAATGTCGGTGCCTGTGCCTATGATAGATCCATTACCCTTGGCCGACTTCTTTCGGAAGCTGACCTGGCTCTCGCTGCAGCCACACAGGCCGGAGCCAATGCCTGGCATGTCCGCACGATTATGGAAAATACCGACAAGGTTCCCCTCGGCGAAAAGCAGTGGAAGCAAGCGCTGGAAAAAGTGCTTAAACAGCGCCGAATAGTCCTGTACGCCCAGCCTGTAGTAAAAGCGGGTGATAGGAACACTGTACTTCATCTGGAGATTTTTTCCCGAATCATTCTTGAAGAAGGTGAAATTCTCAGTGCGGGGGTATTCATTCCTATTGCCGAGCGCTTAAAACTTGTTTCTTCCCTGGATCGTATGATTATCGAAGAAGTTATGAAACTTGATCGCAGCCTGCTTGGCGCTGATACTGTCGCGGTCAATTTATCGACTTCTTCCTTGCAGGATGAATCTTTCGTTTCATGGGTGCATAATACTTTAGTTAATTTGCCCGTAAACACACCCAAGATAATTTTTGAGTTTACAGAATTCGGCGCAGTCCAAAATGAAAATCTTGTAAAGTCATTCACCGCAGATATTCGTGCATGCGGCCATAATATGGGGTTGGATCATTATGGTCAAAGTTGTGGGAACTTGAAATACCTTCAATCCTTGCGGCCGGATTACGTGAAAATTGACCGCGCATACACGGGCGAATTGAAAGACGAAGACAGCGACAGCCGGTTTTTCATCAGCTCCATTTGCAGCGTAGCTCATAGTATTGATGTAGTCGTTATAGCTGAAGGCGTCGAGACGGAAAAACAACTGCAGCTTCTGAAAGAGCTTAATATAGATGCCATTCAGGGATATATCATCGATCAGTCGAAGCCGATTACAAAAAGTTAGGGATTGACATCTAGAATAATAAAAAAGGGCGCCTCATGGGGCGCCCTTTTCGTTACTGCATTATTGGATACTTACTTTTTGATAATGTAATCCACTGCCGCTTCTACACGCCGGTTTTTCTGACGCCCTTCTTTGGTTTTATTGGAGGCAATTGGTTTTTCTAAACCGAAACCTTTTGCAGTCAGGCGCTTGGCATCAATACCTGATTTTTCTACCAAGTATTTCTTTACAGCATCAGCGCGTCGCTGAGAAAGTTTTTTATTGTACGCAGCAGTTCCGATATTATCCGTATGTCCTTCGATTGTTATGCTTAAATCCTCATATTTCTTCATAACATCACCCAGCACATCAATATCTTTAGAATAGTTTCCCTTGATGGTGGCTTTGTCGAAATCAAACAATACTTCGAGGGTCGTTCTTCCCTTCTCCACAATCTCCGGGAGAGGACAACCATCTTTATCCACCTTCACACCCTCAGGCGTATCGGCACACTTATCGCAACCGTCGCACACACCATCCTTGTCGGAATCAATGGGACAACCGTCCTTGTCAACAATGCAGCATGGAGGCGTATCGGGACACTTGTCACAACCGTCGCACACACCATCCTTGTCGGAATCAATGGGGCATCCATCCGCATCGACGATGCAGCACGAAGGCGTATTGGGACACTTCATTTCCTTAACAACCGGTGCCGGTTCTGGCGGGGGTGGGGGTGGAGGTGGTGGTGCGACAGGCTTCGCACCGCCGAAGTGGTAATTCAGTCCGACCAAAATCATGTGATCTGCGATCGTAGCGTCTGCATCATTAATATTATACTTGCTTATGAAGTAGCGGTATCCAAAATCGACCGACAAACTGGGAATGATTTCCAGGTTTATCCCAGCCAATCCCTGCCATGCGAAAGCATTGGCGGATTCATCCCATGTCCCAGAGTTGTTTTCGAATTTGCCCCATGACCAGCCGGCACCAGCTCCAATATAAGGGTGAATCATCCCGTTCGGATACCTCAGTATGAGGTTGGCCATCACGTTATGTGCTTGATAGTGATCATCCCTTCTAGGATCATAAAAATCCTGGTCTGCCAAATAAGTATACTCCAACTCGGCAGCCAACCATCTGAATGGGAAGATATAACCGGCTTTGGCGCCGGCAGCCCAACTGTTATTGAGTTTAATTTTGTCTGTCCCCCCATTTTCTAATTTGAGTTCGTCAGGTGCGACAAAGGCACCGAAAACTCCAAGATAAATCGGATTATAAATTACTACCGGCTCTTTAGTGGCGTTTATGGGTTCTGCCGCTGATACGAACGATGAAAAGGTTAAAAGAAAAAATATTGCTGCACCGAACACGACTAAGGGGTAAGAAGCTTTCTTCACAAGCAATCCTCCTTTCTAAAAAAGAATTTAAATATTTTTTATATGTTTTTGCTTTATATGCGATAAAAAAAGAAAAGTAAATAGCAATTTGACAAAAGGTTATAATAATAGGACTGTAACGCCATGATGTTTTACTGGTGCCTGGGTCGGAATGCGCTCCTGGTCATTAGGCTTTTACCATGGCAATTTTTGCCCATGAATCCCGCAACGGCACAACCCGATTGAAAACTAACTTTTCGGCGACAGTATCAACATCAACACAAAAATACCCCAATCTTTCAAACTGATATTGGTTTCCCGGCCTTGCGTTTTTCAGGTTTGTCTCAACATAGCAGGTCGTCAGGGTCTTCAGAGAATTCGGGTTTAGATGATTAATAAAATCATCCCCTTCGCTTCCGGGATCCTCAATACTGAACAGACGGTCGTACAACCGCACCTCCGCAGGAACACAGTGCTGGGCCGAGACCCAGTGAATAACGCCCGGCACTTTGCGTCCGTCCGCCGGCGGAGCGTTGCGGGTTTGGGGATCATAGTTGCAGTGCAGTTCAACCACGTCACCGGTGCGCTCGTCTTTGACCATGTTTTCAAATTTTATGACATAAGCGTTTCTGAGGCGAACTTCTCGTCCCGGACCGAGGCGATGATATTTTTTGGGCGGGTTTTCCATAAAATCGTCGCGCTCGATATAGAGCACTCTGGAAAAGGGAACCTCTCTAGTCCCCATGTCGGGATTTTGCGGATGGTTGGCGCACTCGAATTGTTCCACCTGATTTTCCGGATAATTGTCGATCACAACCCGCAGGGGCCGCAAAACGCACATTACCCTGGGCGAGTATTCATTGAGATCCTCGCGGACGCAATGCTCAAGGAGAGCCACGTCAATCAGGTTGTCGTTTTTGGCCACACCAATTTGGGCGCAGAAATTTCGGATAGCTTCAGGTGTGTAGCCCCGGCGCCGCATTCCCGTCACAGTGGGCATACGCGGATCATCCCAGCCTCGCACATAGTTTTTTTTCACCAATTCAATGAGCCGCCGCTTGCTGAGAACCGTATAACTCAAATTGAGCCGCGCGAATTCGATCTGCCGCGGGCGTGAGCCAGTGATCAGCTTCTCCACAATCCAGTCATACAGAGGACGGTTATTTTCGAACTCAAGGGTACAGATGGAGTAGGTTATTCCTTCCAAGGCATCGGAGAGGCAGTGGGCAAAGTCGTACATGGGATAAATGACCCATTTGGTTGCGGTCCTATAGTGAGGTTCCCGTTTGATACGGTAGATCACGGGATCGCGCATGACAATGTTCGGAGAAGTCATGTCAATTTTAGCGCGCAGAGTATGGGCGCCATCCGCAAACTCGCCTAACCGCATCCGTTGAAACATGTCCAGATTTTCCTCCACAGAACGGTTGCGATAGGGACTTTCCTTGCCCGGTTCGGTGAATGTTCCGCGTTGCTCCCGTACTTCATCAGGGCTCAAACTGCAAACATAGGCGTTGCCGGATTTGATAAGCTCAACGGCAAATTGATAAATCTTTTCGAAATAATCAGAGGCATAAAACAGACGGTCTCCCCAGTTAAATCCTAGCCAGCGGATATCGCGGATGATCGATTCCACGAATTCCATGGATTCACCAAGCGGATCCGTATCGTCCAGCCTTAGATTACATGTCCCTTGATATTGCGCGGCAATACCGAAGTTGAGGCATACGGATTTGGCGTGTCCGATATGGATATAGCCGTTTGGCTCCGGCGGGAAACGGGTAGCGACACGTCCATCGTTTTTGTTCGTTTGTAGATCGTCTTCTATGATATCACGGATAAAATCGGTTGGGTTTGAGGTTGTAGCTTGCGTCATATGTTTGAAACTCCTTCAACTCTATAAAATGCGGGTTGAAATCTATAATATTCATGGAAATATATCAAGGGCATAAATATGGAAGAAGTGCTTGCAGCTTACAAAGTTTCAGTAGTGGGCAGTTGTCATAATTGAGGATTACCATTTGTAATCATGCTTTTTTTACGAGATTAGTTTTTCTATCTCATGGAAGCTGGGAGCTTTTCTCTATTCTAATAAAATAAATATTATGCTTGCATATTCATTTAACAAGAAATATATTTTGTCATATTTAATCCACATATACATTTTTAGGAGATTTCGATATGAAAGTAAAAGGCACCATTTATACTACAACAAAGGTTACTGTCATCGAAGCTTTCGGCGAGGAACGCTGGAATTCATTTATGGCCAAATTGGCCCAGAAGGACAAATATTTCAAAGACAATATTATCATGTCCATTACTCTCATTCCGTTGGATAAAGTCATCGTTTTATTTGACGAGCTGATTAATGAGTGCTTCAACAACGACAAAAATTCATACGTGATGTTTGGGATGGTAGGCGCCAAATTTGCCCTGTCGCCGAAAGGCCCGTACAGTTCTTATCTGCTCACAAAGGATATAAAACAGTTCGTCGAATCTGCCCTGCCTAAACTCTGGTCGACCTATTATGACGGAGGTGAAGTTATCACACGGCTCGAGAACAACGTTGTCCATGTCAAAATCACCGGATTTCCCATCAAACATTTTTACTACGAGCAACTCCTAATGGGTTACTTTAAGCAGGCCCTCAAAGTTTTTGGAAAGAAATCTGTTGCGACCATGGTTAGGAGTCTTACATCGGGCGATGATGATATTTATTTCCAGTTTGCACTAAAGGAATCATGACCGCAAAATATAATGGCGGCGTCGATGACTGTCTGGTTTGAATTGTGTTTATTACGGATAATCGTGTTTTTTTTGCGAGATTAGTTTTTTTGACATATTAAACCGCGTTTCTTATAAATCACACATACAGAAACAGTGGCTTATCAAGGAAAAGTGACGCATGGTTTAAGAAATGCGATAAAAAATATTATGAAACGCAAAAATGCTAATAAATTGCAAAAATTAAATCTGGATTCTTCTAAAAATATAAGTAACCGATCAGCGGTACTACTGTCAAAGAATACAATACAATTGTTGATCTGTCTTGTTCCTGTCATATATACTGTATTTTTTATCCTACGAATCGCCGTACATCCTGTCTGGACTCTCTGGGACTTCGAGAGTAACTATTACCATACCAAGGCTTTCCTGCACGGATTGAACCCTTACCATTTCGATTTTAAAACTTTTCCTCATACTCAACCGTTGTACCAATTCGTGTATACGCCGCTTTCCCTGATTTTTTTGCTCCTTTCACGCTCCTGGACTATGCGGACGCACGGATAGCAGCATTGATTTTTTATGTTATCATACTCTTTACCACGTTTATAGCCTTCTCACGTCGCCTGATCACAAAAAACTGTTTCGGAGCATTTTTCTGTCTATTCGCCATACTTGCATTTAACGGGGCCATCTTTAAGAGTATCCAATCCGGTAATGTCGCGTCACTGGAAACCGCTTTGATTTTTTTATCATTTATATGCTGGTTGAGAGGACATCACGCGTGGTTTCTTTGCTTTATTTTTGCTGCTTCCATATTCAAGTTGACACCTCTATTTTTCCTTGTATTAATATTTTTCGACAAGACACCGCAGTGGAAATCTACCTTCATCGCCATGATGGTTTTTTTGATTGCCCTGGCGATCTCAATTCTTGCAATGCCGTACGAAGTGATTCCTTATGCCAGTTCCAACATAAGCTGGTGTATGCCAATTGTCAGAGGCTTCCAAAATCCGTCGATGTTCTGCCTCCTGACAACCGTGATCGAGCAATGCCATTTTCCCGCTGTCAAACCATTAATTAACGCTGTTTTTATTATCTGGGTAGCGACTTTTTTACCGTACGTTCAGGTGTATTTCTTGCCCGTGAAGGCCGGGACACGGCAAGGGGGGACGCGGTGGTCCTCGCTCTGTTATGCTATGCGCTGGTTGTACCCCGATTGCAGGATTATGGCTGGGTGATAATGATTCCGGCTGTGTTCCGGGTATTAATGGACAGGGAGTATGCAAAGACCATCGGTCCACTGATGGTACTCTGCCTTCTTCCCAATCGGGGAGATAATTTGTTGCCCGGTTTTGCAGAGGTTTTCGGGATTGCCAAGACTTATTTCCCTATTATTGTGGCTTTCGGAGCATGGCTTCTTCTGGTGCTTGGTATCGCAAAGCGCCCGGCATCGAAACTTCCAACCGGTTGATAAAATAAATTCAAGTTTTCGCTGCCGACGCATTTTTTTCTTTGCAAAATTTCCTTGTAGTCAATCCTGCAGCTGTTTTTAACTGCCGCCTTGATATGCAGGTACAGGCCATAATGGTAGGCCAGTGCGCAAAGCATTTTTACCGAATAAAATGAAATAATTTTTTGATGTTTCCGATTGAAATATTGTATGAATTAGGAAAATAAGAAAAACTACATTACAGAAAGTCAGATTTACAGACCGTTTTTACACCTGCGATCAAGATAAATTATTCCTCCTCCAACATACGCTGGACTAACGCTGTGCGCACAGCGCATCGCTTTTCTCTTGCACCTTTAACCTTTATCCCCCGAGGTAGGCTTCTTTGACGCGGGGATTTCCCGTCAGTTCTTTGCCTGTGCCGGAAAGTACAATGCAGCCGGTTTCCAGAACGTAGCCGCGCGAAGCGATGTGCAATGACATGTTGGCGTTTTGTTCGACGAGCAGGATTGTTTTTCCCGCCCGGTTGATGTCTTGAATGATCTTGAAAATTTCTCTGACCAGAACCGGCGAAAGTCCCATCGAAGGTTCGTCGAGCAGAAGCATTGGTGCGTCGGTCATGAGTGCGCGGCCCACGGCTAGCATCTGCTGTTCGCCGCCGGAGAGCATTCCGCCCAATTGTTTTCTGCGTTCCCTCAGGCGCGGAAACTGCGAAAAGACATTTTCGAAATCTTTGGCAATCTTTTCTTTATCTTTACGCTGCCATGTGGCGATCTTTAAATTTTCCAGTACGGTCAGATTGCCGAAGATGCCCCGGCCTTCCGGAACGTGTGCTATGCCTGCGGCGACAATTTGATCAGCGGCAATGTTTTTTAAATTCTTTCCTGAATAGGTGATACTGCCGCTGTATGGAATGAGACCGGAGATCGCGCGCAGGATGGATGATTTCCCCGCTCCGTTGGCGCCGATTAGGGTGACGATTTCTCCCTTGCACACGTTAAAAGAAATATCTTCAATTGCTTGAATGTTGTCGTAGGAAACTCTCAAATGAGAAACGGAAAGAATCAGCTCAGAGGGCGTCATTCAATAACCTCCTCGCCCAGATAGGCTTCCAGTACCTTGGGGTTGTTTTGAATTTCCGAACACGATCCTTGCGCGATTGTTGCGCCGAAATCCAGCACCATCAGGCGTTCGCAAATGCCCATGACCAACCGCATCTGGTGTTCAATCAGAATGATCGTTACTGAAAATGTTTTGCGAATCCACGCGATAAATTCCATGAGCTGAATAATTTCGTTGGGGTTCATTCCGGCCGCGGGTTCATCCAAAAGCAGGAGCTTGGGCTCGGTGGCGAGTGCGCGGGCAATTTCCAGCCGGCGCTGCAAACCGTAAGGCAGATTTTTGGCTTTCTCACCGGCCGAATCATCAAGCTTAAAGATCGACAGTAAATCCAGCGCCTGATCGGTGATGCGTTTTTCTTCGGCGCGGAAACGGCCGATATGCAAGAGCGCTTCGGCGGGTGAGTAGGCAATCTGTCCGTAGTATGCGATGCGGACATTATCCAGAACACTTAGTTCCTTAAACAGCCGGATATTTTGAAAGGTGCGGGCAATGCCCCGCTTAGTGATCGCATGGGGCGTAAGGCCAACGAGTTCCTGACCGTCCAGTTTGATGCTGCCCTCGGAGGCGCGATAGACGCCGGTGATTAAATTAAAAACGGTGGTTTTGCCAGCGCCGTTGGGACCGATAACGCCGACAATTTCATGAGGTTCAATGGCGAAGTTGAAATCTGATACGGCGCAAAGGCCCGCGAAGCGGTGCGTGAGTTTTGATATTTCAAGGAGTGGCATTGGGTGCCTCCTTTTTCTTTTGCCTCCAGAGTTTTTCCGTCACGAGATCGCGAAGCGGCATAAAAAGGCGGGTTTCCTTCATGCCCATGATGCCGCGCGGACGATAGATCATCAAAAGCACCAGCATCAGCGGCATGAGTACCATTCGCCAGACGCCCAGTGGACGCAGGACTTCCAGAAGGATGGTATAAATTACCGCGCCGATGATCGATCCGGCAATGGACGCGATGCCGCCTAAATATACCATGATCAGAATATCGGTGGATTTAAGAATGTCGAACATGCGCGGGTTGATAAATTGCAGGGCGTGGGCGAACAGGCCTCCGGCAATGCCCGCGAAAAAAGATGAAACGACAAAGGCGATGATTTTGACCTGGCGTGTGTTTACGCT
>Ga0208584_1000135_pt1 | contig 11578 bp, 9 predicted proteins | sample NGESurdeep072012_4_FD_184460 | JGI IMG/M metagenome (GOLD analysis project Ga0208584, IMG submission 184460) | Arctic peat soil microbial communities from Barrow, Alaska - NGEE Surface sample 415-1 deep-072012 (SPAdes) | ecosystem: Environmental > Terrestrial > Soil > Wetlands > Peat ...
AGTGTCCGTGAGGAGAGATCAGCTCGATTCGCAGCGCGGGTGAACAACTCGACTGTGAGGCGATTCTGGACAAGAGGCAGACCCGCACTCAAACTTGCTTTCGAAATATTTCGACCGTAGATTTTGGTTAAGATGATCAAACAATCCAAAAGAGGATCTTCATGTATATCCTGATTCTCAGCGATATTCCAATTATTGGCAATGGGGATGGCGCTATTGTCCGACATAAGTCACTCTAAAATAATATGATTTTTTATTCTTTTTTCATATTTTTAAAAAAAAGTATACATATTTTTAGAAACATGCTAGGAAAAAATTAACTAAGAGATATGACTGTTGGCTGATCAACGGCCAGACAACAGAATATACTTACTTAGGCTTTTTCTTGGAAATAAGTTTTCCTTGCGGTTATGCCGCGAGTTTAAATCTTCGACATGTTCGGATGACACGATATGCCTTATATTGAACGCTCCGCGGATGGAAAAATTATTGGATTGCGAACGGCCGCCGGTCCGAATTCAACTGAAGTAAAGTCAATTAAGGACGATGAAGTCCTCAACTTCCTAAAGGATAATCTGGACAACAAGTTTCTTGAAAGTTTACTGGCTCATTCCGATGCCGGTTTAATTAGACTTCTCGAAGATTTAATTAATCTGCTGACAAAGAAAAACATTATACTTTTTACGGAACTTCCGGAAAAAGCGCAGGAAAAAATAATTGAACGCCAACAAATACGGGAAAAAATATCTTCCCAAAATATCATTGTCGAAGATATTCTCTAAGGGCGGAGACTAATTTCCTTTCTGTTAAAGCTATGATATTTAATATTAATTTGCCATATAATATATATCGATAAGGGAGATAATATGAAACATTATTTTAAAGTTGTTCTCATTTTCGTTCTAGTTTTTTTTCTTATTGGAGCGGCCGACGTAAGGGGGGAAACGCTTCGGGAGGCGGTTAAATCAGTCCTGCAAAATAATCCGGACATAACATCCGTGTCCTACAATCGACTGGGCAGAGACCAAGAGGTGCGGCAGGCAATGGCCGACTTTTTCCCGACGATCGATACATCTCTGACGGCCGGATATATTAACCAGAATAATCCTTTAGACTATCGTGAACAAATCAGGCCACGTTCAGCGACTATCAGGCTTAATCAGAACTTATTCCGGGGAGGCGCTACGCTGTCGGAAACGAATCGCCAAAAATCCCGAGTAGCTTCTCAGGCATATCTTTTACAGGGAACATCAGAAAATACCGCATTGCTCGCCTGCAGAGTTTACCTGAACTATCTACGCGCACTTGAACAGAACGATCTGGCAAAAGAAAATCTGCTAATTCATGAGCGCTTCCACGACCAGATTAAGTTGAGGAGCCAGGCAGGAGTGGATCGCGGGGTCGATCTCGATCAGGTCAATGCCCGTTGGGCTTTGTCGGAATCCAATCTTGTTGTTACTCAGGCAAATATAGAGAATGCAAGGACCGATTATCAGGCGGTAATGGGATATTTACCTGTAAGTCCGGTCAAACCTGAACCGTTAGATACGGAAATTCCTGCGACTATGCAAGAAGCAGAGAAGATAGCTTTGGATAATCACCCGACTTTAAAGTCGGCCAGAGCGGATATCGAGGCGAGGAAATATCAGTATAAAACAGCGAAGGCGCTCGTTTATCCCCGTCTTGATGTAGGTGCGGAATACGTATGGGGAAATGATATAACCGGACCTATAGCTGGTATCGGTACATTCCAGGATTATTTTCAAGCAAATGTGACTCTAACATTTAATATATTCAACGGGTTTAATAATCAGGCGAGGATAAAAGAGACATCATATTTAATAAACGAAGCGGAAGAAATAGCTAAAAAATCCGAGCGGCAAACCATCCAGTCCATTCGCCTTTCCTATGAAGCATATATGGCGGACCAAAGACGGATCAAGCAGCTTGAACAATACGTTACTTCTACAGGTAAGGCAGCGGACGCTTTTATTTCGCAATGGTCAATCGGACGGCGCACCCTTTTTGACGTCCTGGACACAGCGGCTGAAAAGATCACGGCAAAAAGCGATTTAATCAATGCCCAATATGATAAAATGTACGATTCGTATCGGGTTTTGAGCGGTTTAGGGAAACTGGTTCCTACTTTAGGTTTACAGTGGCCCGAAGAAAGCCGCATTAAAAGCCGGCACGAGAAAGGGTTTAAGAACTGAGTAACCTGTCACTAAGAAAGAAGTTGCTGTTGCCAAGGTTGAGTAACCTGTCGCTCCGAAAGAGGCTTTTGTTACCGCGGCTGCTCCCACCGTTACTGATAATAATATAGCCCCAATTAGCAGTAAACAAAAAGATCCAAAAGATCTTGATGAAGAAGCTGTTCAAAATTTGGTAAATAGATGACTAACCGAATGGAAATCAGGTGATATGCAAACTTCCCGCAGCTTTTATGCATCTGATTTCAAGTCAAAAGGAATGAGCTTGGATGCCTGGATCTCCTACAAAACCAATGTGCACCAGAAAAGTAAAAACATAAATATCATCATTGATAAATTGCATATATCAGAGAACGAGAATAATGCCACGGCAGTATTTACTCAAGATTACAGTTTCTCTATATTCAAAGATTCAGGCAAAAAAACATTGAAGCTAAGAAAAATAAACGACGAATGGAAAAAATACAGAGAAATTATATAACCATAGCAAGCAAGGCGCATAAGTATTAATTTACAAATCAGCTTTCAGTAAAAAATGCTTGCTCTAAATACCCTAGCACCACGGTGTTAATTTGTGGCCAGTGGTGTAACAGGAGCGGGACAAAATAGCAATGTACAAAGAACCAGTTTGATCAATGTTTAGTTAACCGCTTGATTTTAATTGGCTGGGGAATAAGGATTCGAACCTTAATAAACGGAGTCAGAGTCCGTTGTCCTACCATTGAACGATTCCCCAGTAAGGAATGTTAAAAAATGCCTTCCGGCCGGTTCTTTTTCGGGAACCTGCTTTCGGGCGGCGTGAATATAATGCGATTGACATCCCATGTCAACAAATTTTCTTCATAAGCGCCTGTAAAAGGAAAGCCTTACCTTGAAGCCGGGAAAAATCCAGGTTGTCATCGGTGACCCCATAGATACCAGCGGCTATACCACCGATACAGTTCAAGAGCTTATCGACAAAACGCGTCAGACGATCATAGCGAATTTCGATCCCGAGTATATACCCTAAAGGGCACAAGTGGGAAAGGACTGATGAAACAGGGCATTATCCCTTTTCAAAAATAATTAATAGTGTTATTATGATGCCTACTTATCGGGAAAAGAGAAGTTTGGATATTAATTGTTAGATACATAAGACCCTTCAATTAAGTGTAAAATTTTTAGAGAATGGTTTGAAAATCAAGTAACTGTTTTGAATGAAGGAGATTCTCAAGGGAATAATTCAAAATGAAAAAAGATATATTACGTTTTACAGATATTCGCAAAACGGCTGAACAAGGAAACTCAGTTGTCCAGAACAATCCGAATGTGATGGACATAACTGGTCAAGGCGTTCCAAAGGACGATGCCGAAGCCGTGAAATGGTATCGTAAGGCGGCTAAGCAGGGAGATTCAGATGCCATGTTCAATCTGGGTATTATGTACCAGGAAGGCAAAGGCGTTCCACAGAACGATGTGAAAGCCGCAAAATGGTATCTTAAGGCGGCTGAGCAGGGAAATGCAGATGCCCAGAACATAATGGGTATTATATACAAAGAAGGCATAGGCATTCCACAGAACGAGGCCGAAGCTGTAAAGTGGTATCGTAAAGCGGCTGGGCAGGGAAATGCAGAGGCCCAGTTCAATCTGGGTATTCTGTACCAGGAAGGTGAAGGCGTTGAGCAGGACGATGATGAGGCTATAAAGTGGTATCGGAAGGCGGCTGAGCAGGGACACGCAGAGGCCCAGAATTGGCTTGCCAATATATACCGGGAAGGTATATTTGTTCCGCAGAACGATGCTGAAGCTGTAAAGTGGTATATCAAGGTGGCTGAGCTCGGAGATGCAGAAGCACAGAACATACTGGGTATGATGTACATAGAAGGCAGAGGCGTTCCACAGGACTACGCGGAGGCCGCGAAATGGTATCGTAAGGCGGCCCGGCAGGGACACGCAGAAGCCCAGAACACACTGGATATAATCAGCCAAGAACTCAATGACGTTCCGCCGGACGATACTGAGGCTGTAAAGCGGAATCTCAAAGCGGCCCAGCAGGAAGATGCTGAGGCTCAATTTGAGATTGGCGAGATCTCCGTAAACGGTTTAAGTGTTCCGCAGGACGATGCGGAGGCCGCAAAATGGTATCTCCAGACGGCCCAACAGGGAGATGCAGCGGCCCAGACCATACTGGGTATGATGTACAAAGAAGGCAAAGGTTTTCCACAAAACGATGCCGAAGCCGTAAAATGGCTTCTTAAGGCAACCCAGCAGGGACACGCAGAAGCCCAGTTCAATCTGGGCATTATGTACCAGGAAGGTGAAGGCGTTCCACAGGACGATGCCGAGGCTGCAAGATGGTTTTTGAAATCTGCTGAACAAGGAATTGCAATCGCCCAGTTCAATCTTGGTGTAATGTACCAAGACGGTTTAGGCGTTCCACAGGACGATGCCGAGGCTGTAAAGTGGTATCGCAAGGCGGCCCAGCAGGGACAAGCAGATGCCCAGACCATACTGGGTATGATGTACAAAGAAGGCAAAGGTGTTCCGCAAGACGATGCGGAGGCCGCAAAATGGTATCTCGAGGCGGCCCGGCAGGGATATGCAGATGCTCAATTTGAAATTGGCGGAATGTACATAAACGGTTTAGGCATCCCACAAGACTCTGCCGAAGCTGCCAATTGGTATTTCAAGGCGGCCCGGCAGGGATATGCACATGCCCAGTATAATCTGGGTTTGATGTACCAAGACGGTTTAGGCGTTCCGCAGGACGATGCCGAAGCCCTGAAATGGTTTCTTGAGGCGGCCCAGCAGGGACAAGCAGGTGCCCAGACCATACTGGGTATGATGTACAAAGAAGGTTTAGGCGTTACGCAAAACGATGCCGAAGCTGCAAAGTGGTATCGCAAAGCGGCCCAGCAGGGAATTTCCAATGCCCAGTATAATATGGGAGTGATGTACCAAAAGGGCAAAGGCGTTCCACCGGACGATGCCGAAGCCCTGAAATGGTTTCTTGAGGCAGCTGAACTGGAAGAAGCAAAGGCCCAGTTCAATCTGGGTATTATGTACCAGGAAGGCAAAGGCGTTCCACAGGACGATGCCGAAGCCCTGAAATGGTTTCTTAAGGCGGCCCGGCAAGAAGACGCAAAGGCCCAGTTCAATGTGGGTTGGATTTACCAGGAAGGCAAAGGAGTTCCACAGGACCATGCTGAGGCTGTAAAGTGGTATAGCAAGGCGGCTGAGCAGGGACATGCAGATGCCCAGTTCAATTTTGGTTTGAAGTACTTCTACGCTGAAGGCGTTTCACGGGACACTGCTGAGGCTGTAAAGTGGTATCGTAAGGCGGCTGAGCAGGGACACATCGATGCCCAGAACTGGCTTGGTGATTTATACCAAGACGGTATATTTGTTCCGCAGGACGATGCTGAGTCTGCAAAGTGGTACAGCAAGGCGGCTAAACAAGGAGATGCAAAAGCACAGTTAAAACTGGATGAGATGAAAAATAAATATAATATTAGGTAAGTTCAACAAGCACTTCTTCCTGCCATCCACAAATCTTTAACGAGGAAGGCAATAAATGTCAAAAGTGACAGGGAAATCAGGGAAACGAAAAATTACAGACACGGATCGCAAATTGGCTAAGTTCTGTATTAGCTGTCCAGTTTGCCGTCATGCCCGTAAAAAACAACAAGGGGCCGCGTTCTGGTTTGTCAAAAAAATTGAAGGCGACCTTTGTCCCTTCTGCAAAGCCTATGAACGTGTTTATGGTCGGAAAGCCCACCAGCCGCTTCGTTGATGAGATAAAAACATATTCTCCGGAATAATCGCGTGCAGCTGAGAGACATTGGCCTGCACCTGCACCTCTACCTCAATTACCACATCGAATCACGCGGTCTGTTCCCGACGGTGGGCCGGCAGGGTCAATGACCGCTCCATAGTATATTCGCCAACAGTCCCTTTCAATCATCCATCAAATTGCGCGGACCATAAAGGATGGCTTCCATGACAGGCATATACTGGAAGAAAAGTGGTTTCGGACTCAGGTTGATCTCCTGAAGCTTTTTGGCGATGTCGTGGTTGCCCAAAGTGAGTTGTGCCGCCTTCCCGCTCATGGATTTGCCGAATTCGATTGGATTCATATAAACGTTTGCTGCCAAGGGCACACCGTCCTTCACGGAGAAGGTCTTGAACCGGTTTACTTTTTCCGGTGAAGTTTTGAGCTTCTGACCTTTGAGAACGAGGATGTTTTTCCCGCCTTCGGAAAGCGTGCAAGTGAGCGCGTCGTTTTCACGGGAAAAGCTGATGTCGGCGAGGAATTTGGGATACCCGTACATTTCCACACCACCCTTGCGTGCCCGTTCGGTCGTGACGGGGAGCTGCCAGACATACGCCGTGAAGTATCTCCTTGCCATCATTCCTAAGACAGTGATGCCCGGGATGGCCTTTTTCCGGAAGGTTATGGGGAAGGAAATTGAAAATTCGTTGTAGGGATCTATATCCGTTTTGCGGTATTCGAAAGCGGTAAAGGCAACCAGGGCCCTACCGCTCATGGCCTCCACGGGGTGCATATCAGGGAGGGGAAGAAGCCTTTTCACCTTGTCGGTGGAGGCGGTGTAGATTGCCGTCATGGACGTGTTATCATAATAGAATACCGGAAGCTTGCCTTCGAGTGACATGTCCTTCGTCATCATATCCCACTGGATAACCCCTTTAAAAAAATCACCTCTGTTCATAGAACCTCCTTTGTCCTGAATGTTTGCCGAATTTTATGGTATCCTCATTTGTTATTTGTTGGCGTATTTTCGGGCAGTCCGCCTGCTGAACACGTTGCTCAAGGTTACGGCAGTTACCGGGAAAAATCGGGTGAGCAGATCCAGTGCCTTGGCATCCGCCCCCACCAGAATGCGCCTTTTGTTGCGCCTGATGCCGGAGATGATGATCTTTGCCGCATCGTCTGCCGTGGTCCGGAAGACCACCTCTTCGTAAATGTTTTCGCCCTTTTCCCTGGTCAGATTGAACATGGCCCGGTTCACACGGGCGTTGCGGGCGATGTTGGTCTTGATGCCGCCGGGATGGACACAGCTGACATGGATGCTCGTCTTGTGCATCTCCTGGGCAAGGGTCTCCGTGTATCCCTTGACTGCAAACTTGGCCGCGCAATAGGGGCCGTTGTTGGGATTCGGTATGATGCCGTTGATGCTGGATATGTTGACGATATGCCCTTCCGGGCGCTTCTTCAAATGGGGCAGGAAGGCCATGGTGCCGTACACAACGCCCCAGAAATTTACGCCCATGAGCCATTCAAAGTCTTCCAGGGGAATGGTCTCCAGAAAATCACCCACGGCTACGCCGGCATTGTTGATGATGAGGTCCACGCCGCCGTGGCGTCCGGCCGTCTCATCGGCGTATTGGAAGACCTGTTCTCGCCGGGACACATCCACAATATGGGTCGTCACTTTCACCCGGTCGCCGACGAGTTTTGCGGTCTCCTGCAGTCCCGAGGCATCGATGTCCGCAAGCGCCAGGTTGCACCCCTCATTAGCCAGGTTGACGGCAAGCATCCTGCCGATGCCTGAAGCCGCCCCAGTGACGGCCGCTGTCTTGCTTTTCAGAATCTTCATGCTTTCTTATTCCTTAATTGTATTGTTCACACATTGTTCGGGTTTGTGTTCGTCGCTTGCCGGATGATATCAAGTTTCTTGAAAGGCACCGCGCCGAGCAGCGCCTGTACCATGCGTACGTCGCGGTAGCGTTTCTCCTGGCCATAGTCCTTCATGTAGCCGTATCCGCCGAGAATTTGAATGCCGTCGCTTGTAGCATCGCAGGCCAATTCCGCGATATGCAGAGCCGCCGCAGATACACGTGGTTCATAACCGCTCTTTTTTTGTTCCAGTTCCAGACATGACTGATGAACGCACATTGCAGCGACGTCGGCCTTGACGGATATGGAAGCAAGCATCATGCCGATCTCGCTCCAGTTGATAATCGGCCTGCCTCCCTGTTCACGCTTTTGGGAATAGGCGAGGGCTTCGTTGTAAACGCCGCGGAGAATACCGGCATTCATCGCGGCAGCGGCCGCGTTCATTTCCGGTGACACTTTCTCAAAATATTGACGCCCCGCGTTTTCTTCGCCGATAAGACGGGCCCGGACACTGGAAAACGTTACGTCCACGGCAGGGCAGGCATGCAGTCCCAGCGTGAAGACCGGCTCGCTTTTCTCCACATTTTGATCGTCAAGATTAACCAGAAAAAAACTGTAGAACGGCCCAATGCCTGAGCGCGCCGGAATAATAGCCTGCCGCGCGAGGTTGCCTAAAACAAGAAGTTCAAGCCGTCCGGTGAGGTTGTAATCGCTTCCCGTTTTTTGCGCCAGGGGGAGCGAGTCGGTCTGCGCCGGATTGGTATAGGCGGGAAAGGCAACAAGCAAATCCTTTGCCGATGCGGCTCCGGGGAAAATGCTCTGCGCGAGATCATGAACTCCGGCCACAAGCAAAAGTTTCTGAGAAAACGCCTGCGTGAAAATGATGCCGCCCGGGGATGCGTCGGCCTCGCAGATATGCAGGAGAATTTCACAAAGCGCCGCAATGCCGCCTCCGATGCCCCCTAGGGATTCTGGCAGTATGGCGCCCAAAAATCCTACTTCGTGTGCCTTGTCCAGCACATGGTCGTAAAATTCGCCGAAAGGATAGCGGTCGTGTTCCCCGGTCTTTCCGGTAAGTTCCCTGGCGGCAAAAGATTGCGCCAGATCAGCAATGGGTTTTAGGTCGTTTCTGTATGAGGTGAGCATATGGTCCTCCTTACTCTTCAAAAACTTGTGCCTGCGGCACCTGAGGTGCGATGAGGCATTTGAAAGCATTGAGCCTGTTGAGTTGGTTTGTTCCCTCGTAAATCTGCAAAAGTTTGATGTCGCGCAGCATCTTTTCGACGCCGGCATCCTGTCTTAGTCCTTTTTGACCCATGATCTCTATGGCCATCTGACAATTTTTGACGCCAAGATCAGTCCCGGTGATTTTTGCCACCGACGCCCAGCCCGAGCAGCAGCGTTGGTCTTCCGGTTTCGGTACGTCAAATAAAATTTTGCCCATGACTCTGGCCGTGATCTCCCAATTGAGCATCGGCGAGATAACCTTGTCAAACCAGAACCGCGGCATGGCCTTGAGATAATAATAGACCGGCTTACTTTGCAGGAGCCGATACAAACCGCGATGACTGTTGGCGTTGTTGGCCTCTGTATAAGCAAGCCTTCCCAGAATAACGTTTTTATGCATCTCGGCAAGCATACACTGCGCCCACTCTTGATTAATCAGCAGGCGACCATTGACGCAGGTGGTGGACGCGTAATGCAGGGCCGTTTCAAACGCCCCGCGCGCGACACCAATGCCGAAGGCGCAGACGCCCGGGCGCGTGGCGGACACCACATAGTCGCAGTAGCTCTGGGAAATATCTCTGGCAGGCTTATTTGTAAATTTTTTCACGAGAGCAGAACTGAAGAGAACCTGATCATCTGGAATGAAGCAGTCTTCAAAGATAAGCACACTGGCCGGGCAGACCCTCTGTCCCATCTTATTTTCATGGCTGCCGAAGGAAAACCCTTTCGTGCCGGTCTTTACGACAAAGCCTATGGTCGTTTCAGATGGATGCTTTGTGTCTTCATAAGCGTAAAGAACCGTCCATGAGGAGACGTGCCCCATGGAAATGAACACCTTCGTACCGTTGACGATGTAGCCGCCCTTGACCTGTTTTGCCTGGCAAGTGACCTTACCTTTATCCACAAGGTCGACCTCCTCCACATCGGTCCCGGCGCCCGGTTCTGTTGTGGCTAGCGCCAGCACACAAGGCTTGCCCGACTTTTCACCCTCAACAACCTCCCGAAAAATCTTTTTGGCCAGGTGGGTGTTGCCCGATGCGGTCAGACCCGTCACGGCAAGGTAATGAACGCCGATGACATTCATAATGCCGGCGCAAGCCGAGGCGACTTCTTCGGAAAAGCAGGATATGGATGGCAAGTTATAACCCTGGCCGCCGAATATTTTCGGTATCCACATGGTGTAGAGGCCCCACCGGTTGGCTTCCTCTACCAGCTCCCAGGGAAGGTAATCCTGGTCTTCGTGGGTAAGAAGGTCAAGCTTAAGGGCAAGGGGTTTCGCCACTTCCTCGTTGAACTTGCGGGCGATGGCTATAACCTCCCTGGTTTCCTTCACCATATGTTTCGGCATGTGGGGAGCATAGGACAGGCCCAGCCAGGTATCTTCAAATTTAGGAAAACGCGACAACTTGGACGCGACTTCTGATTTGGTCAGCATATAATCCTCCTATTTATTGTTGAAACTCCAATTCCGAAAGCGTAGCATAGCGGAATTGGTAAGTTGAACAATCCCGCGCAGCGGAGGGTTTAGTACCCCGCAGCTTGCTGTTGAACCTGTTTCCAAAGCTTGCTTTGGGGTTCTACCCGTGATTCCCCGTCGAGTCTGAGTCAGCACACAGGATGATGAACCATGGCACTGATATCGGGATAATGCGTATCGCTACAGGTATTTTTTCAAAAACCGGATCTGATCGCCTACGGTCTGTTGGAAATGCGGGGGGACGTACACATCGAAGTGTCCGCACTCATAGACGATGAGCTCGCCTTTGGGCGCCTTCCCTGCCGCCTTGATTGCCGGCTTCAAGGGGGTGGTAAGGTCATTGGCTGCAACCTGCACCAACCAGGGGACGCCCAGCCGTTCCGCCAGTCGTCCCGGAGAATAGAGAGCTACAGACAGGAAAATGCGTGCGGCAACCCGTTCGTCCGGTTCGAACCCAGGGGGATAAAGTCTCTTCACTCCTTCCACCACATCGGGGGCCGTCATGGCGGCAAGATCGCCGGGAAAACCGACAGCTGGCACATAGTAAGGTCTTCGGCGCAGCATCATGTTAGCCATGTCACGCCAGGCGGCTGTCGCCAGCCGGATGTTCTGCACCAAGCCGGTCGCCGCTGCCGTTGCAAGGCCGTTCATGTGCGGCACTTGCGATATGACTGCGGCAATATCGGGGTCCTGATCCGTTGCTGCTATCTCCAGGACATGGCCTCCGCTGAATGACGTTCCCCAGAGAGCGATCCGGTGTGAATCCACCCCGGGTAGCCCTTTGGCGAACCGTATCGCGGCGCGCCAATCCTGGTGTTGTTTTTTGATGTCGAGGATTAGTCTGGGTTCACCTTCGCTATCGCCAAAATGCCGGTAGTCGAAAACCAGGGCATGGTATCCGGCCCCGGCGAAAGCTTCTGTATACGCGCCGAGGCGCATTTCCTTGACCCCGCAGAAGCCGTGGGCAAGAATAACGCACGGGGCCTTATCCATACCGGAGGCTTTGAAAAACCAACCAGCACATTTCAACCCTTCCGAAATGAATTG
>Ga0208584_1000136_pt1 | contig 11568 bp, 9 predicted proteins | sample NGESurdeep072012_4_FD_184460 | JGI IMG/M metagenome (GOLD analysis project Ga0208584, IMG submission 184460) | Arctic peat soil microbial communities from Barrow, Alaska - NGEE Surface sample 415-1 deep-072012 (SPAdes) | ecosystem: Environmental > Terrestrial > Soil > Wetlands > Peat ...
CGCGCAGGCAGCCATCCGGGCGCGCGGCCGCGCCATGCTGGCCCTGGCAGGAGGCTCGACCCCGAAGAAGACGTACAGCGCGCTGGCGCAGCCGGCCTGCCGCATCCGGATCGATTGGGCTCGCACGTTTCTGTTCCTTGGGGACGAGAGGTTCGTGCCTCCGGATGACCCATCCAGCAACTTCGCCATGGTGCGGCAGACGCTGCTGGCGCCGGTCTCTGCGCCTGCCGGGCATGCATTTCCCGTACCGACGCAGCTGCGGACGGCTGCCGCCGCCGCAGCAGCGTACGCGGCCACGCTCACCGAGGCGTTCGGGATCGGCGACCGCGGTGGTCCGCCACGGTTCGATCTGATCCTGCTGGGTTTGGGCGAAGATGGGCATACCGCCTCGCTCTTCCCCGGAGCAGCGTCCCTCTCGGTCACCGACCGATGGGTGGTGGCCAGCCCGCCGGGGACTCTTCCCCCGCCGGTGGAGCGCATCACGCTGACCTTTCCGGTGTTGAATGCGGCGCGCGCGATCGCATTTCTGGTTTCCGGCCAGAACAAGGCAGAAGCGTTGCGCGACGTGCTGGAGGGGCAACCCAGCCGCGAGCAGCGCCCGGCGGTATGGGTCCGTCCCGAGGACGGCACGCTCACCTGGCTCATCGATGAAGCCGCGGCCAGGCGGCTGACACGCTCACGATAAACGCCATCTGGCGCTCGGAGGGGTCGAGATGCAGGGGCAACAGAACTCGATGACGGACGCACCGAAGAATCGATCTCGCGCGGAAACGCCGCAGGTCCGTTTGCTGATCGCGGATGTGGACGGGACGCTCCTCACGCAGGAGAAGGTCCTGACCCGGCGTGCCATCGAGGCGGTCCACAGTCTCCATGACGCCGGAATCGCCTTTGCCATCACCAGCGGACGCCCGCCACGCGGGATGGCCATGCTGATCGAGCCGCTGGCCTTGACCACGCCCATTCCAGGCTTCAACGGCGGCATGTTCGTCGGTCCCGACATGACGATCATCGAGCAACACGTCCTGCCGGCCAGTGTCGCCGCACGTGTCATCACGACCATTGCAACGCACGGCCTGACGGTATGGGTTTACCTGGGCCAGGATTGGTTCGTCCAAAAGACGGACGCGCCGCATGTCGCGCGAGAGCAGTGGACCGTCAAGTTCCCACCGACGGTGGTCCCCGGTTTCGATCGACTGCTGGACAACGTGGTCAAGATCGTCGGGGTCAGCGACGACCTGGATGCGGTCGCGCGCTGTGAGTCCGATACGCAGAAGGCGTTCGCCCAGCAGGTGTCGGCCGCGCGCTCGCAACCCTACTACCTGGACGTGACGCATCCGAGCGCCAACAAAGGCGCCGTGGTCACCTGGTTGTCCAACTTCCTTCACATCTCGGCCGCGCAAATCGCCACGATGGGCGACCAGCCGAACGACGTGCTCATGTTCGCCAAGAGCGGCCTGAGCGTTGCCGTGGCCAACGCCAGCGACGAGGTGCAGCACGATGCCACGCACGTGACGACCTCCAACGAGGAGGAAGGCTTCGCCAACGCCGTCGAGCGCTTCATCCTCCCCAACGCCAACCCAGCCGGAGGCACGACATGACCCCACGCGGGAATGGTTCGAGCGAACACAGACAGACGGAATCCGCCGGGTGCACCGGTTCAGGCATCGACGCGCGCCAGCATTACGGCGAGCCCACAGCAAGGACCGTTCTCATGGCCGGCGCACTGCAGCGCATGGCGGAGTTGGGGAAGCAACTCAGGGTGGACAGCATCCGGTGCACGACGGCGGCCGGATCGGGCCACCCGACGTCCTCGATGTCGGCCGCCGACCTGATGGCGGTCCTCCTGGTCAATCACCTCAAGTACGACTGGGACGATCCGGGCAACCCGAACAACGACCGCCTGATCTTTTCCAAGGGGCATGCCAGCCCGCTGCTCTACTCGATGTACAAGGCGGCGGGTGTCATCACGGACGAAGAGCTGATGTCGTTGCGCACGTTCGGCAGCCGCCTCGAAGGACATCCGAAGCCGTTGCAGCGCGCCGAGGATCACGGCGCGCCACGCGGCCTGCCCTGGGTGGATGTGGCAACCGGCTCCCTCGGGCAAGGCCTGCCGGTCGGCGTCGGCATGGCCCTGGGCGGCAAGTACATCGACAAGCTGCCGTTCGACGTGTGGGTGCTGCTGGGTGACAGCGAGGTGGCGGAAGGCTCCATCTGGGAAGCCTTCGACAAGGCGGGCCACTACAAGCTGAACCACGTGATCGCCATCCTGGACATGAACCGGCTGGGCCAGCGCGGACCGACCGACCTCGGTTGGGACGCACCGGTCTACGCTGCCCGCGCCCGCGCCTTCGGGTGGCACGCCATCGAGATCGACGGCCACGACATCGCCGCCATCGATGCCGCGTACAAGGAAGCGCTCGCCCAGGACGAGAAACCCACCTGCATCGTCGCGAAGACCGTGAAGGGCTCGGGCGTCTCGCTCGTGGCGAACAAGGAAGGATGGCACGGCAAGGCCCTCAGTCATGACCAGGCCAGGGAGGCCATCGAGGAGCTGGGAGGTCAGCGCCGCATCACCGTTGATGTCGCGAAGCCCCGAGCATTGCAGCCGGCGGCTCCGCCAGCGGCCCGGCCGTTGCAGCTGCCGGCCTACGAGGTCGGAACGAAAGAAGCGACGCGGAAAGCGTTCGGGGATGCGCTCGTGGCGGTCGGCGCCAATCGTCCGGACGTGGTGGTCCTCGACGGCGAAGTGTCGAATTCAACGTTCACGGAGGAGTTCAACAAGGCCTATCCCAACAGGTTCTTCGAGGTCTACATCGCTGAGCAGCAGCTGGTCGCCGCCGCCCTCGGCCTGAGCGTTCTGGGGAAGGTCGCCTTTGCGGCAACGTTTGCCGCCTTCCTCACCCGTGCCTTTGACCAGATCCGTATGGCGGCCGTATCCGCCGCCAGCGTTCGTCTGTGCGGGTCGCATGCCGGCGTCAGCATCGGCGAGGACGGGCCGTCGCAGATGGCCCTGGAGGACCTGGCGATGATGCGGGCCATCCACGGCAGCACGGTGCTGTACCCGTGCGATGCCAACCAGACGGCGCGCCTGGTGGCGACCATGGCGGACCTGCCCGGCATCTCCTACCTGCGAATGACCCGCGAGAAGACGCCGGTCATCTACCCTCCGGGTGAAGCGTTTCCCATCGGGGGTAGCAAGGTGGTGCGGGAGTCGGCTGCCGATCGGGTGGCGATTATCGCCGCAGGGATCACCTTGCACGAGAGCCTCCGGGCGTTCGAGCAGCTCGACTCGGAAGGCATCCGGGTGCGGGTCATCGATGCCTATTCGGTCAAGCCGATCGACAAGGCGTCCTTGCGCGAGGCCGCGCGGGTCACGGGGGGCCGCCTCGTCGTGGTGGAGGATCACTGGCCCGAGGGCGGGCTCGGCGACGCTGTGCTGGATGCGTTCGTTGGCGTGCGGGAGAATGCCCCAACGGTGGTCAAGCTGGCGGTGCGCTCCATGCCGACATCCGGCACACCCGCAGAACTCCTGAACGAGGCTGGAATCGACGCCGAGGGCATCGCGCAGGCCGTCAGGGAGTGCCTGCGGGAGCCGCCCGATCAGGCATCGAAAGAAGGACAGACATGACAACGACCAGGGCCCAACTCACCAAACGTCCGACGTGGAAGGCCCTCGAAGCCCATTACCAAAAGATCCGGGGGCTGCATCTCCGTGACCTCTTTTCCGGCGATCCCAAGCGCGCCGAGCGCATGACGGTCGAAGGCGCCGGCATTTACTTCGACTACTCGAAGAACCGCATCACAAACGAGACGCTCACGCTCCTGCTGCAATTGGCGGAGGGGTCCGGCTTGCGGTCCCGCATCGATGCGATGTTCCGGGGCGAGAAGATCAACGTCACCGAGAAGCGGGCCGTCCTGCATGTTGCCCTGCGCGCCCCGAAAGCGCAATCCATTCTCGTGGACGGTGAGGACGTGGTGCGACAGGTGCACGCCGTCCTCGACAGAATGGCCGACTTTTCCGCCGCGGTGCGCAGCGGGACGTGGAAGGGCTATACCGGCAAGGCAATCCGCAACATCATCAATGTCGGCATCGGCGGGTCCGACCTGGGACCGGTGATGGCGTACGAGGCGTTGCGACACTACAGCCAGCGCAACCTGACCTTCCGCTTCGTCTCCAACATCGACGGCACCGACTTCGTCGAGGCGACGCGCGACCTCGATCCCGCGGAGACGCTGTTCATCATCTCGTCGAAGACCTTCACGACCCTGGAAACGATGACCAACGCGGGCACGGCCCGCGACTGGACCCTCAAGGCCTTGAAACACCCTGCAGCGGTCGCCAGGCACTTCGTCGCAGTCTCGACCAACGCCGAGGAGGTGGCGAAGTTTGGCATCGACCCCGCCAACATGTTCGAGTTCTGGGACTGGGTCGGCGGGCGTTACTCGATGGGCTCGGCGATCGGACTCTCGACGATGATCGCCGTCGGAGCCGAGCATTTCCGCGCCATGCTCCATGGTTTCCACGAGATGGACCAGCACTTCCGCACCGCCCCGTTCGAGGAAAACCTGCCGGTGCTCCTCGGACTCCTGGCGTTCTGGTACAACAACTTCTTCGGCGCGCAGACGGTGGCGGTCTTGCCCTATGAGCAGTATCTGAAGCGCTTTCCGGCGTACCTGCAGCAACTGACGATGGAGAGCAACGGCAAGCACGTCACGATCGATGGAGCCGAGGTCACCTACCAGACCGGGCCGATCTATTGGGGGGAGCCGGGCACCAACGGCCAGCACTCCTTCTACCAGTTGATCCATCAGGGAACCAAGCTCATCCCCTGTGACTTCATCGCGTTTGTCGAGCCGCTCAACCCGCTCGGCCGCCACCACGACGTGCTGCTGGCCAACGTCTTTGCCCAGACCGAGGCGTTGGCCTTTGGCAAGACCGCGCAGGAGGTTCAGGCCGAAGGTACGCCGCCCTGGCTGGTGCCCCACCGCGTCTTCGAGGGCAACCGCCCGTCGAACACGATCGTGTTGGACCGGCTGACCCCGGCGGCGCTGGGGAGGCTCGTCGCGCTGTACGAGCACGCCGTGTTCACACAGGGGGCGATCTGGCAGGTCGATTCGTTCGACCAGTGGGGGGTCGAGTTGGGCAAGGTCCTCGCTCAGCGCATCGTCCTCGAGCTGGAAGGTGCGGCCGACCCCCGGCTGACGCACGACAGTTCGACGAACACCCTGATCCGCCACTACCGCAAACGCCGGGACACGTCATCGTGACCATCGTCGGGTAGTTCTTACCTAACCCGCGGCTCGGATCCTGGGTACAAAATGCGCTATCCGGCATACCACCAAGGAACTAGATTCGTAGGCGACTGAGAAAGAAGGCGCGCTATGAAAGTCGTTGGATGTGGTTGTCTCTTTCGAAATGTCGGCTCGCTGCCGATGGCGCAGTGTTCCGGGTACGGGGGTAAACGGTGAAGACGAACCTGACGGCACCGCTGACCCTCCTGGGCGCGGTTGTGTTAGTTGCAGGCCTTGGGTCGAGCCAGCCGGCGGCGGCGCAGGGCTTCTATCTCGGCGGCGCCTTGAGTCACTCGGCGATCAACGCGACCGTCGTGGATGAGACGCGAAACTCGTACAAGTTCTTCCTGGGATACGAGTTCCCTGTCTTTCTCGGAGTCGAGGCCGGCTGGGTCAACTTCGGCAAGTTCGACGGCGTGATCACCTCCGCGGGAGGCAGCACGCGGGTGGGGTACGACGCAAAAACTGCGACCGCCGCCCTCACGGGCCGAATCCCGATCGGCCCTCTCGTCACGCTCTACGCGAAGGGCGGCTACATGTACTGGAGCACCGACGTTGCGCTCACCGGCACCGCGACCGACCCGCATTTCGAGGCCGGGACGGACCATGGGCATGACCCGTTCTACGGCGCCGGTGTGCGGTTCAACTTCGGCAAGCTCTCGGTGTTGGCCGAGTGGGAGAAGTACAAACTCCGGGACGTGGACATCAACGCGGTCAGCGCCGGAGTCCGTGTCACGCTCTAGATCGGTGCAGCATACGGAATTGTGAACGTTTGCAGAAGGAGACCCCCACCATGGGAAAGGTTCTGGCCGTCTCGCTCGTTCTCTTCTTTGCAGTTTTCACCCCGGCTGTTCAGGCTCAGGGATATTCGCAATACGAAGCGTTCTCGCCCGATCAGCTCGACAACCTGCTGGCGCCGATCGCGCTCTACCCCGATCCGCTGCTGGCGCAACTCCTCGTCGCCGCTACGTTCCCGGACCAGATCGACGATGCGGCACGTTTCGTGCGCGCCGATTCCAACCCGGGCGACGTGGACGGGCAGTGGTGGGACGTCAGCGTCAAGGCCGTGGCACACTACCCGACCGTCGTGGCGATGATGGCGGACAAGCTGGACTGGACGACCGCACTGGGCCAGGCGTACGCCTATCAGTCCACCGACGTCATGACCTCGATCCAGCGGCTGCGCGCCCAGGCGCGCCGGGCAGGCAATCTCTACACCACCTCGGAACTCCAAGTCGTCGACTCGGGTGGCGAGATCGAGCTGTGGCCGGCGCAGCCCCAATACCTCTACGTGCCGCAGTACGACCCGGCGGTGGTCTTCTTTGCCCGGGCGCCTCTCTTCTTTGGCGTCCGCTTCATCATCGGGGCGTGGCTCAACTATGACTTCGACTGGGGCCAGCATCGCGTCTTCTATCACGGCTGGGATGGAAACACCGGCTGGATCGGGCGGAGCCGCCAGTACATCCACCCCAACACCGTCTACGTGAACAACACCTACCGAAACATTGTGGTCAACCGGCCGGTCGTTAGGCGCCAGGTGAACTATGGCGCGCTGAACCGCTACGACGACGTTCACCGCACGACGAATTTCAACAACTTCCGCAGCAGCAATCGGGTGGTGACTCAACCGCCGGTTCAGCCCTACCATGCGCCGGTCCCCAACAAGATCATCACCCGCAACATCGACACCACCAACCCCAGAATCAACGATTACCGCGGTCATTCGCCGCAGCCGCCGGTGCAGGTCCACGCGCCTGTGGCGCCGGCGTTCAACCCCGTTCGCGGCGGTTTCGACCCGCGTGTGACCAGCCAGCGCGGCCAAACCAGCCGGGCGCTGGTCCGACCGACTCCAGCCCCGGTCGTGCGCCGCAACGTGGTGAAGCAACCTTCGCGCCCGCCTGTGATTCAAAAGAAGGACAAGAAGAACGAGCACAAGGACTGAGCTGGGGGAGGTCCAGAAAATGACGACACACTGCGAGCAAACACGACCTGAGGGCGGGAAAGGGCTGGAGCATATGGGAATGCAAAAACCAATGAGGTCACGTGAACTTCGCGGCCGCGCCCCGTTTGTAGGAGCGCTGCTGGCGTTCCTCTCGATCGGGACGCTCTGTGCCGCTTCTGTGCTAGCTGCGCCGCGAAAGGCGCCGAAGCAAGAACTCTTTGCCACTCCCGAAGCCGCTCTGCAAGCTCTGGTGAAAGCCGTGAAGGGCAGCGACCATCGGGGGCTGAACGCGATTTTCGGGCCCGATCGCGAGCAACTGATGTCCGGCGACCCGGTCGCCGACGCCAACGCGCTCAAGGAATTTGCCGCCGACCTCGATGAATCCGCGACGCTCCAGAAGGTCAACGATTCGACGTACACGCTCATCGTCGGCAAGGAGCATTGGCCGTCGCCGATTCCGATCGTCAAGGAGGGCCGCAAGTGGCGCTTCGACATCGCGGCGGGCATCGAGGAGATCTCGAACCGGAGGGTCGGCGAGAACGAGCTTTCGACGATTGCGACGTGCCGCGCCTACGTGGTGGCGCAGTGGGAGTACTACACCGAGGCGAAGGACTCGTCCAAGGACGGCCTTGCCGTTTATGCGCAGAAGTTCATCAGCACCCCGGGGGAGCGCGACGGCCTCTATTGGGAAGCCGCCGACGGAGGCCAGCCCAGTCCGATGGGGAGCCTGGTGGCGCAGGCGCGGGAAGAAGGATATCCGCTGGGCATGCCCAAGAGCAGCGATGCGCCGAAGCGCTCTCCGTACCACGGATACTTCTTCAAGATCCTCAAAGCGCAGGGGCCGCACGCGCCCGGAGGCAAGTTCAGCTACGTCATCAACGACAACATGATCGCCGGCTATGGGCTGATCGCCTACCCCGCCAAGTGGGGCAGCTCAGGAGTCATGACGTTCATCGTCAACCAGCAGGGCCGCGTGTACCAGCAGAACCTCGGTCCGCAAACGGCGGAACTCGCCGCCGCGATCACCGAATACGACCCAGGCCCGGATTGGAAGATGGTCGATGAGCCGTAGGTGGCCGCAATCGGAGCAGGCGGTGCGGCGTCAGCGCGAGATGAAGGGGGGTCGACGCTGGTCGAGACGCTCACGCTGCCGCCGACCCGCGTAGTTCCTACCCGAGGTGCGGCGTTGCTCCCAGGTAGAAAATGCGCTTCAAAGCGCGGTGTCAGAACGGTAGATTCGAGATGCGTCAATGGAAAGGGAGGTGCTTTATGAAGCGCACCATCGTTGGGACTCTTGTCGGTGTGGCTTTACTGGCGCTCGCAGCGTCAGTGGCCGGCGCGGAGGATCTGACGGTCAACTCGATCGTGGCGGCTCAGAACTCCGGCGCCTCGGCCGACGGCATCATCGCCATGGTCAACAACCCGGCCAATACCATCGCCATGACGGTCGGGGACCTCGTCGCGCTGCGTCGTGCAGGCGTGCCGGAGAGTGTCATCGCCGCGATCTGGGCCCGTATCCCGGCTCCCGCGCCGGCGCCGGTGCCACTTCAGCCAGACGATGCCCGCCTGGTCGATTTCGTGCGCCTGATCAAGTCGGGGGTGTCGGGGTCGATTATCGCCGAGCAGGTGAAGCAGTCAGGCCAGACGTACAACCTCTCGGTCAATGACCTTCTTTATCTCAAAGAGAACGGCGCCCAGGAGTCGACGATCGCGGCCTTGATGGCGACCAGCGCCGGGGCCCCGGCCGCGCCGGCCGTCGCTCCCTCCGAGCTGACCTTCGATGACCTGGTGTTGGTGAAGGGGTTTCTGAAGAAGAATCGGGTGGGTCGCCTGGTCATGCAAGGTGACACCCTCACCTGGAAAGATAGCAGCGACCCCAAGGAGGACTTCACGTTCCAGACCACAGGTCTCCAGAAGGTGTGGTACACGTGCGAGGCGCGAACCCCTGAGAACTTCTGCTACCAGATCAACTTCAAGATCGTCAAGGGCGACCGCTACGAGTTCCGGGACAGCCACCGCGAGTCGGGATCCAACGCGGCCGTCGTCAAGCTCATGGACGCGCTGCGCACGTACTTCCCGCGCCTCGCCTTCGGAGCGCCGGATAACTAACCATCTGGGGTTGTCGTGCACGCGAAGTGCACGACCATGACATGGATCCTCAGGATCCGTAAAGGATACGACATGAAACAGCAAGAAGTGCGCGGCAAGGCGAAGAAGGTACAAGGGCGGGTGAAGGAAGCTGTGGGTAAGGTCACGGGCGACAGCGCGCTCGAGCGGAAGGGCGCCCGGCAGCGAGCCGAGGGCGCGGTCCAGGAGGGCGTTGGCAAGGCACGCCGCAAGGTCGGCGAGTTCGTCGGCAGGGTTGCCAAGGCGATCAAGAAGTAGGGTGGACCGATCCCTCTCGACCGCCTCCCCTGCTCGGCGAGAGGAGGGTTCAAGAGGACGGTGTCAAAGGAACGTCCTTTTCTCTTTCCTTGATGCGCACGCGAAAGGAATGTGCCATGACAATGTCACTAATGGTTCACTTGCGTTCCCCGCCCAGGTCTGCCGTCTCCTCCATGGCGATCGCCGCTGAGCCGGGGCCCTGGCCCATGGCAACATCAAGGGCGGTCTGGCGGCCGCCCGTTTCTGGTGCTTTCCGTATTAAAGAAAGGAAATGAGAAAGATGACTCAACAACAACGTCCTACGTCCAATCCGACGCCGCCGACCACACCACCAGTCAAACCGACGACACCGACCACGCCACCAGTCAAACCGACGACACCGCCAGCCAAACCGTAGGGACATGATTTATAGGGCGGCAATCGCGAGGTTGCCGCCCTGCATGTCGCGAAGGGCCGCTGATATGGAATAAGTGGACTTGCTACATCCAGCGTGGGTACGCAGCTGGGACTGCCCCCTCGACACAAGGGATCCGTCAGCGTAACGACGAAACGCCGGCTTGGAGCCACTCCGGCGGCCCTGCCTTCACCGCCTGCAGCACACCTCGTGCACGTGATTGCCGGCGTGGCCACTATTTGAGGCCGCGACTCGACGCGTTCGCGACGTCGGACCCAGTCAGGTGTTTCGTAATCAATAGGTCCGCGGTTCGATCACGCGCGTTGGCTCCAATAACCTCAATAACTTACAACAAAACGGCGCCGGCGGGCGACCTCACCGTCGCAGCTCCGTCGCAGCCGCGAGCGGAGAAAGAAAGCGCATTACGGCGCCCGATCCGTCCGGTTTCGTCGGCGAGCAGGCAGCATGGTTGGCGGCCCTTCGCACAAAGACAGCTGCCAGCCGCTCGACGTTGGAGGCCGCTGCCGCCGCGTCCAGCGTGCCAACAGATGCACCCATCGTGGCACGAGGCTTGCCCACCCCGTTCTTGTTGGTGGTTTGGCCTACTGTCGTCCAGCTAACCAGACCGGCAACGGAGCTTCTCCGGTGTCCCGGCTCTCAACCTACCGCTGGCATAGTTTTCCGGGGCGGGTCAACCATGGAAGGACTAACATAACGGGTGGTACAACAAACGGGGGCAGGTCACCCGGAGGCGCCCAAACTTTCTGCACTCGGCGTGTGATCGCCCGCCGGGTTCACTCGGAGACAAAGCGAGCCTTGTACTCCCCATAGAGTTGGAGCAGCTTCTCCTCGTGCTCTGCCTCTTCGCGCTGAAGGCCCTCGAATAGCCCGCGGCTCTCCGGGTCCTCCGCCATCGCGGCCATCTTCCCATAGTGCCCCTGCGCGCCGCGCTCGTTCTCGATCGCGAGCTTGAAGGCATTGAAGAACTGCTTCTCCTTGTCCGTCATCGGTCTGCGTGCACTCATGGCGCCCCCTTCTCAGAACTACTGCACCCTTTCGATGCCTGACCCCGTTCTGTCCGTCGAGCTGAATGAGTTTACACCCAATCGACGCACCAACAGTGGGGCCAATCGCTCCCCGCCGCTCGGCATGAACCGGGAGGGCCGGAACCGTCTGGCGGCACGACGCGGGCGAGACGACGGTAACACGTCGTCCTGGCCCGTGGTGAGGTCCTGCGTTCTCGCGTCGGCATCTCATCCCCTTCTGCGCTCCCCGGGAGACCATCGATTGGCTCTGGGCTCAACTTTGACCTGGACCAGTTTCCGGTCTTTGCGCCAAGTTCTTCGTCGCAGCGGCCGTGCGCGCGGGCGGTGCTCAGGCTACCTAGTCGCTGTCCAGGGCGGCGCGGATCTCGCGAGCGAGCGTCGCCATGTCGAACGGCTTCTGCAGGAAGCGGAGGCGACCGGCTAGGGCTCCGCGCCGCACCGCCTCGTCCTCCATGTAGCCGGACATCAGGATCACCTTCAGCTTGGGCCAACGGTCCGCCAGCCCGCGC
>Ga0208584_1000138_pt1 | contig 11470 bp, 11 predicted proteins | sample NGESurdeep072012_4_FD_184460 | JGI IMG/M metagenome (GOLD analysis project Ga0208584, IMG submission 184460) | Arctic peat soil microbial communities from Barrow, Alaska - NGEE Surface sample 415-1 deep-072012 (SPAdes) | ecosystem: Environmental > Terrestrial > Soil > Wetlands > Peat ...
CCCGGGCTGCCCAGGCCCGGCTTGAGCCGGATAGTAAACCATCACGTAGAACGGCTTGGTGCTTTCCGAGGTCCCCTGGAATCCGTTGTCGAAGTTGAAACTCCAACGCATGGGAGTCGTGCCCGTCTGCGGAGGATTGAGAGAGGGATCGCATGGCGATCGGATGTCGCCGTTTGGGTCCCGTTCGCAGGCCCAATAGAAAAAGGGCTGAAGATTCTGGAACGGTCCCACGCTTCCATTGTATACCAGCCGGCTGTCGTGAGCGTGCAGTTGCAGGTCGGCGGCTAAGGTTTGAAGATCGTGGTAGTGCGGCAGCGCCCAGCTGTTCGCTCCTGCATACTTGTTTTTGTTCATGGCCGCAATCCATCCGGTGTACGGATCGTTCGCCGTCTCGAACAACATGGTGCCATCCTTATCGATTTTCGGCACGGACATTGTTTGCCTATTAACTTCCGAAGCAATCGTTGTGTTGCCGGTGACGCCAAAGTCCTTCGAACGGGGCAAATTAGCATCCATGATCCAGGTCCTGCCTCCCTTTACCGTTGCGTCATACACAGCTATGCGGTTGGCCTTGCCGCTGGTGTAGGCCACCACGCCGGAGTTGGCCGGGGGCTTATTGTCAATGGCGCCCGGGATCGTCGCCAGCACATGCATAAAGTTGTACTTCGGCGTGTTGGCTGCCTGGTTCTGGCTGAGGAACGAGAATGTCACATCTCCGTCCGAGTTCGTATCCAGGGTCCAGTATAGCGAAGGCTGCAGGTTCTCGAACGGATCCACCGTGGCCGAGAACTCAGGAGCCACGCTGTCCGGGAAATTTTTCCCTAATCCAACGCGGTACAGGTTTCCCAAGGCGCTGCCAGTGCAGGTTGCGCCAAACGAGTCGATATTGCGGGAGGAACAGGTACTGTCATATGCGGGCGTCACCGGAAGTTGCCATTTGTTGTGGTCCCGATACCCCTTTTCACCATTGTATTTGTTCAATAAGTTCACCCATTGAAGCGCTGTCTGGTAATCCATAGTGCCGTCGGAATTGATATTGAGTTTGTCAGCCCCGAGCATCTTGCGGACTCGCGCATCACCCGCCAGATTGGCGTCCGCCAGCCAGAAAACGCCGAGATTCGCGTCATAGACGGTTCCATTGCCCATCGGCTCTAGCCCGCTGCTCCCTCTGGGACCGTTGACTGCCTTTTTCTGCCCCATTGGACGGTTGCCTGCTGTCTTGGCAACATCTATCTTGCGATTTGCGCTAGTGATGCTTAATATTGCACTGCCCGTGCTACTTGATACATTTCTCATGCGGTCTGATGCATCGAAGAGTAAAATTGTCGAGTTTGCAATCACAGGCTTCTCTTTAGATGTTGTGTCCGATGTAACAGCAACACAAAGAGAGGCCAACACCAATACAACCACAAAAATGCAATTAACCATTTGTCGATGAATCAAAAGGATTGCCTCCTGCTACGTAAGTATAATGTCAAAGTCTCCGATAGTCCAGGTATTGGAAGTCTGCTGACAATGTGCCGATGCCATCAATCCCAGCAGAATAACGAAGACTGCGTAGACCCCTTTCATAGGATCGAAGAAGCGTTTAAAGAAGATAACATTTTTGTTGAGTTCTCTGTTTCATAGCTTAACTGGTAAGTACTGACAAGAGTAGGGATTAGCTTGCAGATCTCTGCGCGGCGTTATTATTCTAATCGAATTGAATTTGCATCAAGCAATGTTGATCGAGCATCAGAAGCCCGGCCGTTTGAGCCGAAGATTCCGGCAACTTGCCAAGGACCCATCATCAGGGGATGCGGGCTGCCAGTGGCTGGACTTGCATGTAGGACGTGTGCTCACGGGCGCGGTCCCTGGTACGTCGCCGCCCACGCCACGCGTGAGACCCATTGCGGCCTGCCCGGGAATAATCGATTCTAATAAGATGACGAACATTATTTTTCCAGATTCCTCAGAACCTTTTCATAATTCTTTTCAATTTTACAATGTCTCCTCAAGCGAGTTCATAATTCTTCACAAAATTTCATAATTCTTCATAACTTTTCATAATTCTGCTGATCGCAACCGCAATCCTTTTACACGATTCCGCCAGGACGAGTGGCCAACCTGCGGGCCGCCTCAAAGCAAAGGCGATTGGATTTGGATATCCAGGCCACGAACGCCTCAATCGCAAAGAAAGGCTGCCCGACTTATGGAGGGAGAATATGACATTCAAAGTTCCCGCTGATATCGCCAAGGCAGCGATTGCTGCCGGATGCACGAAATGCAATACCACAACGCAAAAGCTCCTGGTGCTGGGCTTTCTGGCCGGAGCCTACATCGCCTTCGGAGCCTTGCTGAGCGAGATCGTGGCCGGAGGCCTGTCCAACGGCACCATCACCGTAGCAGATGGCGCAATCTGGAAGATCGCCCTGCCGACAGGCCTGGTAAAGTTCGCAGCGGGAGCAGTATTCCCCGTGGGACTCATGCTGGTAGTAATCGGCGGCTCTGAACTATTCACAGGAAACTGCATGTTCGCCCCTATCAGCGTCCTCAATGGCGAGGCCACCGTTAAGGGTCTTCTTAAGAACTGGTCAATCGTCTATCTGGGCAACTTCCTGGGATCGATCTTCGTGGCCTATTTCCTGGCTTATCAGTGCGGGTTCTTCGATAACCTTCCCTGGGCAAGCTGGGCGGCAACTGTGGCCAATACCAAATGCGGCCTAGACTTCGGCACAGCATTCCTGCGAGGAATAGGCTGCAACTGGCTGGTCTGCCTGGCGGTCTGGCTGGCTATAAGTGCGGAAGATGTGATCGGCAAGATCTTTGCCTGCTGGTTCCCCATCATGGCCTTCGTTACCATCGGCTTTGAGCACAGCGTGGCCAATATGTTCTTCATCCCCCTGGGCATCTTTGCCGCTAACAATCCGGCCATCGCCGCCAAACTCGCCACGGCTAACGTAGCCACAGCAAACCTTGCCGGCGGAGCGGGCTGGTACAACTTCTTCATCACCAACCTTATCCCGGTGACATTGGGCAACATCGTGGGTGCAGCGCTCTTCGTGGCGGCGCTCTACTGGTATGTCTACCTCCGGGGACCCGTATGCGTGATGAATGATAAGAAGACGGTGAAGAAATAAATCGTCTCCATGAATTTGTCTTGGAAGTAAGGAGCCCGGGCTCCTTACTCATTTCCCATGTAAATCGAAATTCGTGATGTCGATGCCTTTCGATTTTCATCTGCCACGTGTGAGCCCCGTCCTGAGGCTCATGGGCGTTTCGGTCACATAGCCAATGCAAAAGGTTGGGGCTTAGAGGACAAGAGCGAAAGCCAAATGTATGTCTCGTGCTAGCTTACATCATGAGAAATTAGGAGATTGACTTGAATTGCCCGGGAAACGTACTGCTCTTCTTGCCGTCCTCGGCTCGTGCATCGCCATCTTCTGGCCGGGCGCTCTCACCTTCGGCTTTCCGGGAGTGATGGCTCCTATCTGGCAGGAGATGTTTCATGTCGGGAGAGCCGCCACCGGCTTGACAATCTTTTTTATGCTTGCGGCAGTGGGCGTTTTTATGTTCCTGGTGGGCCGCTGGCAGGAGCATTACGGCACCAGGAAAATGATCATTCTCGGCATCATCCTCACCGCATGCAGCTCTGTTGTCGCGGCATACGCAACTTCGATCTACATGGTCTACGCCTGGGCTTTTCTCAATGGTCTTGCCTCCAGCTTCGTCTATATTCCGACCTTAACCCTGGTTCAAAGGTGGTACCCGGAAAAGAAGGGGCTTGTCTCCGGCATCGTCAGCATGGTCTTTGGACTTGCGGCCGCCATAATGGCACCTCTTTTCGGAAAGATGCTGGCAACTCTTGGCTACCTGCCCATGAACCTGACTCTTGCCCTCTTCACTCTGGCCATTGGTCTGGCAGGCGCATACTTTGCCAGGGCACCGGACGATGAGGAGATAGCTTCCTTTGCAGTAGACCACACCTCGAAAAAGCCGGCCAGCATCAAGAAGCCGGCAAAATCTCTGACAGTGCACGAGAGTCTGCACACGCGAAGCTTCTGGTTTCTCTGGATCACCTGGACCCTGGCAGGAGCTGCAGGCGTCTCCATGACTGTTCTCTCCACCGGCTACGGACTGTTCCGGGGCTTTCCACTGGAGTCTGCCATTCTCATCCTGACTGCCTTCAACCTAACTAATGGAGCCGGGCGGCTGGTGAGCGGATACTACTCGGATAAGATAGGGCGAACCAGGATTATGAGCCTGGCCTTTCTGGCTGCGGGCCTGGCCTATTTCGTGCTTCCCTGGGCAGGCGGGCTGACGTCCTGCGCGCTCCTGGCGGCCGTTGTGGGATTCTCTTTCGGGACACTATTCTCCGTCTCGGCTCCACTGGTGGCTGACTGCTTCGGCCCTAGACACTTCGGGGCCATCTTCGGCCTCACCTTTGCCGCCTATGGCTTCGTCGCCGGGCCCCTTGGACCGACGCTTTCGGGATACCTGCTGGACAGGACCGGGGATAACTTCTTCCTGGTCTTTCTGTACCTCGGGCTTTTCTGCCTGCTCGCGTCTCTCTGCATCCGCCAGGTGGTGCCGCCCCATAGCGTATAACGGAGAATAGTCCCTCGCTGTATCGAGGGTAAGTAGATCGTAGAGGCCTCTGCGTGTCCTCCGTGCGCTCTGTGGCTCTGTGGTGGCAGTTCGTAATCTTACGATACGAAAACCTTTGCCGGAGTCCCATAAAGATCCGGTTCAGAATTGCACATCTACCTCCACCAGTTTCGCCCCTTGCCGAATGGCCTCCAACACAGCATTCTGGTCCTTCATAAGGAAGATGCGCCACTCAGAGGTTTCGATCTGAGCCAGGGAGTTCTTCAGCACCCCGGCATACTTGCTCTTGTGGCTCAATTTGACGACGTACCCTCTGGAATTTTCCACCAGCTCCACCTCGAATCCCCTTTGCTCCAGCAGCTTTTGGACCAGATTCCGTTCGCCTGGGGTCTTGAGGACGAAACGGTAGCGGTCTTTGTCATAGTAATCAGCAAGCTCCCGAAAGCTTTCCGTATCATCAAAGAAGTGCTTGAAGATCCAGTGGCTCCCGGCCTTGATGATGGTGATGCTCTTCTTCGAAGTGACTGGCAGGGTGTTTTCTGGCAAGGAGAGTCCTCTTGGAAATGACTATCATTATAATTAGATATAAAATTTGTGGAGTATAGAATGCAGACAGGCCATAAGAGCGATGGAGAAAAGCGGATCGCCAGGAGTCTCAACCATAAGACCTATGAATTCGGCATTGCCAGAGGTGAGGAAACTAGATCGCAATACCAATCATCCAGATCTGTACTAAGAATGAACGGAATCGTCTATATTATTCTAGAAGAGTACAATACTTGCTATGAGATGGGTGAGCGGGATAATAGCTATCTGCATAATAATGGTCTCCTTGAATACAGCAACAGGTGAAGATATCTCGGATCTGAAGAAACTTATCTCCACCAATGAGGATACTCACATGAACTCCAAGGACCTGGCATTCTTCCTCGCCACCCATAACTACAACGCTATGCCCGATGACGGCTATGCAGAGTTGAATCTGAACGGCAAGATCTACAAACTAGCTCCAAATGGCGATAAGCCCGGGTTATGTGATATAATGCTTTTACAGTAAGGAGGAAAGAACAATGAGATCAAAAATAAGGTCCAACGACATGGTCAAAGCTCGGATTCTAAAGGCATGTGCAAATGGCGCGAGCGGAACGAGCATAGGTCATCAAGCCAGCCCCAATACAATGAAAGTGATATCGTATTTGAGCTTAATAGACGAGGGGTTGATTGAAGTAAACTCGGCGGGTTCTAGAGTCGTTCACAGAACGACGTCAAAAGGATTGGATATGATGGAGAAATTGGAACGTTTTCATGTAGAAACGAACAAACAAAACACTAGAATTTAAGGTACATGATCAAATATGCCACCCGGCTGTGGTTCGATCGAGTGTGAGATAAAATCCCGCGGATAACAGAGGAACATTTCCGAGTGGTTCAGGAGATAGCCTAAAGGTACACTCCTCCAAGGCTCAAGACTGCAAACTGAGTCCGATCAGATGAGAATGCACGCGCTGCCGGATCTGCCTGCCATATCCTGGCGCGTGATCTCCTGTTGGCTACCCCCCTCAGGAAATGCGACCGCATTCATCTGCTTAGCCATGTATTTGAGTTCGCCATCATTAGGGTGTCACGGAATAACGCGGAGGATTGCTATTCGCATCAAGATCCTTCCAAAAAAAAAGAAAAAACCAAAGATTACTTTCCCTCAGTTTTGTTCACTTATAGATATAGGGGTTGTAAGTATGGCCGGTCGAGGGATATGTATAGGTTATCTGGCCATTTGTGTAGGGATAAGGATATGGCGATGGGCTGGGGCTCGGATTAGGGCTCACCCAGTAACCGCTGGGACCGTTTACATAGATATAGATGTAGTTGCTCCAGCCGTTGCAGTAGTACTGCAGGATGTGCCAGCCCGGAACGTCTGCGATGAACCATCTTTTGTACCAGCCTGGTGAGTATACATTTCCAGCATACTGAGTGTCGAGCGCTCCATTGGGATACCATTCATAAAACCAGATGTTGCCGGTTCTCGATGTCTTCAGCCATAAAGGCAAATTAGCATACAGATTACAGCTTGCCACGGTTTGCGGGGCATAAGAGATGTAAAGGCTATTTTGCGCATAACCGCCAGAGGGAACGATCACCTGGTTGTAAATCGGGCTGCTGGCCGTGGATTTCATCACGGGAGCTGATGCATAGGCTGCACCCTCGCTCGCACTCATAAGACCCTGGCTTCTTTCCTGCACGGTGGGCGTCTGTCCCGAGGTTGTGAGATCAGTTGGCGCCTGTAGTCCCAGGGATTCAGGACTGGTTGGAGTGCTCGGTGTAGGTGCGCCACCTGGCGTGCTTGTGGAATAAGAGTTCATTTGCCCCAATGCCGCAGTGCATAGGAGTATAATCGATGCCATAATTATTACATTCCATTTCATTACGGAACACCTCTGCAAATTATTGACGTTATTAATGTAAATAGGTAACTGTGGTAATTTGCAACGTTATTCCCGGACGAAGGTCCGACGTCAAATAATCTATTCAATGTATATTATAATTTGTCAACATATCACTTCTAAAATCCGTCATAAAGCCCGGTCGGACTGTGCAATCTTATAATAAATAATCACTTTTCATACAATTTCGCATACTCCTTTGCCCAATAGGTTACGATCATATCCGCGCCTGCTCTCTTTATGCACATCAATGCCTCCAGGAAGGCGGCCCTCTCATCCAGCCATCCCTGCTCGGCTGCTGCCATGATCATGGAATACTCGCCTGAGACCTGATATGCGGCGGTGGGCATTCCGAACATGTCCTTCACGGCGCGCAGTATATCCAGGTAAGGCATAGCCGGCTTGATCATGACCATATCTGCTCCCTCCTCGATGTCCAGCTGCACCTCCCAGAGGGCTTCCGCTGAGTTGGCGGGATTCATCTGGTAACCTTTGCGATCGCCAAACGCGAAACCCGACTCTGCCGCCTCGCGGAAGGGGCCGTAAAAGGTGGATGCGTACTTGGCGGCGTAAGAGAGAATGGGCGTGTCCGTGTATCCGTCAATATCCAGAGCCGCCCGAATGGCCTGCACCATGTGGTCCATCATGCCGCTGGGCGCGATGACGTCAGCTCCCGCTTCAGCATGGCTTATGGCGACTTCCCCGAGCAAAGGGAGCGTCTCATCATTCAAGACCGCCTCGCCCCGGATCAGGCCGCAGTGACCGTGACTGGTGTACTCGCACAGGCAAAGATCGGTTATCACCACCAGGTCTGTGGCCTCCTTGACGGTTCGCACTGCCTTCTGAATCACTCCATTCGGATCGTAGGCTCCTGATCCCATCTCATCCTTCTGGGCGGGCAGGCCAAAAAGAAGAACGGCTGGAACGCCCAGGTCTTCCAGGACAGCGGCCTCAGTCGCCAGGCTTTCCAGGCTCTGCCGGAACTGGCCGGGCATGGCAACAATGCTTCTTGGCCCGGATATCCGCTCATCCACGAAGATCGGCTGTATCAAATCCCCAAGATGGAGATCGGTTTCCGCAACCATCTCTCGAATGCCGGGTTTTCTCAGCCGTCTCATTCTTTTCATATCTTTTCCTCCAGCCCGAATAGTTCATTGAGAGATTTTAGAACCTCTACATCCCCACGTTCTGCAGCGCTCTTAAGTGCTTTCGTCGGCTCTGAGAGGAGCTTGTTCACAATGGAATGACTCATATCTCTCAGCACCTGCTGCTCGATCTCGCCCAATGTATGCCGTGCCGAGAGCTTATTCATAGCCTTCTTGACCTCCTGGTCCTTGATGGTCTCGGCCAGGGAGTAAAGCCTGGCCAGCAGATCCTCGGCTTCTTTTCGCTTGTATTTGGCTTTGAGAAGATCCAGCTCTTCGGCAATGATGGCCTCTACCGCAGCCGCGTCCGCCATCCTCTGCTTCATATTCTCCTGGCTTATGTTCTTTAGGCTGTCAATGTTATGCAGCTCAACATTTGGGACATCGGCCGCAGCCAGGTCCACATCTCTCGGATTGGCGATGTCTATTATCAGCAGCTTTTCACATCTTTCGGCCATAGCCTTCTCGATGTCATCTTTGAGCAGGATGTAGTGCGGCGCAGATGTGGCACTGATCACTACATCAGCTTTCTTGAGGCAGATCGGCATCTCCTCAAAGGGCACTGCATTTCCACCCAGGCGTGCAGCCAAAGACTCTGCCGAACCGAGCGTCCTGTTAGTGACCGTAAGCGAGCCGATATCTCTGGCTTTTAAAGCCCGGGATATGAGCTCTCCCGTGTCTCCTGCGCCAATCACCAAGACCGATCGTCCCGTCAAATCCCCCAGAATATCTTCCGCCAGGTCCACGGCTGCGGAGCCCACTGATACAGATCTCTCATTGACACGGGTCTCCCTGCGCACTCGTTTACCTACCTGAATTGCTTTCTTGAAGGCGGACTCCAGCATCCATCCTGTTGTTCCGGCTTTTGCCGCCATCTGGGTCAGCTCCTTCATCTGACCGAGGATCTGGTCCTCGCCGATGATCATGGATTCAAGGCCCGAGGCCAGACGCAACAAATGCCGCAACGACTCGTCATGATCATGAAAATCGATAATCCGAGAGGAGACGCGCGCCTTCTTGGCCAGGTCGAAAAGCACCTTCTCGCCGCGCGGACTGACTACATATATCTCGACGCGGTTGCAGGTCTTTAGCACGGCGCATTCCTCCACCCTATCCTGAGATCCGACCCATCTGAGGATGGTCTCTACATCTCCGTGCCAGGCCCGCTCAATCTCGTCGATGGAGGCTTTGCGGTGCGTCACCAGCATCGAGGCTATCTCGCTCATCCTGGCATGCATGTAAGCGGGCTCTCATATAGGCCTTTTCATAGGAAGCACCAAGTTGTCTCCAGATCTCCTCGTCCTCCAATATGCTCCTGATTACGCTGGCTCGATCCTCTTGCTTGGGAATGAACTCTCTTAGCTCCGGCCTTATCTGAGAGAGCAGTCGCGCCATCTCCTGGTAATTCTCTGTCAGCTCCTTTTCAAGCCGGAGTCGGAGGTACTTGGTGAGACCCGGGTTTTTAGTGGAGATGGCGATGGTGATCGAGCCTTTCCTTATCAGGGAAGGAACAACCACGTTTCCGGTGCCCTCTACTCTGTTCACAAGTATCCCCCTTCGGGACGCCTCCACTTCAATGGCTCTGTTCAATTCGGAATCGCTCGTGGCGGGAATGGCAATGAAGGCCCCCTCCAGGTATTTCTCAAATCCCATAGTGAGATCGGACACCACAAGCTCCAGCTTCTCTCTCATCGCCCAAAGATCGTCCGTGAAGTCCCGGCTGACTACTTTAACGGGCCCATAGTCTGAAAAAAGCCTGGCTTTCCGTTCGCCTACTTTCCCGCCACCGAAAATCACCACCAGCTTTCCTTCCAGATCGAGAAATAGTGGTATTAATGACCTTCTTGATCTGCTTTTGCTCTCCTTTGGCCCGGCCATAAGACTTCCTTCCGAGACTGTCCTCAGATCCTGGCGCTGATCTTCTTGTACTCCCGCTCGCTGAAGAGAACCGTATAGTCCTTTATCCCTGATTGATGGGATAATTGATCTGCTATCCTCAGGCAATCTTCCCGGCTTCTGGAGTGGACCATCGTATAGATATTGTAAGGCCAGTCAATGGCCTTCGCCCTCTCGTAGCAGTGGGTGACCTCCATAGACGCGGCAAAGAGCTCTCCCGTCGCCACCACACGATCTGGGGGTACTATCCAGGCAATCATGGCGTTGGCCACTATCCCGAGGGCCCGGTGGCCGATGGTGGCCGCGAACCTGCGAACTACGCCCTCCTGTTCCAAAGCCCGGAGGCGGTCTATGACCTCCTCTTCGGTGACGCCAAGCTTCTCCCCCCATTCCCGGTAGGGCCGCAGTGTCAGCTTCACCCCGTCCTGAGCGACCTTCAAAAGCTCCAGATCTATTTGATCCATCAGCGCCACCCACCCGGGTCCTGGAAGGGATAACGATCCTGGCCATCGCCGGGAATCTGGCGCGGCACATCACCGGGATTGCCAGAGACCTTATGATCCTCCCAATAGTTGCCTCCTGACAATGGGCCGTTATCCCAATGGTTTTGCCCATTATCGGCAGCATTCTGGATGCGGTTATCCCTGAGGATGTTGTGATAGAGGAGATTATCAGTGCAGTCCACTAAATTGATGCCTGCTATCTGATTTTCGTAGATGTTGTTCTCGGTTATGTTACATCCAGTGGTGCTGCTCATGCGTAGTCCGAAGCGGCTGTTCTGGCGAAGGAGGTTTCCAGTGATTCTCAATTTCTTGGATGATTGGACATAGATCCCCTGACCGTTGCCTATAGCGATGTTGCTCAGAACATCGGCATCGCTGAGCTGCTCCAGAGAGATGCCGTCATTTTTGTTCAGACTCGCGTTGTTTGCATCCAGGGTGCAGGCATTGCTGCCGGTGAGGGATATGCCACCGTCATTGGATAAGGCAACGTTTCCGAGGAGTGAGCACCCTTGAGAAGTAGTGAGCAGAATGCCGTCCTCCAAATTCCGGCTTGTGCTGCAGTTTTGAATCCTGCAAAGACGGGACCCATAAAAGGATATCCCGCTATTCGAGGCCGTCATGCGGCATTTTAGCAGCAGCAGGCTCACGGCATCGTCGGCTCGAAAACCCTCTGCCGAGCAATTGCGGGCCTGATTATTTACGAACTGTATGCCGGCCGAACCTCTGGCTTCAAAGCCGATGGTGCAATCCCGGACGCTGCATCCCAAAATAGTGCAGGCCTTGCTGTCCAGTAGGAAAAGACCGTTTTCAGCCCAAAAGATGCTGCTGCCTTGGATGCGACAATTGCTGGAGTTGACCAGCAGCACGCCTGTGCTGCTGTTATGTATAGTAAGGTTCC
>Ga0208584_1000139_pt1 | contig 11462 bp, 12 predicted proteins | sample NGESurdeep072012_4_FD_184460 | JGI IMG/M metagenome (GOLD analysis project Ga0208584, IMG submission 184460) | Arctic peat soil microbial communities from Barrow, Alaska - NGEE Surface sample 415-1 deep-072012 (SPAdes) | ecosystem: Environmental > Terrestrial > Soil > Wetlands > Peat ...
ACCGACTCTGGCGAGATCGTCGACTACCTGCGCGCCACGTACCCGCCGGCCGAAGACATCGATGATCAGGCCGAAGTGGGTGGCTTTCGCTGGGTGATCGAGTTCGACGAACCGCCGAGCAAGGTACTCAAACGGGTCAAGGAAGCGCTTGCCGCCGAGGGGTTCGCGGTCGTCGGTCAGGTGCGCGGCGACAAGCTCTCCCACCACCTGCGGAGCACGTATGTGCTGCTGCACGTCGCCGTGCCGGCGGCGGCGACCGACACGATCGCGACGGACCCGACGGTCGTCGCCGCCGTGACCACGTCGCTCGTTGTCTTCCCGGTGAAGGGCGGCACCGTCGTGGCGATCACCAAGCCCGGCGCCGGCCCCTGGCTGTACGGCAACCCCAAACTGCTGTCGATCGCATCGATGGTCGCCGAGCGCATGCTGAAGGTCGTCGCGGCGCTGGCGGACCAAGGCTAGCGCAGCCGGTCGGCGGCACCGGCCGGCCCGCCGCTCACTCCCAGCGGAACACGCGGGCCGCGATCAGCGCCGCCAGCGCACCGACCGCCCACACGACGAGCAACTCCAGCGTCTCCGTTCCGTGACCTTGCCAGGGGCCTTCAAGGCTCTTCTGGACGTGGTACAGGGGAAGGGCCTCGCCGACCTTCTTCATCCATCCCGGCAACACGTGCAGCGGCGCCGACGTGCCCGAGACGAAGAGCATCACGAACCAGAGCAGCAGCCCCACCGCCTGCGCCGAGCGCGCGTTGGGCAGCACCGAGGCGAGCAGCACGCCGATCGCCGTGAAGGCGAACACGCCGAGCACGAAGGCGAGGATCAGGCCACCGACTTGCTCAGGGGCAGAGACGCCGTAGGCGGCAAAGCCCAGACCGGCGATGAGCACGCCGCCGACGAGGCCGATCATTAGGCTGACGAAGGCCTGCGCGCCGAGCAGAGCAAGTTCCGGCACGCCCGAGGCGCGCAGCCGGCGCAGCACGCCATGCTCGCGGTAGTTGGCCAGGTGCACCGGCAGCGAGATGAGGCCGATCGAGGCGACGACGAGGGCGATGTACCCGGGCACGTAGTAGTTCATCATCCTCACCCCGGCGAAGTCGCCATCGATCACGGTCCTGCCGCCGAAGATGCCGCCCAGCAGCACGAGCACGAGGATCGGAAAGGCGAACGAGAAGATCATCGTGATCGGCTCGCGCACGAAGAGCTTGATCTCGGTCCACGCCAGCTTCCAGAGCGCCTTCATCTCCGCATCAATCGCGCATCGCGTGGCGGGTGAGGTGCAAGTACGCGTCCTCGAGCGTCGGCTGCTCGAGATGGAGGTCTTCGGGCACGATCCCGTGCTCGACGAGGGCGGCAGCAACCAGCGCGAGCACCGGGCCGGTGCCCTCGACCTCGACGCGGCGGCCGTGCCGCTGCACGCTGTCGACGCAGCCGATGCCGCCGATCCAGCTCACGTCGTCGGCGTCGGTCGTGAACGCGAGGCAGACACCACAGGCGTGGTTCTCGATGAGGCCCCGCGGCGTGTCGATCGCGACGATGCGACCGCCTTCCATCACGGCGATGCGGTCGCAGAGCTTTTCCGCTTCGTCCATGAAATGGGTCACGAGCACGACGGTGGTACCGCGATCGCGGATCTCGCGGATCAGCTCCCAGGCGAGGCGCCGCGCCGCCGGATCGAGACCGGTCGTCATCTCGTCGAGGAACACGATCTGCGGATCGTTGACCAGCGCCAGCGCGACGAAGAGCCGCTGGCGCTGCCCCCCCGAGAGGCTGTGAAAGGTCGCCTTGCGCTTGCTCTCAAGGTCCCACTGCCGCATGAGCACGCGCCAATCATGGCCGCCGGGGATGAACGAGGAGAAGAGGTCGAGCGCCTCCCACACCCTCATGTGCTCGGGCAGCGCCGACTGCTGCAGCTGGCCGCCGATGCGCCGGCGCAGCGCGGTGGCGTGCCGGCGCGGGTCGAAGCCGAGCACGTTGATCGACCCGCGCTCGGCGATGCGCAGCCCCTGCAGGCACTCGACCGTCGTCGTCTTGCCGGCGCCATTGGGGCCGAGCAGCCCGAAGATCTCGCCGCGCGCCACGGTGAAGCTGGTGTTGTCTACGGCGACCGTGTCGCCGTAGACCTTGAGCAGGCCTTCGACGGCGATCACGACTTCGGGGGCGGGGGCCCGTACTTCCACGAACAGAGCCTTACCCGCGCGCCTCCGATATGCAACCCTGCGGCAGGCGGCGCGCGACCGTTGAGCGAGCGGCGCGCGCAGCCGCGCCGCCGCCGGCTGCGGTATGATTCCGGCATGGCACTTCTGCAAGCGCCTCTCCCCCCAAGCTGCGACGTCGTCGTCATCGGCGGCGGGGCGAGCGGCGCGTCGATCGCCTACCAGCTCGCCAAACGCGGCGTCGACGTGCTGCTGCTCGAGGCCACCGAGCTCGCGCGCGGAGCGAGCGGCCGCAACGGTGGCCTCGTCGATGCCGCGCTCGACCCGGCGTCCCCCCTGATGGAGTTCTACCTCCGCGCCTCCGCCTCGTTCGCCGGTCTCGCGGAAGAGCTCGAGACCGACATCGAGTACGTTCAGGACGGTAGTCTCCAGATCCTCCTCGACACCGACACCGACATCGAGGAGACACACGCCGATTTCCGCGCGCACCTCGACCGCGGCTTCCCGGTGCGCTGGTGCGGTCGTGACGAAGTCCTCGCCATGTCCAAGCTGTTTCCGGGGAACGTGATCGGCGGTTGGCTGCGCTATGAAGACGGTCAGGTCAACCCACTGCTGCTCACCTACGCGCTCGCCGAGGCGGCGGCGCGGCGCGGCGCCAAGGTCCGCCAGCACACGCCGGCGCGCGGCCTCGTCGTCGCCGGCGAGCGCGTCACCGCCGTGCAGACGGACGCCGGCGACGTGACCTGCGAGCAGGTCGTCGTCGCGATCGAGCCCTGGAGCCGGCCGTTCCTGGCCGCGCTGGGGCTGGACGTGCCGGTCACGCCCCAGCGCGGCCAGATCTTCGTCACCGAGCCGCTGCCGCCGCTGATGACCATCGCCTGTCTCTACGGCAACTCGCCCAACCCGTACATCTACTGGCGCCAGACCAGGCACGGCAGCCTCACTATCGGTGGCTGCCGCACCGTCGACACGCACGGAGACTGGTTGCTCGGCAGCCCGGGGCCGGCGAACAGCCTCGATATTCAGAAGATGATCCTCGAAACGATCGTCAAGGTGCATCCGGGCATCGCCGACGTCAGCCTGATCCGCTGGTGGGCAGGCGTGATGGGCTTCACGCCCGACGGCCTGCCCATCCTCGGCCGCAGCGGACGCTATGCGAACCTCGTCAGCGCTTACGGCTTCTGCCCCAACGGCATCCTCTGCGCGCCGCTCACCGGTCGCGTGATCGCCGACGTCGTCACCGGCGCCGAGCCCGAGGTCACGCTCGAGCCGTACCGGCTCGAGCGCTTCGCGACCACTGGGCAACAGTAGAGGAAGAGGCCGACCGCATGCGTCGCGCCGGTCGGCCGATCCGGGTCTGCGCTAGAAGTCGCGCTGCGGTCGCGGGCTGAGCGACGGCAGCGCATTGATCACGGCGCCGGCGACGCTGCCCTCGCTGAAGGCGCCGAGCTTGCGAAAGCGTTCGCGGCGCTGCGCGCGGCGGGCCGCCGGGTCGATCGCCACGAGCTCGGCGAGCGTCTCGCGCAGCGCCTGTCGGAGCTCGTTGGCGGCGTGCACCGGATTGTTCTGGGCGCCGCCGCGCGGCTCCTTGACAACGCGCTCGATCACGTTGAGCGCGAGCAACTGAGACGCGGTCGGGCGCAACGCCTCGGCCGCCTCTGGCGCGAATTCGGCATCGCGCCAGAGGATCGCCGCACACCCTTCGGGCGAGATCACCGAGTAGGTCGCATTCTCCTGCATCAGCACGCGGTCGGCGAGGGCGAGGGCAAGCGCTCCTCCGGAGCCGCCCTCGCCGATGACCGTCGCAATCACGGGCACACTGAGGCGGGCCATGTTGCGCATCGTCTCGGCAATTGCCCGCGCCTGACCGCCCTCCTCGGCGGCGATGCCGGGGTAGGCACCGGGAGTGTCGACGAACGTGAAGATCGGCAGCTTGTGCCGCTCGGCGAGCCTGAACAGGCGCTGTGCCTTGCGGTAGCCTTCGGGCCGTGCCATGCCGAAGTTGTGCACCTGTTGCTCGTCGAACGTGCGCCCCTTCTGGTGGCCGATCACGACCACGGCCTGACCCCCGAACCAGCCGAGGCCGCCGACGATCGCCGGGTCGTCGGCGCGCAAGCGGTCGCCCTTGAGCTCCTCGAACCCTTCGATCAGCAGCGCGATGTAGTCGCGCGTCCGCGGGCGATCCTTCTCGCGGGCGATCTGGACGGTCAGCCAGGCGTCGTGACGTCGCTTCTCATGCCTCAAAGTCTTGAGGCGTGACGTCAGCCTCTCGATCTCCTCGCCCAAATGGACGCCGGGCATGAGCGGCAAGCGCTTTAGCTCTTCGAGCCGCCGCGTCAACCAGCCCTCGCGGGCTTCGGCTTCGCGCTCGTCGTGCTCGGATTCGTTCAGGGGTACCACCTCCTTCCAGCAGACGGAGGTAGTTCGCGAGCTTGTCGCGCAGCTCGGTGCGCGCGACGACTGCGTCGAGGTGACCGAGAGCGAGATTGCGCTCGGCCGTGCCGAAGTCGGCCGGCAACTCCTCTTTGGTCGTCTCGGCGATCACGCGCGGACCGGAGAAGTAGAGCAACGCTCCCGGTTCGGCGACGCAGATGTCGGCGAGCGTCGCGAAGCTCGCGACGACGCCGCCAGTGCAGGGGTCGGCGAGGACGGCGACGAAGGGCACGCCGGCCTCGTTGATGACGTCGACCGCGCAGGTCGTCTTGGCCATCTGCATGAGCGAGAGGATGCCCTCCTGCATGCGCGCGCCGCCGGAGGTGCAGACGGCGACGAGCGGCAAGCCCTCCGTCGCCGCCATCTCGGCGGCGCGCCACAGCTTCTCGCCGACGACGCTGCCCATGCTGCCACCCATGAAGCCGAAGTCCATGACGGCGAGCACGCATTGGACCGAGGCGATCGTCGCCGTGCCGGCGACGATCGCCTCGGTCAGACCGGTCTTTGCCTGCGCCTCCCGCAACCGCTCGGGATAGGTCTCGAGATCGGTGAACTCGAGCGGATCGAGCGTCTTGAGCGCTGCCCAGCGCTCGCGGAAGCCGCCTTGGTCGACCAGCTGAGCTATGCGCTCCCGGGCGCCGATGCGCAGGTGGTAGCCGCATGCCGGGCACACCTGGAGATTGGCCCTCACGGCCGCCGGGTCGGCCGGCTGGTGGCACTTCGGGCACGACCAGCCGGCGCCGCCCGGCGGCACCGGTGGACGGTCGTCGCGACGGCCGATCTCGACTGTGACGCTCATTCGCTCCTCCGCTCGAAACGCTTGAAGATCAGCGTGACGTTGTGGCCGCCGAAGCCGAAGGAGTTGGAGGCGGCCACAGCGACCGTCACCGCACGCGCCGTCAGCGGCACGTAGTCGAGATCGCACTCCGGATCGGGATCGACAAGGTTGATCGTCGGCGGGATCACGCCGCGCTCGATCGCGAGCACGGCGATCGCCGCTTCGATGGCGCCGGAAGCGCCCAGGCAGTGGCCGATCATCGACTTCGTCGACGAGATCGCCACCTTGGCGGCGTGCTCGCCGAGAGCGAGCTTCATCGCTTTCGTCTCGGCGATGTCGCCGACATCGGTCGACGTGCCGTGCGCGTTGATGTAGTCGATCGCCTCGGGACCGATGCCCGCCTGGCGCATCGCGTTGGTCATCGCCCGCGCCTGCGACTCGCCGGTCTCGTCGGGCGCCGTCATGTGGAACGAGTCCGAGCTCATGCCGTAGCCGACCATCTCGGCGTGGATCGTCGCACCGCGCGCCAGCGCGTGTTCGAGCTCCTCGAGCAGCAGGATGCCGGCGCCCTCGCCCATGACGAAGCCGTCGCGGCCGATGTCGAAGGGGCGCGACGCCTCCGTCGGCGCGTCGTTGCGCGTCGAGAGCGCGCGCAGCGAGGCGAATCCGGCCACGCCGATGGTGCAGATCGGCGCCTCGCTGCCGCCCGCGAACATCGCCACGGCGTCGCCGCGGCGGATCGCTTCGAAAGCGTCGCCGATGGCGTTCGAGCCCGCCGCGCAGGCAGTGCAGGTCGCGCTCAGCGGGCCCTTAGTGCCCAGCTCCAGCGAGACGTGCGCCGCACCCATGTTCGGGATGATCATCGGGATCAGCAGCGGATTGACCCGTTCGGGACCCTTGTCAATCATCTTCTCGACTTCGGCCTGAAACGTCGTCAGACCGCCGATGCCGCTCGCGACCAGAGCGCCGATGCGCTCGGCTTCGGGCGCGATCGGCATGCCGGCGGCGTCGCGGGCCATGATCGCCGCGGCGGCGGCATACGCGGCGAAGGCATCCATGCGCCGCGCCGCGCGCTTGTCCATGTAGTCGGTGGGGTCGAAGTCCTTGACCTCGGCGGCGATGTGAACGGAGAGGCGGGAGTGATCGAACTTGGTGATCCCGGCGACCGCCGACGTACCGGCGGTGAGCTTGTTCCAGAACTCGTCGACCGCGCAGCCGAGCGGGGTGACGAGCCCCATGCCACTGACGACGACGCGTCTGGTCGGCAGCACCATTCCGCCTCCTGCCATCAGATGCCCAGACCGCCGTCCACCGGCAGCACGCATCCCGTGATGAACTTGGCGAGCGGCGATGCGAGGAAGAGCACCGCTGCGGCGACGTCGCCGGGCTGGCCGATGCCGCGCAGCGGTGTGGCATCGACGATCGCCTTCTTCACCTCGTCGGGGAGGCTCTGCGTCATCGGCGTGTCGATGTACCCAGGGGCGATGGCGTTGACGCGCACGCCGCGGGCGCCGAGTTCCTTGGCCAGCGACTTGGTCAGGCCGATGATTCCGGCCTTGGCGGCGGCATAGTTCGCCTGGCCGGCATTGCCCCGCCGCCCGACGACGCTCGAGATATTGACGATGCAGCCCTCACGGCGGCGGAACATCTTGCGCGCCGCCGCCTTCGACACGAGGAACGTGCCGCGCAGATGCGTGCGGATCACGGCATCGAAGTCGGCGGGGTCCATCATCATCACGACCTGGTCGCGCGTGATGCCGGCGTTGTTGACGACGACCGCCAGTGGCCCGAGCTCACTCTCCACCCGCTCGACCATACCGGTCACCGACTCATCGTCACCGACATCGCCCATCACGCAGACGGACTTTCGCCCAAGCGCGATGATCTCGCCGACGACGGCCGCGCACGCGGGCTCGTCGGCGAAGTCGTTGATCGCCACGTCGGCGCCGGCCGCGGCCAGCGCCAACGCGATCTCGCGGCCGATGCCGCGACCGGCACCGGTGACCAGCGCCACTCTTCCCCTCAGATCGATATCGACACTCACTGCAAACCCCCCTCGATGGCCACCGCGAGCGTGGCCGCGTCGGCCACGCGCGCCGTCACGGCGCCCGGCTCGATGCGCCGGATCAGGCCGCTCAGGACGCTGCCGGGACCGATCTCCAGAAACGAATCGTACCCCTTACCGAACAGGTAGCGGATCGATTGCGCGAAGCGCACCGGCGAGACGATCTGGCGGGCGAGCAGATCGGCGAAGCCGGAGCTCTCGAAAGCGACGCTGCACACGGAGAAGAACGGTTGCTCCGGCGCGGCCCAGTCGGCTTCGCCCAATGGGCCGCGCATCGCCTCGACGGCGGGCGCGACCAGCGGCGAGTGGAAGGCGCCGCTCACAGCCAACGGCACGACCTTGCGGGCGCCGCTCCGCGGCGCCCGCTCGGCGAATGTCGCCAGCGCCTCCGGCGAGCCACTCACCACCACCTGCCCGGGAGCGTTGTAGTTGGCCGGCCATACACCGCCGATCTCGGCGCACAGCGCCTCGACGGCGGCGTCGTCGATGCCGAGCACTGCCGTCATGCCGCCCGACGCCTCCTCCGCCGCGCTGAGCATCGCCGCGCCGCGCCGCGCAACGAGTCGTAACGCGTCGGCGAAGGGCAGCGCGCCGGTGGCCACCAGCGCGCTGTACTCGCCAAGGCTGTGGCCCAGCGCGGCATCGAACTCCAGCCCGCGCTCTCGAAGCTCTCTCAGGAGCGCGATCGAGTTCGTGAGCAGCGCCGGCTGCGTGATGTCGGTGCGCGACAGCGTCTCTGCCGGACCTTCAAAGCTCAGTGCGGCGATGTCGTAGCCGAGGACGGCGTTTGCCTCGTCGTAAGTGCGGCGCACGGCGGCGTGCAGGTCGTAAACGTCTTTGCCCATGCCCACGGTCTGCGCGCCCTGGCCGGGGAAGACGAGTGTCGGCCGCCCGGCCATCAGAGATCCCACTCCGTCAGGCATGAGCCCCAGGTGAGTCCGGCACCGAAGCCGGCCATGAGCAGGGTGTCGCCCTTCTTCAGGCGACCGCCCGCCACAGCCTCGGCGAGACACAGCGGGATCGACGCGCACGAGGTGTTGCCGTAGTGGTCGAGATTGTGGAAGACCTGGTCGGACTTGAAGCCGAGCCGCTTGGCGGCCGCCTCGATGATGCGGATGTTGGCCTGGTGCGGCACGAAGAGGTCGACGTCGGCGACGGTGACCTCGGCGTCGGCTAGCACCTTCTCGCACGATTCGACGATCACGCGCGTGGCGAACTTGTAGACCTCGGACCCGAGCATGTGCATGAAGTGCTCGTGCCGGTCGACCGTCTCGTGCGTTGCCGGCAGACGCGAGCCGCCGGCCGGCAGGGAGAGGTGCTCGGCGCCGGAGCCGTCGTTTCCGAGGTCGAAAGAGAAGATTCCGCCGCTATCGCTTGCCGTGACGACCACGGCGCCGGCGCCGTCGCCGAAGAGCACGCAGGTGCGGCGGTCCTCCCAGTCCAGACTGCGCGAGAGCACCTCGGCGCCGATCACGAGGATGTTGTGGTAGATGCCGGCGGAGACAAAGGCCGTCGCCGCGGCGAGGCCGTAGATGAAGCCGGTACAGCCGGCTTCGAGGTCGAACGCGCCCGCCCGGGTGGCGCCGATCTTGTCGGCGACGATCGAGGCGGTGGCCGGGAAGAACATGTCGGGCGTGATCGTCGCGACGATCACGAGGTCGATATCGTGCGCGGCAAGCCCGCCGGCGGCGAGGGCGCGCCGCGCCGCCTCCACGGCCAGGTCCGACGAGGCCTGGTCGGCGCGTGCGATGCGCCGCTCGCGGATACCCGTGCGCGACGCGATCCACTCGTCGGACGTGTCGAGCGTCCGCGACAGCTCGTCGTTGGTGAGCACGCGCTCGGGTACATAGACGCCGAGCGCAGCGATGCGGGCGCCCTTGACGAGGCCGCGGCGCAAGCCGATCACGAGCGGCCCCGATCGCCCGTGGGGCCGCTCATCGTCGGCTGACCCTGCGCCGCGGCCTCGGCATCGGCGAGCGCGAACATCACTTCGCCGCGGCAAACCATCTCGCCGTCCACCGTGGCGACGACCTTCGCCTTGCCGACGGTCGCCCGCGCCATCATCACTTCTACCTTGAGGTCGAGCGTGTCGCCGGGACGCACGACACGTTTGAACCGCACCTTGTCGATGCCGGCGAAGAGCACGACCTTGCCCTTGTTCTCCTCCTCGGCGAGCGCTGTGACGACGCCGGCCTGTGCAAGCGCCTCGACGATCAGCACGCCGGGCATGACGGGATTGCCCGGAAAGTGCCCGGCGAACCAGAACTCATCCGCGTGCAGCGTGCGCCGCGCGTGGCAGCGCACGCCCGGCTCGAGCTCGACGACCTCGTCGAGCAACAGGAAGGGCGGGCGATGCGGGATCAGCGCTTCGATCTGCGCGCGCTCGAGCCTCATCCCACGTTCACCTCCCGGGAGCGCCGCAGGTGCCTGGTCTCGAGACCGATGGCGACCGCGGCGAGAGCCAGGGCCGAGTAAGCGAGCGTGCGCGTCGGCGGCGACAGCCGCCGCGGCAACCGCGCCCTCCCGGTGACGCCGGCGAGCCGCTCGGCGAGCGTCGCCGCCGGATGCAAGGCGATCGCACCGAGCACCCGGTCGGCGAAGCCGGCCGGGGCCGCCTGCGCGATCCCCGGCAGAGCGCCGAGACGCATGTGCACGGCAGCAAGCTCCTTCAGCTCCAGAGCACAGTCGGGGCAGAATCCCACATGGCCCTGGAACTCGGCCACGTCGCGCCCGCCGAGCTCGGCATCGATGTAGCGGTGGATCACCTCGCGACACTGGCTGCAGTCCATCGTCACTCCTTTTCCGTGGCGCCGGCGGCGCGCAGCCGCAGGCGCAGCGCGTTACGGCCGCGGTGCACCATCGCCTTGACGGTGCCCAGCGGACGGTCGAGCTCGCGCGAGATCTCGCGGTAGCTGAGACCATAGACATCGCGCAGCACGAGCGGCGCGCGATAGTCGAGCGGCAGGTCACCGAGCGCGGCCATCACTTCGCCGTAGGCGACGCGGTCGAGGGCTTCGCCCTCCGCGTCGCCCGTCGACTCGCCCGCATCGACCGGCGGCGGCGCGTCCGCCGCCCGGAGATGGTGCTGGCGGCGCTGGTGGTCGATGACCGCGTTCAGCGCGAAGCGGTAGAACCACGTCGAGAAGCTCGAGCTGCCGCCGAATCGCGACAGCTTGCGGTAGAGGCGCAGGAACACCTCCTGCGCCGCATCCTCGGCGTCGGCCCGGTTGCCGAACACGTTGTACGCGATCGAGTAGACCATGCTCTGGTAGCGCTCCACGACCTGACGGAATGCCTCGGCGTCGCCGGCCGCGGCCCGGGCGAGCTCGGCCGCGGTAGGATCGGGCGGCGTCTGCCACTTGTGAGGGTTAGACGGCATTCCCGGTCAGGAAGTTACAGTCCGCTGTGGTCGTCAGGGACGGGCGCGCCGTTGCCTTCGGGGACGGGCGCGCCGTGGTCGTGTTCGTGCGGCAGCGGTTCGACGTGCTCGAGCGCTTCGTCGTCGACGTGACCGTGCGGGTGTGAGTGCAGCACCTCGCCGTGATAGTGCGCGTGCTCGTGGATGAGATTGGCGGCGAGCAGCAGGTCGCGGTCGGCGAGGAGCTCGGCGACGGGGCCGACCGCGGCCACCGTGTGGTCTTCGGCGAGGATCAGGGCCCGGTCGGCGATGCGCCCGAGCTCGTCCAGCCTGTGGGTGGCGATGATGATCGTCTTGCCGGCGCCGTGCAGCCGCGCGAGCAGTTCCAACAGCCACTGCTGTGTGCGCGGATCGAGTCCGGCGGCCGGCTCGTCGAACATCAACACCTCGGGGTTGATCGAGAGCACGGCGGCGAGCGCGACCTTCTTCTTCTCGCCGCCGCTCAGGTTGTAGGGCGCACGCTCGGCCAGATCGTCGAGACCGAGCATACGCAGCGTGTCCTCGACGCGCGCGAGCACCTGGTCGCGCGGCAGCTCGAGATGCAGTGGGCCGAAGGCGATCTCGTCGCGCACGGTCGGCGTGAAGAGCTGCGCGTCGGCACTCTGGAAGACGATG
>Ga0208584_1000140_pt1 | contig 11450 bp, 14 predicted proteins | sample NGESurdeep072012_4_FD_184460 | JGI IMG/M metagenome (GOLD analysis project Ga0208584, IMG submission 184460) | Arctic peat soil microbial communities from Barrow, Alaska - NGEE Surface sample 415-1 deep-072012 (SPAdes) | ecosystem: Environmental > Terrestrial > Soil > Wetlands > Peat ...
CTTAACGTAAACAGCTCAAGACTGAATCAGCGTTACGTTTGCGCTCTCTCCCGGACGAATTTCGATAACGGCACCAAAGCCTCGTGCAGCCATTCCGGGATTCACGATCGTGGTTTTGCCCGAGACAAGCGCGCCTCGCTGCTCGTGTATGTGCCCGCAGGCTAGTACGTCGACGATCCCCACGGCGTGGAGAATTGCCTCACTTCCGACGTGCCTCGAGTCAACCGCGTCTAAGAATCCCTTGGGAGGGGTGTGTGAAAGCAACACCGTGGTAGCCCCGACGTCGTTCAAGAGTCTAGCAGCGTAACTCTGTAATTCCGCCTCGCTGAGTTCAAAGGGGGTATTAAATGGCGTTGGATTTGATCCGCCGATGCCGAGGAATCTGATATCATCGTAGTCAAAACTCTTTAGATGCAGGTTTACTGCGGGAGATTCCTCAATCGTTTCAACGATCGTAGGGAGGTCGCAGTTCCCCGGTATCATGAGTGTTGGCACGTCGTCCCCGATGAGCGAAAGCAGCTCTTGGACGAGGGCATTGGGTCCGAAATCTGTAATATCTCCTATTACGCAAACAGCGTCGACGTCTCCCGCCTTAAACAACAGTTGGGCGATATGAGAATAGACCCCGTGCGCATCCGAAAGGGCTAAAAACTTCATGAGCTCTCACAAATCTTGTCAGTACGTATTACGGCCTCTGTTTTAAATCGTTTGTCTTTTTGCGTCGCAGACGTGGAGGCTCCCACCGTCCGGAAACCTTGCCGTCGCGCGCGAGCTTGCCAAGTCTTTTTCCCACTTTGCTCGCCACTGGCGCGGGCTTCTCATCTTCGTACGGCGTCCCTGGTAGCGGGGTGAAGTAGTGAGCACGTACTCGTCCGCCCGTTGCGACGATCGAGTCAACGAGCTCGAGGCTGTCCAGCTGATCTGCCGCAACCTCGGTCGGAAGTCCGAAGATAAAATCCACAATTGCAGTGACGCTATGGGTGCGGCATGTTTCGATCGCTGCTACAACATCACGGCGAGAGTGTCCCCGGTGTACTTCGCTTAATACGGCATCGCTTCCCGACTGCGCTCCGATGTGCACTGAAGTATTTGCGCAGTACTCCTTGAGAATCTCAAGAAGCTCATCTGTAACAAATTCTGGCCGCACTTCGCATGGGAAGGTGCCGAAATACACCCGACCACGCAGCGACGTGAGAAGCTCAGTGACGCGGTCGAGCGCGATGTGATGCCCATCTGATCCGTACGCAAACGCGTTAGGCGAGACAAATCTGATGTATGAAAGATACCTGCTGTAGAAAGCAACAGCAGCCGCGCTGCGATGCCGCATTTTTGTGCCGAATAAGCGCGGCGTTTGACAGTACTTGCAGTTGTATGGACAGCCACGGCTGATCTCGATAGGGGCCCGGAAGTTCTCGATGAAGGGCGGATACGCGTCGAGATTTACGTGAGGCCTTGGGTCGGTTTTGCGGATTCCATCGGGGCTTCTGAACGCAATGCCTCGCACCTCGTCCACGTCGTCATCGCCTTCCAGTGCAAGGATTAGCTCAGGGAGCGTTTCCTCGCCCTCACCGATCACGACGAAGTCAAAATGCTCTAGTGCCTCGGTCGCTCTCGCTGAAGGATGAGGGCCGCCGGCGATGAATATGGACCGAGTGCGTGCGTTTGCTACCTCTCGATAGACGTCGGGTGCCTGCGGCGTCGCGAGGCTGTAAATCATTATGCCATCGCGCGGACTTGATGAAAAGTTTGCCTCAATGCCCCGCGAGAGGAGTATAGCTTGGATGGCTGCCAAGCTAAACATATTCTTCTTGTCAAAGCGTATAGTTACGCTTGAAACGGGATTGGGGTGAAACAAGCTATACATAGGCCGAAAGCTATGATTCCTAAGACCACGCGCTTAGCATCGAGCTTCTTCATATCGTTGATCGGCTGAGGATGTCCCCCGGCTGCGAACAACAACGTGAAGAGCCCCCAAAAGAGGAGCATCTCTCCGTTTAAACCGTTCAAAGAGTAGTAAATGCCGCCAGTCATAAGGATGAGCGGAACCGCCGCCGAGATGTACGTCGTCTTGTCTCCGGACAAGGCCCTGGCGATATGCCCGCCGTCGAGTTGTCCTACTGGGAGGAGGTTCAAACTGGTTATGAGCATGCCTACCCATCCCGCAAACGCGATTGGATGCAAGCTTGTTGACGCGGCGGGAACAACTTTTTCGATCAGCGCAAAGAGAATCGGCACGCCGAGCGCCGCTGTGGGCATTAGTGCGGTACCGGGGGTGATGGGGGGGAGCTGCAAGCCCACTATTGTGACGACGACGGCTGCCGTAAGGCCTACGAGTGGACCAGCTACTCCCACGTCAAAAAGTGACTTTCGGTCTGGAATAGCCCCCTTAAGCTGTATAAGTGCGCCGAGGGTTCCGACCGGCGAAATAAACGGTAGCGGTATAAAGAATGGTAAGCTTGCCCTCATTCCGCGCCGCTTTGCGACCAAATAGTGAGCCAGCTCGTGCGAGCCTAGCACAAACATGACCGCAGCCGCGAAGGGCAAGCCCTTGTAGATGAGCAAGGGCTGCTCAAAAGGGTTGACGCCGTAAAAAAAGACAGCGCCGGTGAGCATTGTAGCAAAAACGGTGGCGACTGCAAGAACAACGTTGACGTGCTTTTTTTCGCCGGCGTCGCTCACAGGTGTAGCCAGGAGCACATACTCACCGTGTTCGCGCCGCAGTTCGATATCGTAACCTCTCTGGGCGAAGTCGTTCCAAAGTTGCGTGAAAAGCGTCTTGCTGTCAACCTTAGGTTCGCCGTAATACTTGATGACAGACCCGCTGGTTCGTACCTCGTACACCTGGAACACCGCGTTGATTCGTTCTAAATCGCTTTGTTCAGTCACTTTTCCACCTCAACAAAACCTTCGACGCAGTTTACGAGAACGTGTGATCCAGGCTCGATTGCGGCGATCGGGTCTACCTCAAGCTTGTCGATGAGGGGGATGTTTGAAATGATCGCCCCGACAGCCACAATTGTTTCGCTTACGGCGTTAATAATTGCGGCCGGAGCCTTTTCGTTTCTTTTGAGCTGGTAAAGTACATAAGATCCGACGGTCGATCCCTTGCCCTGCGGAAAAACGAGAACCGTTCCCGCAATTGACGTGCCGCGCAGCTCGTGATGTTGATCCATTATGACTCCTTGTTTGGGATCGACCCCTCCTAAGAACGAGAGCGGTTGACGTGTAACTACGGCAGGCCCCTCGCCAACTCCTTTGGCTATTATTCGTCCTTTTATGCGCTTGAGCATGGATAACCCCGTTGCTGTGCAGGTTCACGCGGTACACGCGGCCGTGATGCAGTTCGCTGTCGTTCCCATGCATGTTTGCGAATTGCATAAGCTTGGCCCGTACTCAAGAGCTTTTCCGGAATTAACCATCATGCGTTGTTTTTCAAACGCTGGAGAGACGATCATGCAAGTGTCACAGATTACGCGGGCCCCGCTCGCTTCAATGCGCGATATCACCGAGTCGGAGCAATCGGCCACGAACCGCGAGGTGCAAATCCAGAGTGGCCGCGCGACTGTGCGCCCTTCTAAAAGGCGTGCGATCTCTGCGAGTTCTGAGCGTGAGCAGTGTGGGCATCCCAGCACAACGACGTCGGGTTCGCTCGATGAATAGATATCAACGTCTGAACGATCTACTTCGAGGACTTCACGTGGCATCGCTCGCTCATTGGTAAAGAAAAGAGCGACAGAGCCTGAGGCGGCCATTGCGGCACCCAGAGCTTTCAGCTCATCAGCGTTCGGTGGAGCAACAAGGGAAAACTGTGGCACCTGTGATTTGACCATTTTGCCAACCACGTATCCAAGTGCGCCAAAATCACTTCCGGCCAAGGGGAAATCTATTCTCACTGAGATATCAGGAACTCTGTTCTCGTCGCGGTGGTAGCCGTAATCAGGTGTCTTCCCGACGAGGGCAGCAGCAAGCGCGCTAGGCCCTCCTTCTCGATTGGTGCGCGCCCCAAGAACGGAGTTCGCATAAGACACCGCGGAGGACTCAGCCCAGCTCAAATGGGCCCCAGCTCGTGGAGCATTAATATAATAAGGCGTGCAAGTACACTGGGCATCGATTCCGAGCAGTTCATATCGTCTTATAATAGCCAGTTGTCTTTCTACGAAGGTTTCGTCGATACCCATCTCTCTCCATTTATAGCGGTCCATGCCCATGGGATTGAGCATTGTCGGAACGACGACTTTGCCGCTCAAGTTTGTAAGGTACTCGAGCCCAGCTTCGCCAATTGTCTTATAGGAAACACCAGCGATTTGCGCACTCTCGATTGGGATAAGTCTTTCAGCGTTGTAGATATCACCGAGTGCGACTAAGATCTCCATCGCTTTTTGTTTGACGGCGCCTGATTCGCCCGCGAGGATATCTTCTTCATCTCTTGTGATGTGCATTGTTAGTATATATCTTCACATTACTATAAAAACTAGCTGCAAGTATTTAGAGCCCGAATGTGGGGCATATATGGAAAATGCGATCGAGTGCGTGCTGCGACGTCGGCCAGCCAGCGCAGCCATGATACGCGAATTCTGTAGAGTCTAGTGTCAACGGAGCTCACTGTTTACTGTCACACTGCCGTAAGAGAGTGAGCACGAGCCGGCTCCAGGATTTCCCACAACCGTTATCTTGTAAAAGCTACCATTTACTCGTAGAGATCGAGAAAGAAAGCCCACACTAGTGGCTCACGCTGAAGACTCTAGCCACGCGTGGTTACCCAGCACTGCGTGGTGATTCAATGACGCCTTTTTCGCATGGCAAAAATTATTGACGATCCGCGAGCGCTTCCAAAATGGAGGTTTGTATTCGTCTGCAAATCACAGCGCTGCTTGGATGAACGACTTATCGAGCTGAAGGAACTCGAAAAAAAGTTCCCGCAGTACGCATACAATTACAAATGGGAGCAAATTGGCAACAACTACGTCGTTCGCTTGGTTAACATAACGCAACGCTGAGCCGGCGAGGCGCTCGGATCAGGAGTGAGCATCGTTTCTGCTTTAGCGAAGAACGCGCTTTTCAGCATTCTGTGGCTTGTTTGTTGGCTTGCTGGAACCTTGCCAAAAGCGTCAAAACTTTTCTTGTTCCTTTGTGTAAAATGAAGACGCAGCCAATTACGTTTTAGTAGTATCTTGCGGCACGCGAGTCTTTTGCGTTTTGTGATGTTATATGCTTTTGACAAAGCTACCTAAAGGCGAGAGCCGGATTTCGTCTAATCGAACGGGCCACTAGTCCGAAATCTAGGTTATCGATGATCCTACTCTGGACTAGCGCGCTTTTGATGGTGGCCGCTCTTGCTCACTGGCTGGGATACCTCTGAGCATATGCTGGCGCGATACTCGTCAAAAAGCAAGACAGACGCGCTTACAGCGTGCCAAGATCAGACGTTTTATCCTCTCTAGACACTTCTTTTAGCCTATTCACGCCGTCAATTTGTTCAATGACCTCAACCGTAGCCTGGGGGACGAGATGCTGCCATGGTTCGTTACGCAGCATCCTTTTTCGAATCTCTGAGCCCGAGTAGACTTCACGTTGATAGAGCGGCGACGACTTGACCTCAAATCGCGCCTCGTTGAAGAGTCGGATAACGTACGGGTTGTTAGTATAAACGACGTCAAAAAGGGGCGTCATGGTTATTACGTGCGATACCCATACCGCATTTCTACGGATATCTTCGATTGGTATCACATACAGTAATGCATCAAGAGCTCTTAGCGAGCGCGTGATCATTAGTATTCGTTCGCCGGCCGTAAACGGATCCGAAAACGTATGACTCAGCTGAGCACTACCGACACCGATAATGATCTCCTCACATTCGCGGGCTATCTCTTCGAGGACTTCTTGATGTCCGAAGTGATACGGCTGAAAACGGCCTATGTAAAACGCGCGCATAACGTTGGGAGCTCTCTCTTAGGGATAGCCCTTGCAGCATTATAACGCTTTTGTTCCCCTTATTCGATTTCCGAGCTTGCAAAATGTAATCCAGCAGTGTTTAAGCGCAGTTTTACAGTTTTTGAGAGGATGAACTTGACGCGCGAGATCCGAAATTAGCGAACTCAGTGGGCAACCGATTGAAATATGTTTAGTATAGGTAACGCAATGCTGTCATGATGACAGACGATCGCGGGGGCTTGGCTAACGCGCTGGGGGATAGCATTGATGCCGCTAGAGAGATCGCCAGCGTGAGACGTTTGCTCCACCAGAGCAACGAACTCATCGATAATATTGCCGCGCTAACCGACAAGCGCACTGCGCTGAATCCGCTTCCAGGCTCACTACGAAAGCGGCACATGCGATGCGGCAAGCGGGGTTGCCGCTGCAAGACGGGCGCACTGCACGGCCCCTACTACTATTTTGAACCCTCGCGGCAGCACGGAAAGTGGCGCTACGTATCCAAGGAACGGCTCAGCGAAGTGCGGCAGGGCATCGCAGATTGGAAAAAGCAACGCGAAATCGATGAAATGCTCCAAGCGTATGCAGCACAGCTTGACGCAGCGCTCAAAGCGCTACGGCAGGAAGTCGAATTGCTCGTAAGACCGGCGGAGTGAGTGCCTCGCAAAGACGGCGCGGAGGTCTGTTTTTTGGAGGAGAGTTCCTACTCTAGTCAGCAGCAGCATTTTATATATATAGAGTAGGAGAGTAGGATAGCACACATGGACGGGTGCGCTGTGCACTGTGCAGCGACGCTCCGCAGGAATTGTCGATGGCGCATATTCATTTGCCAGACGGGGTCTTTTCGATCCAATGGATACTCGTTTGGTGGCTGCTAGCGGTCGCCCTCATTACGATAACCATCATCATTGCGCGCCGACAGACCATCACGGCGCAGCGGCTCACTGCTGCGGCGATGGTGGCAGCAGCATCGTTTGCGATTTTTCAGATAAACCTGCCGTTCGCCGGCGGAGTGCACATGAACCTTACGCCGCTCATCGGTATTCTAGCCGGCCCCGTCATCGGGCCGATGGTTGTGCTCGTAGTCAACCTGCTCAGCGCCTCGATAGGTCACGGCGGGTGGGGTCTGATCGGCGCAAACACGCTCGTGAACTCGAGCGAAGTCATCAGTGGGTTTTATATCTTTTATTTTGCTACCCGGCGATATGAGCTCTTCACCCGCGGCGCAGTCGCCGCGTTCGGCGGATTGATGGTCGGTAACGTGCTTGCGGTATTCATTATAGTGATTTCGGGGATACAAGGGAGCACGCTTTCGGGTGCTACGTTGGCCATTTACACGTTGCAGGTTCCTATACTGAATATGTTCGTGGCTGTGATCGAGGCGATCTTGACGGGGTTTGTGGTGCAGTACTTAGGTAGGGTGCGGCGCGACTTGATCGCACCAAAGACGTTACTCGGTGAGGTAGTACCTGATCTGCTCTCACCTCAGGTGCCTGGTGAGTGACATGAAGTGGCAGTACCTCATCCTTGCACTGATCTTCCTAGGCGCCGCAGTGATTGCCCTCTGGACGGCCACCCACGTCAACATGGTCGACATTGAAGAGACCTTGTCTTCGCCAACAACCTCCTCGCGAGCCAACTCCTCGCCGGAGCCCATCTTCTTCTTGAACGAGAACATTATCGAGGGGGGCCACATCCTGCTCTATCTGGGGATTGTGATAGCGTTGTTTGTTATCGCAATCGCTAGCACCGTTTACGTGTCGAGGCGCCGATGATCGCACGCTTGCAGTCTTGCACGCCATTGCGGCCTCGTCGAAGTTGGTTGGTCAATGTGGCCGCGGGGGTTAGTCCGACAAGTTACCGCGTGATTTTATGCGTTGTGCGAACAATGGTAGCCTACCTAAGATGGCCAGGTCATCTTGCAGACTTTGAAAGACAATAATGACAAGACTTGGCTTTAGCAAGTACATACCCGATTTGGGCTTGATCACGCACTATTCAGAATTCGGGGACAGTCGCGTGCATCATATCAACCCATGGATCAAGTTCGCTCTGCTCCCACTGATAATATTTGATGTTACCGTCGTCTCTAACGGAACTTTGCTCCTCTTCATGTACCTGGCCGTATTCATCTTTTGGGTGGCATCGGAGTCGCCGGTTGTGTTGCTCGTAAACTGGTACACGACGCCCCTCTTCTTCGTCGTAAGCATTGCATTCTTTCTTATGTTCGCGGTTCCCGGCGTACCTTTGATCAGTTATGGTCCCCTACAGCTGACTGTCCAAGGGCTGGAGTTCCTCGCAACACTTGTTCTAAGGTCACTTATAGGGGTGACGTACGGTTTGACGTTGCTCATGACCACAAAATACAACTACCTCACCCATATAATCTCTAAAGTTATGCCAAGCCCACTGGACCAAATTGCCTTGCTCACGTATCGGTTCCTTTTTCTGATGCTAGACGGGTTGGAGTCGACGATCGTGGCAATGAAAAGTCGAGGTGGTCTGAACTTCTCTGGCTTCAAAGAAGGCGCCACGTTCTATGGTTCTGTGCTTGCCCTCGCGTTCATCAGATCATTCGACCGAGCCGAACGTGTGGCAAAGGCGATGGAATCGAGAGCGTACGATGGGAGACTTGCCTCCTCTTATAGCCCGCCGAGAGTCTCGTACGGTGGCTATGCTTTCATACTTTCAGCTGTTTTCATTTCGGTAATCCTTTGTTCATACGGGAGGTTCTCGCTCGTTTAGCGACTGTTGAAGATGTCCGGCAATACACAAGCTAGTGCGTGCGATTTCCGCGAAGTTGAACAAGACGAGTTGATTCACGTCGACTGCATTGAACACACTTACCCTGACGGCACTAGTTCTTTGCACAATATTTGTTTCTCACTGTTCAAGGGTGAAATTGTAGCAATCTGCGGCTCAAATGGGGCGGGGAAGAGCACACTGATAGAACATCTAAATGGGCTTTTGAAGCCTACCGTGGGTCGGCTTGTTGTGCTGCAGCGCGAGGTCACTCAGAAAACGGGCATCATTAGCGAGGTTGGGGTGGTTTTTCAAGACGCGGATAGCCAAGTCTTCGCACCGACTGTAATTGATGATGTGATGTTCGGGCCGCTTAACAAAGGGCTCTCCAAGGATGAAGCACACAAGGCTGCACTTGATGCGCTGGAAAGTATTCAAGCCGCCCACCTAATGAAAAGGATACCGTACTTTTTAAGCAAAGGAGAAAAACGACTTGTCGCGATTGCTGGGGTTCTGGCGATGGATCCTAAGGTGATCGTCGCAGATGAGCCTACTAGCGACTTAGACCCAGTCCATTCGCGTCGGATTGAATCAGTTCTGATTGACCTGAAAACCAACTACGGGATGAGCGTTGTCATAACGACCCACGATATGGATTTGGCAGCAAGGCTAGCCGATCGTATTTATGTGCTAGCTGAAGGCCATGTTATCTCGGAAGGAAAGCCAAGCGAAATATTCTACGACAAAGCAATCTTGAAGAGGGCCGGTCTGGAACAGCCCGCAGCAGTGCGGATTTATGAAAGCATTAATCAAGATCATTCATTGGTCGACGCGAAACCAATTAAAGAGCAGGATCTGATCGAGATACTCTCGCGCAGGCTCGAAGGCGCCCGATTAGAGAATAGAACTTGATCGCCAGGACCGTATGAGGGGGCCACATGGAGTGGAAAGAACTGTGGGCTGTTGAGATTGAGAGTTCAAAAAGCGCCGCCCTGAGGGTCAGCGTCTCCCAAAGGGAGGACACTGCGACCAAGGTACTCAGCATTCGCAAATGGATCCGGCGCGGCACTGAAAGTTATCCGACAAAAGACGGTTTCGCGATACAGGTTACGCCTGACGCACTCGATCAGCTGATAAGAGCTTTAGAAGCCGCCAAAGACTACGTGAGCGGAAGCGAGTGACTACCGACAACATCAACTTTCTGTTGTAGGGCGGAGTTCAAAGCGCTGGCTGTCGCTTAAGACGATTTTTGACACCGTAATGCTTCTATACTCATACGGCGTATTAGATGTGAATGTCGGACGCGGAGCTCGAAAAATTCATCCGAGAGAAAATTCGGCAGCTGGGGGTGGACGGATTATATGATAATCCGAAATTGACGCTCGTGGCTGAGCTCATTTATGGGACCCTTGAAAGAGCTCTGGAAGCAGCCCTGAATTACGACGTCGTTGACGACATTATCGCGCTGTACCGAAATCGGTCCGATATGACGGCAATCAGTGCCGAAGCAGAACACCCGGACGTGTACAACAAAGCGGTAAAAGATTATGGTTCGTGGCGCGGCGCGTTAAAGGCTGCAAAAGCAAAGTGCGAACAAATGCGCGCAATCGAAAAGGACGAATGGACGTTTCCCAACTACAAAACGCCAGAGTCGTCTGAAGAACTGACCGCGAGCGCTGACGCAGACAATCCAACCAATGCGAGCAAAGACTCCCTTTAGGTACCCTTTTTCTTGCTTGAGATGTGCGACAATACGACTGCGTTGGAGGGCGGCGGTTTTGAATATCGCGTCCTAGGCTGTTAGGAAGGCCTGTAAGCGTGTTCCGCGCATAGTTTAGGTAAATATTTATATTTTACTCCCGTACATACTAAGATAAGAGACGAATCGCTGGTGATAGAGATGGGTGAATATGACTTCGATCGCCTGACGCGTTACAGAAGAGTTGACGTGCTTTCAAAGGCACTAGATGATGAAAATGAGCACCAGCGATTTAAAGCCGTCGATGCACTCGAAGCGGTCGCGCTCGCTTCTGGCAACGCAGATTCCGCGGCCCGAGACATTTTGACTCAAGCGGCAACGCAGAACGCGCACGAGGATGTCAAGCTGCACGCGAGGATCGCGCTAAGAACTCTCGAAACCTCTCAAGAAGACCGAATCGGGAAGACCGAAGAACAGACAAAAAACGGCCCGCAGCATCAGGATCTAAAAAGAAACTCGGTGCACAAGCCGCTGCGGGAACCCCACCCAGAGAGTCGGCTTCTGTGCGAACTTGATGAAGACTGCACAACCTTGATTGTCCGCGGAAGCACTCTAAGTGCACGTAACAGGCCAAGCGCTACGAAAGGGGGGTCCTGGGACAAAGAGGAAAGGGTATGGCGATTTCCGATCAATCGAGCATCGATTGAGAGTCTGAAGAACGGAGGCGTCGTGTTGCACCCGACTGTGCGCTGCTTGTACACGTCTTCGCAAAATACGTGGGCCGTGGCAACTCGCAACAAGAAGTGGGTCAAGGTGCTAGGGGATACACATGAGATCGAAGACGCGCTAAAGCAAGTGCCGGGGTCTCAATGGGACAGCGCGGAACGCGCTTGGATAATCCCGTTTAAAGCTGATTCTTTAAAACGTCTGATACGCATCAATGGACTCTACGTGAGCCCGTTCATACTCGACTAGCGCACTTGTTTGGAACGTCCGCGCTCAAAACTCGATCGCTCACAAAGAGAAGGTAGCCTCTCCAGCGCGGTCAAAAAAGAAAAAAAAGGAGTAATAGAAAGGG
>Ga0208584_1000142_pt1 | contig 11386 bp, 13 predicted proteins | sample NGESurdeep072012_4_FD_184460 | JGI IMG/M metagenome (GOLD analysis project Ga0208584, IMG submission 184460) | Arctic peat soil microbial communities from Barrow, Alaska - NGEE Surface sample 415-1 deep-072012 (SPAdes) | ecosystem: Environmental > Terrestrial > Soil > Wetlands > Peat ...
GATGAAGAAGGGATAGAAAAGATGATATTCAAGAAAATCGGTAACATGGAGAATGTAGAGGTCATTTGCCACTATTATATGAAGTATTCTACCCTGACATTCAGTAATAATGATATGCATTTGGCAACCACTGTAACTTAGTTTATTAGTTCAATTCCCTTGCATTTCTACGACCGAGAAGAAGAAAGAATCCATCAGGAAAGCAATGTGGGCGGCAAAAAGAAAATGATGAATGTGAGAATCAAGGAGATGGTATTTCTCTTGTTATCTCAGTGATTTCCCGATTTATAATAGGATTCAATTCGTTAATGATCCGGGTTGTAAGACCTCCTGGAACCAGGCCCTTCGTTCTCATTTCGCTTTGGGCAATTTCATACAATTCCTTCGCTTTTCCTCCCACTTCAACGGAAGAAAAAGGCTGAATTAATTCCAATTGTTTAACATGATACCAGTGTCAACCGGGGGTTTTGACATTATCTCAATAAATCTTGTATATGCGTCCAATCTAGGCTTGAATGTTCGTTCCCATTTTGTTTGGTCTTGCATAGAATTCGCCTGTAATTTGGTTTGACGCGCATAGTATATTGTAACACCAACTAATGCTGCTACGAGAATCGTGTTTGTTATTGCACCAAAAGCCACCCAATCCATATATCTCTCCTCGTGACTGCTAGGGTAAAATCATTATGTAACTATATATGTGTTTGGCAAGCACTGTAACTTAGTTTTTAGTAGTTAAATCAACTTACTTTTCTACAAGGGAGGGGGATTTTACTACTTTCCGACGTATGTCCGCCTGAGAAGCGGCGGCCAACGATTAAGCTGGATTGGCTTTTGGTGGTTTTCATAACTCAGAGATTAGACGCTTTGCCTCAAATACGGAGGAGATATACACTATAGAGATGATATTTAGCTGATGCAAACTCCGTTTCAGATAGGCTTAACTTTATCTCCTTTCAACGGGAAATCAAATGAAATTCGATTTCCAGGCGTTTCAACTGTCTCTTCCACCTCAATCTCTGAGGCACCAAAAAGTCCCATAGAAGATGAAGACATACCAGCAGCTAAAGCGGATGGTATATTAGTTCTTGTTTTCTTTATAATTCTTTTAGTCGGAACTGTTGTTTTATCCGATTCTATAGTTGCCCATTTTTCTTTTACATAGATTGCTTTACCTGTTCCTTTAGGTATTTCCAGATTGCCTAAGCCTTCAAGAGTAATTGGGTCTTGCAGCAACTCGTCAGTCTCTTCATAGATCAGGAATCGTTGCCCAACTTTTACTCCATCCTGAGATCCTTTGTTGATAACTATTTGATAATCATCAATAACTTTGATAACAGTTGCCGGAAATTTTTCATCGCCCATTTCTTTCACCTTTGACCAGCATATCAATATTCATATTCGGCTTAATATAAATTTTCTTTTTTATATTTTCATTATTGTTTCCAAATCCATCCAAGATTTCCTCATATCCCTGCGATGGGATGTCCAGTAATACTTGTACTTTTCCATCTCTTTGGATTAATATAACTTGACCGATTCCGATACGAACCTCAAAATTACCATCAATATAATAAAATGACACCAAAATTCCTTGAGAAAAGAGGATTGATGGCTCAAGAACACATAATATGTTTCCAGTTATGCGATCTCTTTTTGAATCGATGATTCGGGGCAATTCAATCCTACTTAAATTAAAACTTGTATATGTTGCCCGAACTAAAGTCAGAATAAAGATAAATGCACCCAATCCGATAATAACCACATAGACCAATGATATACTTTTATTTGGGAGGAAGACCCAAAATAAGATTGCACAAAAAAATGAAATTGAAGAAACAAGAGGACCAGAAACTTGTATGAAACTTGATAATAACAACTCCCCAAAGGTTTCTTTCATTCTCTTGAGGGATAAGATTACTTTGATATATAAATCATTCTCTTATGAAATCCGATAAAAGATAAGGTGAGCAAGTAGACCGATTAATCCTCATACTTTTGTAAAATTGGTTGAATGTTAAAGGTGATCTGTTCCGTTTTCCAGCTTACGCCAATCCTTGCCCTCATCGTTACCCACTCGATTAGATTTTTGCATCATATCAGGTGAACAAGCCGGGAAACCTTTTATCATTTTTTATGGTAAATCGTTATGCACTACCACACCTTCAAATCAATCCCCTCGATCCTCACCCTATTCCCCTCGGAGTGCACCACCACTCCTGAGTGCACTTTCTGCATCATGCAGTGCTCGGGCAGGAAGCGCACGGTTTCACCCATTTCGGGCCTCTTGCCCTTGCTTATCGTGCCTTCAAAGGCAATTACCATGCAGAGGCCGATATCCTCAGGCGCAGGCAACCCCTGCAGCAGATGCACCGGCCCGACCAGATGAACAGTTACTATCCCCTGACAGGATTTGAGGACTCTGGCAAAATGGGTGATCGGGCAGCCCAGCGGCCGGTAGCGGAAGATGTCGCCCTCTTTGAGAAGCGCCTCAGGATTGAAGGGATGCAGGTCCTCCCGGCAGGAGGGCTCGCCCGGCAGTGGAGCCAGCGCAAAGTCCGCATGCATGCCATCCAGAACTCCGATGATCTCTTCCCGGCTTTCCGGGCAGGCCAAGAGCTCTGCAATCTGCCCCGTCCGGCCAAGGAACCGTTCCTGTTTTAGAATAGTGCACCTGTCCAGGCCTGCCACATCCACCAGCTTGGCTGCAAACTCCCGGCAGCTACCTAGACCGCACTCTCCGCAATTGTAACCCGGCAACAGCTTCTCGATCTGCAACATGTTTTTTTATCTCCTCAACAATAACTTAAAAAGCCTAGAAAATTGTTTCCGGGATAATCGTAGTCCTCCGTCCGTTCGTCCTCTGTGCGCTCTGCGCCTCTGTGGTTATATTCCGTAACCATGGGTCTAATTATCGTTACCATCTCTTAGACTTCTTCCTCACTCGCCTGTGTACTCCATGAAGCCGTCCAGATGACGCAGCATGCCCCGGTGGTGCTCCTTGGCGACCCGCAGCTCTCCAGTGCATAGGGTGCAGATGGCCAAGGGAGGGTTATGCCGTAGCATCATCTCGCCTGCGATGTCGGGCCAGCTCATCATCAATTCTGCCAGCTCTGCCGAGCCCTTTCCTGTAAGGCCGTTGGCTTCGATTATGCGGCATCCCGGATTGGCCTCCAGGATGCGCTCCCGAAAGACCTCCCTCTCTGCCTGAGATACGAGGTCCCCTTTGGTCATGACCGCAGCGTCTGCTGTGGTGAGCAGCGGCCCGACTTTCAGAGGGCTGTTGGGGCCGGTAGTCACATCGATCACGCAGATGGCCAGAGCCTTATCCGGATAAGGCGCACAGCGGAGGCATAGCCCGGCAGTCTCGTTGAGCAGAATGTTCGCTCCCTGAGTTGCAGCCCATGCGAGCATCTCATCCACGTTATAGATGGCATAGTGATCGGGACACATGTCCTTGGAGAGGCCGACCGCAACGGGAAGTCCGAGCCTCTTGAACCGCACGTCGTCCTCAGTCCACATGCAGTCGATCTTAACCAGCGCCGGTTTGGCTCCCGCCCGGATCAGATCCTTTACGGCATGCATGAGCACCGAGGTCTTGCCCGACCCGGGAGTCCCGGCCACTACCACCATCTTCAAGCTACTACCTCACCCTGGCGAATGGTCTCTCGCAGGCCCATGAGCCAGCCGTCCACCCTTTCTATGTCCTTGAAGATCCTCTGCTCATCCGCGTTGGTGCTGATGACCTTGGTCATGCCCCCGTTCTTCATCACAATGCGGCGCGTGGCCATGAGGGCCAGCATGGGATCATGAGTTACTACCACTACGATCTTGCCCTCTCCTGATAAGAGGCGCAATGCCTCTTGCTTTTTTATTCCGGCGTTCTCGATCTCGTCGATGAGCACAATGGGCGAGTCGCTTATGACGGCAATATCCGCCACCATCAAAGCCCGCGACTGGCCGCCGCTCAGGATGGTGAGCTGATAATCCGGGTTAATCGGTTCACCCGTCAGGGTATTGGCAAGCTCTATGACCTTCCCTGCCAGCTCCGGATCCTTTCCGCGGGATTTGGCATGCATCCTCAAGAACTCCCCCACGTACATGTCAGCCAGAAAATGCATATTCTGGGAGAGCTGCGCTACCAGCTTCTTTCTCGGGTCACAGCGAAGCGCCGTCCCCGGGGCCGAACCATTTATCAGTATCCTGCGGCCGGAAGGCGTGTCACCGAGAGCGAACTGTTCAATGTCGGCGATAAGAGTGCTCTTGCCCGAGCCCGTCGGCCCTACTATCCCTATTATCTCACCCCGGGAGATCTCGATTCTGGATACTGCATCACTGTGGCCGGACTTGTCCACGCCGCCCTGAATTGTCAGCGTTAGAGGCTCGGTGGTCGGATAGGTGGCCCTGTTTGCTGCATGGCTATCTGCAGAAGCAACCTGGTTAATTGTCTGGCACTCCAATTCATCAACTGTCTGAATGGTTATTTGCTTGATTGTCTGGTTCGTTGTTCCATTCGCGATATCAATCATCGTCTGGCTCATGATCTGTCCTCCAGAAATTGCACTGCTTCCTCCCAGCGGGAGATGGTAACATCCGGCTGCAACATATACCGGGGATAATCCTCTTTGATCCTCGCCACGCCTCCGCCGGTTATATTGAGAAGTATGATATCGTCAGGCGAAACTGCGCCGCTATCTATTGCCCGGCTAAGAGCAGCTACTGCAACGCCTGGGGCATTGAGAATGTCGATCTCCTCCGACTGCTCAAAGAGCTTTTTGGCAACGCAGGCCTCGCTGTCCGTAATGCCGTAGACCTCGCCATTCGTGGCATCAAGGGCATCTTTGACGCCTCCCGGAATGCTGAAAGGCGGTTTGCGGTTGAAGAGCACGTCATCGAACATATTCGCTTGCGTGGGTAAGGGTTCCTGCCCCTTCCAGGCATAGTAGATGGGGGCATTGGGGACGTTCTGAGCCAGGTGAAGCCTGGGGAGGTCTGACCCAAACCGACCGTCATCTTTGAGCCGCAGGCTGGCTTCCCAGGCTGATATGCCTCCCGTGCCGCTTCCCACCGCCTGGAAGTAGTGCCGGGGTAAGCGCCCCAATGTTATGGCGGCGTCGAGCATAACCGTGCCCATGCCGTCCCGCCGGGCGATATTCCTCGCTCCTCCCTCCGGCGTGAATCCGGGTCTGGTTTGCACCTTTTCCGCCGCCTGGATGGCATTGTAGTAGTCGCCTTGAACGGCAATGAGCGTCAAGTTTGCCGGTGGCACAGTCGTCCACATTCTTTCGAGGGCCATTTCCGGAACAAATAAGACCAGTGACTGGCCTGTGAGTGATGCGACATGGGCAAAAGCGCGGGCTGTGTTCCCGGCCGAGGCCACCACCAGCGTGGATGAACCACCCTGCTCCAGAAGCCTCTCCATAGTTGGCGCAGCCTCCAGATCCTTGAAGCTGCAGGTGGGCATCCTGGCACCCTGCTCCGGCCAGTAGCCATTGAAGCTGATGTAGAGGTTCTCCAGATTCAATTCCTCTGCCAGGCCGCGGCTCTTATAGGTCACGGATTTGCCGTCCGCTTCGGCTATGATTCCGGTCACAGGGAGCCAGTCCCTGAACCGCCAAATACCGGGCAGATCCAACAGCCCCAGCTGACGGGCTTTGTATTCAGCGCGCAAAAGCGAATTGTCGTGCGGACAGGACAGTAAGTAGGGAGGCTGCACTGATCCATCGCTCACGCATCTGACCAGATATTCGCCCATGAAGGAAACTTCTCCGAATGGAGAATATAACGTTTTCTATTTTTGGATAAATTTTGCCCTTATTGTACAAAATAGTCGTTTTCAGAGTACGTTGAGGTCCAATTAGGGTCGAGATCGATATTAGTACTTCGCTCTCCGGAGCCAAAAGTAGAAATATTCGCTCTTGCATCGTCCAATAGTATGCCAAATGTGGAAAGAGTGATGAGGGCTGCCTTCCAATCGGACGAAAGCCTGCGAGAGGCTTTGAAGGAAGTTTTCGGGGAGCTGGGGCTTTCTGCCAGGGAGTTCTCCAAGGCCTCGGAAATACCGCAAAGCACGCTCTACAAGATCCTTTCCGGCCACAGGGAGCCGAATATCACCACTCTGCGTTTGATTGTGAAGACCATTCGCAAGCTGGAAGGCTCAGAGGGAAACTTCATCGCCATCATAGCCGCCCGGCCGGTACTGGACAAGATCAGCGAGAAGAAGATGAAGATCGGAGACAAGATGCTGACTCTTCGAGAGTATTCGGCAACGACCATCGAGGAGGCGATCATCGCCGCCGTAAGAGCGGAAAGAGATGGAGCCTCAGCCTTGGTCTGCGCTCCAATAGTCAGTCCTACAGTGGAAAAGCTGCTCTCCATTCCCGTGGCGACCATCATACCCAAAGACAGCGTCATCCGGGCCATCGAGGTTGCTGCCAGGAAGATCGAATAGTTTTCCAAAGGCTTTTAACTCCATGCGGTTATCATCCATTTGGTTCTGGGGGTATGAGAATGAGATTTGTTTCTGCAGTGATCGCACTTTTGACGGTTTCATGCTTACTGTGCATTATCACAACGACCTGCAGTGCCCAGAGCGCTGCTCCCAGCTTCCAGAGCGTGAGCGGCGAATTCGCCAGGACCTGGATAACCAGCAACAAGGCCCAGATTTCTCAACCAGTGCAGGAGAGCCCGGGCAACGGCAGTGACTTATGGAACTGGGGCAAAGCTCCTAAGGGAAGCAAGATCGAAAACGGCAAGCTTCTGACCGATCCCTACTACCTCAGGCCGCTGTTGAATCTATCCAGCAATTGGCTGGGTGATACCTATACCGATCCGGGCACAGGACTCCCGGTTCAAATCTATCTGGACCCCTTGACCGGTAAAACGACCTATACTTACCTTGATCCCAATTCAGGACGACCTATCTTTTCATACTATTCATATCGAGATGCCAAGACAGGGGAGATGGTGTATGCTTATACAGATCCCACGACGGGAAATGCGATCAGTTCCGGCGATATTCCTATCAATATCATAAATTCGATAGTGAATGGTTTGGCGCAGCAGTCGGATACGAACCCGAATGGTCCCTGGACGAGATTGTAGACTGTAGACTGTAGACCTGTTTGCAGACGGGCATAGATAATTGGGTTCCTCGCTGTATCTAGAGTGGGTAATAGATCATAGAGTCCTCTGTGAGTCCTCCGTGCGCTCTGTGGCTCTGTGGTGATAGTTCGTAACCAGAGGTTAGCCACCGGAAATGGCGAAGAGCCATAATTTGTGTCCGCTGGCAGTCGGAAATGGCCGGGAACGACCGGTGCCGTTCGCGCGAAAGTCTTTTATCGCCCTGCACCATTTTTGTCCCCAGTGGGGTCAGTATGAAGATTGCATTTGCATTAATGGCATTGCTGATAGCATGCCTTATGGCCGCGGGCGGTTTTGCCCAAAGCTCAAGCTCGAGTTCGAACCATTTCCAGAGTGTGGGTGAAGACTATGGAAAGACCTTGATGGGGACCCTTAAAACCACGAATCCGGTGCCGACGACAGCCAACCATAATAGCAGCCTCTGGAGCTGGGGTAGCTCGCCCAAGGGAACCTCCATTCTCGATGGAAGTCTTGTAGGCGATCCCAAATACTCAATGAGGAAGCTTAACGTTGTCAACAACAACTGGCTGGGTGATTCATTAGTGGACCAATATGGCTCCACTTCTGCTTACTCTTACACAGATTCGGTTACAGGCGCACCGGTTAGAACTTATGTGGACCCGAATACCGGTCAGTCTTATTACTCCTATGTAGATTCTACCAGCAAAAAAACGGTTTATGTCTATTTCAATCCTGAAACCGGTATCCCATTCGATGCCAGCTTTACGCCTCCGGCAGGAGCGAGCGCAGCCTCGAACGCCGGAACAAATTATGGAACAAATGCCAATACAGATGGCATGACAATGCCTTCGGTCCCCGGTTCAAATGATCCCTGGGCCCAGAGTCTGTAATTTTGATTTGCAGAATGAATTTGGAAGGAATTGGGAAAAATTGCCGGGAGCTTGAGAGGAACGGCTCCGGACAAACGAAAGCCTTTTATTGCAACGCTCTGATGTAGCTTCGGTGGGGTCAGTATGAAGACTGCATTGGCAGTAGTTGCATTACTAATAGCGTGCCTCTTGGCGGTGGGCTGTTTTGCCCAAAGCACGAGCCGTTTCCAGAGTGTGGGTGGAGATTACGGCAGAAGCGTGATAAGTAGCCTGAATGCTTCCAATTCTCAACCGGCTGCGGCTCAGTCAACAGCGGCCAGCAATAGTAGTAATAGCTTGTGGAATTGGGGAAGCGCGCCCAAGGGAAGCATGGTTCAGAATGGAAAACTCGTCGCCGATCCATATTACTATTGGCAGTCGCTGAACTTGACTAATGGCTGGCTGGGAGAGACACAGGTTGATCCCTATACAGGATATCCGCTTTACTCTTACATAGATTCCAACACGGGAGTGACAAAATCGTTCTACGTGGATCCCTATACAGGAAAGCCGGTCTATGTCGAAAGAGGCGCCAGTAGCGATACACCGCAATATGGAAGCGTATCTCCCTTCTATTCCTCAAACGACTGGTGGGGAAGCTATGCTCTGCCGCCCGTATTTAACTCGAACACGCCCTGGAGCTGATAACGGCTCAGTGCCTGTGAAAATCAAATCATAATCGATTAAGGAGAGTGACTTTATGAAATTCGCTAAAATGTTTGTTATGATAGCTTTGCTATCGTTGGCAGCAGTTCCTGCTATGGGTGAGCTGACGGACTACCAGCAAGGCGTGCAAGCAGGCCTGCAGGCAGGCATGACTATCGCAAAGCTCCTGGGAGCGGCTCCCTTTGATCCCAGCATGGCGCAGCAGTACAATAACCAGGTGAATGCATTCGACCAGGGATTATCATCGGTATTCGCAGGCAACCAGACGGTTATCGACAAGTTCTGGCTGAAACCCTACGGAACAACAACAGCAGCCGCAGCCTATGCAAGCAAGCCCGTTCATTCCATAGACGGAAGCTGGAATAATACCACCAGGGTTCTGGGAGACCCGGATGAGGGCCAGAGAATCTATGACATGCCTGCATCGTCTTATTATACCTGGGTTGGAACTACTGGCAAAAACACGCCAGTTGCATATGGAACTGATTCCAATGGAAAACCAATCATGGGTGGCGACGGAATGGGCGCCGCATAAACCTGCATCCACTCTTTTTTACGCAAAAGCTTCCTATTTTTGTCTCCTGATGGCTGTCTCTTAGAAAATGAGCCGTTGGTGCCGGATGAGGCGCTTAATATTAATAAGTTTAGGAGAGTTTTGCATCATTGTATAATTAGAGCTTCATGAGAGCGTAGACAGTAGATGTAAGGATAGAATGATATACTTTAAAAACAATACAACACATTGTAACAAAGTAGAGCTGCTTGAATACAGTTCTTGAAGAAATGGTTGGTAAATCGGGGTTAGACTTGCAAAACGATAAAATGGCAACCTCTGATCTGAGGCAGCACGCCGAGAATAAGGTACGAGAGAAGGGACGATCTAACTCTCTCTCTGAGGTGGATGTGAGGAGGCTCTGCCACGAGCTCGAGGTCCACCAGATAGAACTGGAGATGCAAAATGAGGAGCTTATGCGGTTGCAGTCAGAGCTTATTGCATCTGAAGAGAAGTACCGTGACCTCTACGAGTTCGCGCCCATAGGCTACTTCACCCTTGAATCGTCAGGGCAGATTCGAGAGGCAAATCTCACCGCTGCCTCTCTCCTGGGAACCGAACGGGCGAACCTCATGAACAACCGGTTTCAGGCCTATCTCAATCATGGCAGCCTTCGGGAGTTCGATGCCTTCTGCAGCCGGGTGATGGAGTCGGATGCAATGCAGACGGCAGAGTTCCGGCTGAATGGCACGGGACGGAAAGGAGAAGTTCACCTCTGGGTGCAGACGGAGGCCCGGGCGATTCAGGATGGCATCCGCCACGGCTTCAGGATGGAGGTCATCGATATCACCGAACGCAAGCGTATCGAAGAAGAGATTAAGGTGAGGACGGCAGAGTTGGTTTTGGCCAAAGAGGCAGCTGAGGCCGCAACCAACACCAAGGCAGCCTTCCTGGCGAACATGAGCCACGAGCTGCGCACGCCCATGAACGCGGTGATAGGCTTCACCAGCCTCCTACTGGACGAAGCCTTGAATTACGAGCAGAAGGAGTTCATTGAAGGCATCAGGGAGGGAGGCGAAGCTCTCCTGGCCATAATCAACGATATCCTGGATTTCTCCAGGATGGAAAAGGAGATGGAACTGGAACGTCAGCAGTTCAGCCTCAAGCAGTGCATCGATGAGTCCCTGGATCTGGTGGCGGTCCAGGCCAGCAATAAATGTCTGAATTTGTCCAGCACCATCAAGTACGGCACACCGAAAAACATTATCGGAGACCATGGCCGGCTCAGACAGATCCTGGTCAACCTGCTCGCCAACGCCGTAAAGTTCACGGACATCGGAGACGTATCTTTGACGGTCTCCTCAAAAGCCGACGATAGTGGGCGCCAGATCCTCTTCAGGATTACGGACACAGGCATCGGTATCTCCCATGACAAGATCGACGAGATCTTTGAGTCTTTCAATCAGGTTGAACGCACTATTAGCCGCAAGCGTGATGGTGTAGGTCTGGGCCTGGCTATATCCAAGCAGCTTGTGAAATTGATGGGCGGGAAGATTTGGGTAGAGAGCGTTCCGGGACAGGGTTCGACATTCAGCTTCACAATCCAGGCCGTTACTGTTCCCGGTAAACGCGGGGATTTCGGAGAAACAAAGAAGGACGCATCCATTGAGGGAGATCCCCAACGCAAATCTTTACGGTTACTCGTGGCCGAAGACAATCTGTCGAACCAAAAGGTGCTCGTGGAGATGCTAAAAAGATTGGGCTACAAACCGGATGCTGTGGCCGATGGTCGGGAAGTGCTTCAGGCGCTCGAACGCCAGGATTACGATCTGGTGCTGATGGATATCAGGATGCCTGAGATGGATGGGATCACTGCCACCCGGGAGATACGAAAGATCTGGCCTGAGAACGAGCCCAAGATTATCGCCATCACAGCCTACGTTCTGGAGGGAGACCGCGAGAAATGTCTTGAAGCCGGCATGGACGACTACATCAGCAAACCGGTACAAAAAAAGGCATTGGAAGCCGTTCTAATGAAATATGAGAGGCCTCTGCAAGGGAAAGCCTGAAGAGACATTGGTATGGCAGGGGATGCTAGTCAGCTCTTAGTGCTTATAACGCAATAACCTCTTTATATAAATATGTTAGCATGATTGATGCATAGCTTAGGCATATCGATCTCTAGAGATCTCTATACGAATATCCACCTAGGTTA
>Ga0208584_1000144_pt1 | contig 11322 bp, 9 predicted proteins | sample NGESurdeep072012_4_FD_184460 | JGI IMG/M metagenome (GOLD analysis project Ga0208584, IMG submission 184460) | Arctic peat soil microbial communities from Barrow, Alaska - NGEE Surface sample 415-1 deep-072012 (SPAdes) | ecosystem: Environmental > Terrestrial > Soil > Wetlands > Peat ...
GAGGGGGCCGGGGGGTGAGGCTTTTCAATGCCCGATCATCTTGAGCATGTTGAGCTCTTTCTCTTCCAGGAATCTCCATTCCCCGCGGGGCAGGTTCTTCTTGGTGAGGCCCGCATAATAAACACGGTCGAGTTTCACTACCTTGTAACCGAGCTTCTCAAAGATCCTCCTCACTACCCGGTTCTGTCCGGTATGCAGTTCAAGACCGATCTCTTTTTTGTCTTTCCCGTCACCCACAAACTCAATGGCATCCGCTTTCACGATTCCATCTTCCAACTCCATTCCCGCAAGGATACTCTTCATATCACCTACCGAAACATTCTTATCGAGGCCAACATGATAGATCTTCTTGATTCCGTACCTTGGATGCGACAACCGTTTTGCAATTTCTCCATCGTTGGTGAAAAGAAGAAGGCCTGTGGTATTCCGGTCGAGCCGCCCAACCGGGTAAATGCGTTCTTTGCAGGCGCGTGCAATGAGGTTCATCACGGTTTTTCGGTTTTCCGGGTCATCGGTGGTTGTGATAAAACCTTTGGGTTTATTCAGGAGCACATACCTGAGTTTTTCACGTGAAAGCGCTTGGTCGCCATAGGAGATTTTATCGGTACGGGAAACTTTCGTCCCCAGTTCCGTTACAACCTTCCCGTTTACCTGCACGGCGCCGGCTTCGATCAGTTTATCCGCTTCACGGCGGGAACAGATGCCAGCATTTGCGATATAACGGTTCAGCCGGATCAGGTCACCTTCGGGTTCTTCGCCGGGACGGGGTTTTCTTTTCGTGGCAGAAGGTCTTGAATCCGACGTTCTCCGTTTCGGGTAGGCGGAAGAATCCCGTTTTTCATGTGGAGCTTCATTTTCATCTCTTTTCCGTGAATAAGAGGGTCGTGTCGAGGAATAAGGTCGCTTTTCCCGTGGAGCTTCATTTTCATCTCTTTTTCGGGGAGAGGAAGGTCGTGTTGAGGAATAAGTCCGTTTTTCACGTGGGGGGTCTTCTTCATCTCTTCTCCGGGAATAGGAAGGCCGTGTTTCTGACGATTTCCCTTTCCGGGAATCCGGTGTTTTCTTTCCCCTCCGGTTACCTGCCGGTTTTTTGTATTTGTCCATGTTTTTCCTTACTGATTTGTGAGACTCAAATTTTTAGAACGAAGTGATTAAAAATTTGTAAGTCGAACAATCCCGATAAAATCGGAGGGTAAATACCCCGTTCCGAGTATCCGGGACCCGGTTCATTCCCGTGATTATTGATCGCCCGACTCAAAGGGAGGCTTGATCTTTACCCCGTCGTATTTCGTTTCCATGCCATTCCGGTAAGTGATCACCAGGAAAGGCGTTCCGTCATATTCGTATTTGATCCAGTCACCTTCTTTTTTTCCCATCAGGTAAAAACCTTCATCTTTTACCTTTCCATTGTCCCAGTAATAGATGTGTTTTCCGTCAGGATTGTCTTCTACAAAACTACCCGAAAACGAAAGGATACTGTCTGTTTTCGCATTGGTTGAAGTCAGTTGATAACTGACCCATTTCCCGTTTTTCAATCCATCCCTGTAAGTGCCGCGTTCAAGGTAATCCCCGATAGTGGTAAACCAGGGGCCATCTTCCAGGTCCTTGATGTATTCCCCCTCTTCCACGACCTTGCCATTTTCATCATATTCGGTATGCATCCCGTCCTTCAACCCGTTATAGTATTCCTCATCCCGCATTAGTTGCCCGGAGTCATAATACCACTTCCAGGTTCCCTGGAAATTTCCCGAATTTGTGAATTTGCCAGCTTGTTCCAGCTTTCCGTCAGGATGATAGAATTTCCATTCACCAACCTGCTTTCCGTCCTTGTAATCGCCTTCTGCTTTGATCTTACCATCAGGATAAATATCCTTCCAGTGCCCGTCGCGGCTGCCATCTTCCTTCACAATTCCTTCTCCAATAACGGTTCCCATATCATAAACCAGCGACCTGATGATCTGCCCCATCAGATTGTACTCCCTGTAAATTCCTTCCGGGGTTCCGTTGCGGTAGGTTCCGCTGGCCCTGATCTTGCCCTCGGGATAATATTCATTCTTTATATCCAGTTTCTGGATCTCCTGGGCCTCTGCCTGTTTCACATCCTTCACATACTTATCCACGCTGATCAGGTCGCCGTTTTCTGCATATTCTTTAAAATAACCTTCTTTCAGGTCATCCTGGTAATTTCCTTCCACGTGGATATTTCCATTTCCATAAAAGGTATACCACCGTCCCTGTTTCAGGTTATTATAGTCCCTCCGGTTGATCTTCAGGCGGTCGATCACAAAACCCCGCTTGTATTCGATAAGTGTGATGATGTTTCCATCGCTTGAATATTCTTTGGCAAGTCCCTGTTCCAGGCCTTTAACAAAAGGAATCTCCATTTTCAGCTTACCATCGGGGTAATAATACCGGGTAGTTCCGTCTTTGATATCATTTTTAAACATCTCCCGGATCATCTCTTTTTCGAGGTAGGTAGTCTTGATCCCGTTTTTCTTTCCGTTCCTGTAATTTATCTCGAGAATCCGCTGTTCTTTTTCATTGTAAAAAATCCAGAGGCTGTCGAGCTCAAAATTTTCCCGGTTTCCTTCCGATTTTAATTTCCCGTTTTCAAAATAGGATTTCCAGAAGCCGTCAGGTTGCCCGTTTTTCATTGTGCCTTCACTGGAAATAACCCCGCTCTTGTAATAAAATTTCTGATATCCGTTTTGAATCGTTGCAGTATCTTGTGAAAATGAAAATTGAAAAATGAAAAATGAAAATTGAAGCAGTAGGAGAAATCTGAAGAGGAGTTTAATCTTTCGCATGTCGTAATACTTATTTTGATAATTCAAGCATACGGAGTATCGGCTTTCTTGCCTTATCCATCAATTCGGCAGATAAAAGAATTTCCGGCGATTCGTTTTTCAGGCAATTTAACAATTTCGGCAATGTATTTAACTTCATATAAGGACAATCATTGCAGGAGCAAGTTTCATCGGTAGGAACAACATAGAATTTTTTATCCGGTGATGATTTCTTCATCTGGTGAAGGATACCTGTTTCAGTGGCCACAATGAACTCCTTCGCAGGATCTTTTTGCGTAAAATTCAGCAGTGCCGTGGTAGATCCGATGAAATCAGCCATCTGAAGTATTACTGCCTTGCATTCGGGGTGAGCGATCAGCTTAGCACCAGGATGATCAGCCTTTAATTGAATGACGGCTTCCGTTTTTATGATGTCGTGTACTTCACAGCTTCCTTCCCATAAAACCATATTCCTCCCTGTGATCATATTCACATAACTCCCCAGGTTTTTATCCGGCGCAAAAATAATCTTTGCATTTTTTGGAAGTGATTCCACTATCTTTACTGCATTACTGGAGGTACAGATGATATCCGAAAGCGCTTTTACTTCAGCCGAACAATTTATATAAGATATTACAATATGGCTGGGATGTTTTTCCTTGAATTTACTAAATTTTCCTGCAGGACATGAATCGGCCAAGGAACAGCCGGCTTCTAGATCGGGCAATAACACTTTTTTAGCAGGATTGAGAATTTTAGCCGTTTCGGCCATAAAATGAACACCGGCAAAAACAATAATATCGGCATTTGTTTTAAAAGCTTCCTGGGATAAACCGAGACTATCGCCGACAAAATCAGCCAGGTCCTGTATTTCTGGCACCTGATAAAAATGCGCTAAAACGATCGCGTTCTTTTCCTTCCTAAGCCGATTTATTTCTTCAATAACTTTACGATTCGGTTCGGTATTTTTATATTCAGAATGAATTTCAAAATTCATAATAATAATAAATATTTAATTTTTTTTATCTCTTATAATGATAGGTGTTGATTCTGTTAATTTTATTTTCCTGCATAATTTTTATTTCACGATATTATTATTTGATCAACACCTGAACGCAAGTTATAAAGTTGTATTATCTTAAAAATGAATAAAATAGTAGGTTAATAACAAGTTATTGATAATTTTGTTTGTTGATAAAATTATCATTTTTTATCCCATATTTTTATTGTATAAAATGTTAATAATTTCTTTTCAAAAGTAAAATTTTCCTGTCTGAAGATAAATTTTTAAAAGCGGAACTGAGTTGTAAGAAATTTTTAACAAAGTTAAGCAGTTATAAACAATCCCCTGTTAAAATTTTAAGAATTTGATTTAGAGATAGCTATTGGAAAGTCAGTTTCTTTGACCGGTTTCAATTCTTTATCAAACACAAACCCAGAAACAAAAAAGAAATTCCTGAAAGATATGAAAATAATTGATAATCAATTTTATGAACTCATTTCATGTGTTAGGCAACAAATTTATCCCGGACGAAATTATGATTACTTTTGTAAATAAATTTGTTAACAATGTTTGATTTTAGCCAGGATATTCCTATAGGATGTGATCATGCCGGATTCAGGTTAAAAGCGTATTTATTGCAAAACCTATCATCAGGTGAATACTGTTTCAGGGATTTTGGCACATTTTCGGAAGAAAGTGTCGATTATCCTGATTTCGTTCATCCGGTGGCAAAAGCTATAAACGAAGGAATCTATCAAAGAGGAATCATACTCTGCGGAAGTGGCAATGGGGTGTCGATCGTTGCCAATAAATACCCGCAGGTCCGGTCGGCTGTATGCTGGACGAATGACATTGCACGGTTATCGCGCTTGCACAACGATGCAAACATCATCGCTCTGCCGGCCCGTTTCATTTCCCCTGAAGAAGCATTGAACCTGGTGAAGATTTTCTTTACCACGGATTTTGAAGGGGGAAGACACGAGCGTAGAGTTCAGAAGATACCTGTCCCTATCAAGAAATAAAAACGTTCCGTATGTCGAATATCCTTGATAAATTTCTGGCCGATGCTGAAAAGCGTTCATTTGACCCGGAACACCGCAGGCGGCTGGATTTTAATATTGGCAGGTACGACGAAAAGGTAATTGAAGGAAAACAACAATACTTCGACCTTGAACTTGCACGCCGGCGGGCGGCCATGCGGAAACATAAAGTCCTCAGCAATCTCGATCGCTACCTCGTTGAATTTGAAAGCAACTTTGAAAAGCACGGAGGTAAAGTCATCTGGGCACCTTCAGAAAAAGAGGCCCAGAAAGAGATCCTGTCCATCATCAAAAAAGCTGACGCCCACCTCATTGTCAAGCAAAAAACAATGCTCTCCGAGGAACTCGAGATCAATGAACTGCTTCAGAAACATAAACGCGAAGTCATTGAAACCGACCTTGGTGAGTTCATCGTGCAATTAGCCGGTGAAAAACCTTACCACATCCTCACCCCGGCCATGCATAAGTCGAAAGAAGATGTGGCCCAGCTCTTCCATGAAAAATTCGGAACTCCCTTGCACAGCACCCCGGAAGACATTGCCCGGTTTGTAAGGGAACAGCTGAGGATAAAATTCATTCGTGCCGATGTAGGGATTACCGGTGGAAATTTCCTGATTGCAGATGCCGGCGCCCTGGTACTGACCGAAAATGAAGGAAACGGCTTACTTTGCTATGCCTTCCCGAAGATTCACATTGCCGTTGTCGGCATTGAAAAGATCATCCCCTCCATGGATGACCTTGATCTGTTTCTTCCCTTGTTGGCTACTTATGGTACCGGGCAGCACATCACTGCATACAATAACATCATCTTTGGGCCGAAGATGAATGGTGAACCCGACGGGCCGGAAGAAATGTACGTTATCCTCATCGACAACCGGCGTACGGAAATACTCAAACACAAGGAACAGCGCCAGGCCCTGGCCTGCATCCGTTGCGGGGCCTGCCTGAATGCCTGCCCAATCTACCGCAGTGTTGGCGGATATACCTATGGGGCGGTTTATTCGGGACCGATCGGCTCAGTGATCTCCCCGCATTACCTTGGAATGAAAGATTACAATCACTTAAGTTTTGCCAGTTCGCTCTGCGGAAAATGTACCGAGGTTTGCTCCATGCACATTCCCCTGCATGAACTGCTATTGTATAACCGGAATGAAGCGGTAAAAAAGGGATTCTCGAAATCGGCCTGGAAATTCATGATGAAAGGCTGGAAAATGGTGATGCTCAGAAGATGGATGATCGACAAGGCGGGTGCCGGTATGAAAAACAGGTTTTTCAGGATGTATTTCAAAAAATGGTGGGGCCCCCGCAGAGAGCTGCCGAAATTTGCTGTGAAGAATTTCAAACAACTGTGGCTCGAAAAACACCAGGATAACTGACGATCAGAATTTTCGGATGATGCTTACAATGGATCCAAGATACCCGGATCCGAATAAATTCAGATGAATCAGTAAAGGATATAGTTTAAAGATATCCACCCTGCCCTGCCATCCTTTTTCCAAAGGATATTCCTCCTGGTACGAAGTATAAAAGTGTTCATCAAATCCGCCGAAAAGCGTGGTCATGGCAATATCGGCCTCGCGGTGGCCATAATAAACTGCCGGATCGATCAGGCAGGCCGTGCCATCCGGCGATACCATGTAATTTCCTCCCCAGAGATCGCCATGAAGCATGGCAGGTGGCTCAACCGGTAACAATTCATCGAGCTGGGCATATAGTCGTTCAAATGCGGCAAAGTCAGAAGAAGAAAAATAGACACTCGCCATTGAAACCTGCTTTTTCAGGCGTTCTTCCACGAAAAATGCGTTCCAGGTGGTATGTTTTTTATTGCTCTGCGGAAGCGACCCCATGTAGTTATCCATATTATGGCCGAAATACCCTGCAGTATGCCTATGTAGCCGGGCCAACGATCGCCCGAAATCCTGCATGAAGGAAGGGCTCTTTCTGCCCTGATCAATGAATTCAAGTAAAATGTAAGAAAACGATCCGGCATAACCCGTACAATAAACTCCCGGTATGTGAATCTCCCCGGCGCTTTTCAACAATGCAAGCCCGTCGACCTCACAGGTAAACATTTCCGGGTACTGGTCACGCAGGTTATACTTGATGCAGAAATCACCGAGGTTGGTTTGCAGTCTGTGAACATGATTGATGCAACCACCGGAAAGAGAGGAGGCTTTCAGGATATCAACGGAAGCATCCTGTGTACGGGAAAAAAAGGCGGCAAGGGAATCTGTGATCTCCTGCGGGATCATTTTAATGTGTGGTTTGATGCCTTATGTTAGGCTTTCGGAAAAGAAAATGATCAAAACCGACCAGTAAACTGCCGGCAAGAATAACCATCAGGGGAATCATAATGGTTTTGATATTTGAAACCAGGGGTTTGAATCCTGACAACAATGAACCAAGGTATGGAAGAAGATTCTTTGTGAAGTATTCTTTCCCGGGAATATAATCCGTAAACGGAAGGTCCGAGGTCATGAGGAATAGAACAGAAACCAGGAAAAGAAGAACATACAGCCAGGATGATCGGAGGATAAGATAGAAAGGCTTTTTCACCGGGGCAACTTCGGGTGCCTGCAGGATCTGTTTCATGACATTCCCTGTAAAACCATCCCCGGGACTCTCCCAGGACTGGTTCCTGAAAAGGTCCTTCAATAAATCATCCGATAAAAAATCTTCTTTTTCCATTTCAGCTGCAAAGATACGATTGTTTCAGTTTTTAATTTCTTTTTATCAGCCCGTTCATCTCTTCGTATAACTTTTTCCGTATCCGGTGGAGTCTTACCTTAACATTCGAAACCGATAAGCCGGTGATATCACTGATGTCTTCAATTGAATTTTCATTTTTATAGAACAGGGTGATCAGCAGGTTATCTTTTTTCGGCAAACGAAGCAGCGCCTTCTCAAGGATCAGCTGCCGGTCATTCTCCTCCAGTTCATTCATATTCCGGCCGATCTGATCCGTCGAATAATTGGTAATGATGGTTTCTTCTATCGCAACCATTTCAACCCTTTTTTTACGAGTCTTCGATATCGCCGCATTGTAAGCGATCCGGTAAAGCCATGTGGAGAACTTCGATTTCCTTTCAAATGTGTTCAGCGATTGGTAAGCCTTGAGAAAAACGTCCTGTGAGATCTCCTCTGCGTCTTCCCGGTTATTTACGATCTTCAGAACGATGGAAAAAACCAGGTTTTTATGTTTTGCTACCAGTGATGCATAGGCCGCAACGTCTCCGCTTAACACTCTCCGGATGTATTCGCTGTCGTCCTGAAACTTCATTTTGTGACTTAGACGTTAATAAGGTGACGGGGTTACATAAAACGAAAAATATCCCTGATAATTCAATGTTAAAGTTAAAAATAATGACGGCATAAAAGCAATTATTCTTGCAGACATTCAGTATTTTTTATATGTTTGTATTGTAATATTTAAAATTGTTCCGAAAGAATATACCCTATGTACACAAATACTTTTTTGAAACGGACATTACAGATAATGCCTGTTTTCGCAGCCTTTTTGGGATTCTTTCTGGTCTCCCCGCACCTTTTTTCCCAGAATGGGGATGACCCCAACCTCGATCAGCTTCCCCGTTCAATGTGGAATAACTTATTGGCGCCAGAAAATAATTCCGGCGCTTCGACCGTCATCACGATCAACAACTGGGATAATTTTAACCTGGGATTTGATTTTGGAGAAAGCAATATGACCGCCAATCCCGCCATCCCAACATGGTATTTCACCGCGTACAATACCAATACGGCGCATCATTCGGAAGACGGGATTAATTGGATATCGGTAGTTCCTAATTTTGGTTCCACGATGCAGGGCGATCCGGTGGTTGCTTACGACAGCCTGGGAAACCTTTTCTATGAGAACATGTATGGGGGTGCCATCCTCGGAGTAAAAGTTATTAAATCATCCGATAATGGTGTCACCTGGGGGCCCGGGATTATTGCTCTTGCAGGGAATGACAAATGCTGGCTTGCCTGCGATCAGACCAGTGGCCCAAATGCAAACAATGTATATGCATGCATGACCAATAACGGAGCAGGAAACTTTTCCAGGAGCACGGATCACGGAGCGACCTTCACCAGCACCTTTGCCCCGCCCACCCAGAGTGTTCCCGGGATGATGGTTTGCGTGGGCCCCGATAACAACATTCAGGGTGGATCGGTATATGTGGTCACAAATTCCGGAACTTCGTTCGCCTCTACCTATACTTTTTACCGCTCCCACGACGGAGGGCTTACCTTTACCCAGATGTCGGCACATCAATTTCCCAATTATGTGGGAACAAATGTGAATGGAAGAAACTCGGTATCCGGAATGCGGACCCGTCCTTACCCGATGATCGCTGCTGATAACAGTTATGGACCTCACCGTGAAAGATTATACCTTGTTTATGCATCCAACGATCCTCCCGGAGATGGAAATAAACCGGATATCTGGAGCCGCTATTCCGATGACGGGGGAACCACGTGGTCGGCAGCAAAAATAGTGAACGATGATGTCGGCACACAAACCAATGACCAATGGCACCCCGCCATCTGGTGTGACAAGAACAATGGGCGACTGTATGTTCAGTGGATGGACACACGGGATACGCCAACACACGACAGCGCCTATATCTATGCCTCCTATTCTGCGGATGGGGGTGCAAATTTTGTCGCCAACCAAAGAATCTCAAACCAGAAAATGAAAATTAATTGCCCGACCTGCGGAGGAGGAGGAACTCCTCGTTACCAGGGTGATTATAATGGGATCTATTCAAATAAAAAAGTCGGAATGGCCGGCTGGACTGATTTCAGGAACGGAAGTTTTATGAGTGCTACAGCCTATTTTCCTGATTTTGCCATGGCCATCGATCATACTGTGGACACGCTTTTTACGGCCATCGACAGTACACTATTCAACATTTCCATTCCGGAAGTAAAACTTTATACCGATACGGTTCTTTTGTCTGGTACGATCGTTCCGGTGCCGGGTTCGGGAACACTTACGATTTCATTTCCTTCCGGGAACAGGATAACTGCATTCCCGGGTTCCCTGCCTGCTACAGTTAAACTGACCGGCACTGTTCCTCCAGGGGATTACCAGGCACAATTTATGGCAAAAAGCCCCAACGGTACTCCTGTACACCAACGAAATGCAACGATCCGTGTCCTGGTAGGAAATGCAGTATATGTTATTGCAACGGCAACACCTGGTTCGATCTGTGCGGGAGCTTCCTCTCAGCTTTTGGCAACACTGGTGGGGGGAACAAGTCCCTATACTTTTTCGTGGACACCCACCACGGGACTGAATAACCCGAACATTCCCAATCCTCTTGCATCTCCCACCGTAAACACCTGGTACCGGGTTAATGTGGTCGATGCTACTTCTCATACGGGCAGCGACAGCACACATGTCAGCATCATTCCAACGCCAAATTCTCCCGGGGCTATCAACGGGCCGGCAATTGTATGCCACGATTCCACTACCAGTTACAACATTCAGGTCGTTCCCGGCGCTACCTCCTATTCCTGGATGGTACCGGCCGGAGCACTGATTTTGAATGGACAAAATACAACATCTATCACCATTCAATGGGGGAACACCGGCGGAAGTGTATCCGTGATTGCCGGTAATCAATGCGGGAACAGCAACCCAAGTGTTTTGGTTGTAACCATTGCAGAACCCCCGTCGCAACCGGCCACCATCCAGGGACCCGCCCTGGCATGCAATGCAACTATGATAAGCTACTCAGTCGACCCAGTTCCTGATGCTACTTCCTATTTCTGGACGGTGCCTCCGGATGCAACGATCGTAAGCGGCCAGAATACAGATTCTATTTCTGTTCTGTGGGGCTCCAATGCCGGCGATATCAGTATTGTTGCCATTAATAACTGCGGAGAAAGTACCCCACAGACTCGTTCAATCAGTTTGGAAACAATACCCGGGCCTGCAGGTATCATCGCTGGCAACGATACGGTTTGTTCAAATAATGAGAGCTATACCTATACTGTTCCGGCCATCCTCGGAGCAACTTCTTATACCTGGTTCGTTCTCACGGGAACATCAATCATTTCCGGAACAGGAACCAATTCTGTAATTATAACCATCAGCCCGGCAGCGGTTTCAGGCCCGATTATCGTTCAGGGAAATAATACCTGTGGTTCAGGAACTGACGGTGTAAAAAACATCACGGTAAAAATCTGTGCCGGTATTTCTGAAAACAGACCAGAAACCGGAATCTCGGTTTATCCCAACCCAGCAGGAGGAGAATTGAACATTGCCATTGCCAACGGAGAAAAACAAATGGACCTTCAAATTGTTGATGTCAGGGGGCAAACAGTGTACAGAGAATCACTGGAAAATATCCCAATTGAATTTACATATAAGATCGATGTTTCAGCGTTTTCAAGAGGGGTGTATTTTGTGGAACTGGTCAACAGTAAACGATTTGTGATCAAAAAGGTCATTTTACAATAAAAAAGAAAGAAGGGTTGTAAC
>Ga0208584_1000145_pt1 | contig 11294 bp, 9 predicted proteins | sample NGESurdeep072012_4_FD_184460 | JGI IMG/M metagenome (GOLD analysis project Ga0208584, IMG submission 184460) | Arctic peat soil microbial communities from Barrow, Alaska - NGEE Surface sample 415-1 deep-072012 (SPAdes) | ecosystem: Environmental > Terrestrial > Soil > Wetlands > Peat ...
GCGCGCGGTCGTTGCGCGCCGCGAGAACCTCGTGATGGTCGCCGCGGGACGCTGAGATGCGCGGTCGTTGCTCCTGTAGCGGCGTTTGCGAGCAAACGCCGGTCTTCCCAACGTGAACCTCAGCCTCTCGGCCGATGCGAGCATCGGCCGCTACACGGGAGCAGGGGCGCGACGCAAAGAGAGAGCCCGACTAGACAGCCGGGCTTCTCGTCCCGGTCTCGAAGAGACAGGGCGCAGCGGGCGGGTCGCCTACTTCAGGTGCTGGCCGACCAGCTTCGTCATCTCGAACATCGACACCTGCCTCTTGCCGCCGAACACGGCGAAGAGGGCGGCGTCGGCGTTGATCATGCGCTTGTTCACCGGGTCCTGCAGCTTGTTCTTCTTGATGTACTCCCACAGCTTCTTCGTGACCTCGGTGCGCGGCATGGGCGCCGATCCGATGACCGCGGCAAGCGCGGCACTCGGTGCCATCGGCTTCATGAACGCCGGATTCGGCGTGCGCTTGACGTGGGGCTTCTTCACCACCACCTTCTTCACCTTCTTCACCTTCTTCGCCACCTTCTTCACGGCCTTCTTGACGGCCTTCTTGGCGACCTTCTTCTTCGCCACCTTCTTCACGACCTTCTTCGGCGCCTTCTTGACGACTTTCTTGGCCACCTTCTTCGGCGCCTTCTTCACGACCTTCTTCGCCGCCGCCTTCTTCACGACCTTCTTCGCTGCCTTCTTCACGACCTTCTTTGCCGCCATCTTTACCACCCCTTTCTCCAAGGTTCACTTGGCTGGTTCCTAACATGAAGCCTGCTTGTACTAGGAAAGAGTGCCCCAAGGAGGCACATGTGTCAATCACCCCTCGCCGAATCGCCCTTCCCGAGGTGGGCAGGAGTCTGGAGTTCCGTCCCCGCCATGGCCACCCCACCCGCTACAGCAGGCTCGGGAGGTCGTCGTCCGGAAGCGGTGCAACGGGCGCCGCCACCTCGTAGACCGGCGGGATCTTTCGCCAGTCCTGGACGGCCCAGTTGTGCCCCTTTGGGCGCGTGAGGAGGCGCTCCAGCGGCGCGAACACCGCTTTCCCCCCGGCCACCGTCGAGAGGTAGGCCCAGCCTTGCGCCCGCGTGATCGCCACGAACAGCAGCCGCTCAATCCGTTCCGGGCTGTAGCGCTGGAAGTTCTCCGTCTGCAGCCCCGGCAGCAGCACCGAATCCAGCGTGATCCCCTTGGCGCTGTGGTAGAGCATCACCTTCGGCAGGTCGCTCGCGAAGTCCATCCGCTCGGAGGCCTCGACCGCGATCCCGGCCTCCCGCATCGCGGCGGCGACCTCGGCCATCACCCGGCGCTTCGGCACCAGGATACCCACCCGCTCGGAGCGCGCGAGGCGGGTCCGCAGCGCGTCGGCGAGCATCACCATCTCGACACCGGCACTGGGCGCCACGAGCACGACCGGCTGCTCGCGCTCGGTCTGCGTCGTGCGCACCTGCGCGAGGTACGCGGCGCGTTCCTCGGGCTCGGCCACGAACTGCGAGGCCAGCTCGGCGATGTACGGGCAGCAGCGGAACGCCTCGAGCAGCGTCACGTTCCGGCGGCGCAGGCTGGGGAGCAACCCGCCGACGTCCTCGCCGCCGGTCCCGCGCCGGCGCAGCTTCAGCTCGGCCCGCCCCTTTTCCTGCAACGCCGTGTCGCCGACAATCGCCGCGGTTTTGATCAGCCAGCCCAGGGCCCATTCGGACAACCGCACCGGCGGCCCAAACGCATCGACCGCGGCGGCGAGATCCCGCGCGGCCTCCGCCTCGCGGCCGAGTGTGGAGGCGAGCCCCGCCCGCAGCACCAGGTACGGCGGCAGGATCTCGCGCTCGAGCGCGCCGTCGAGCGCCTCGAGCGCCCCGGCAGGGTCGCCGCGCCGCTGGAGCAGCAGCGCCAGGTTGAACAGCGGGCCGCCCCACGAAGGTTCGGCGGCCGCCGCCTCGCCGTACAGCTTCACCGCGCGCTCGGCGTCGCCGATCTCTGCCGCGAGCATCCCCATCCGGTTGAGGATCCCGCCATCGGGGGCGTTCCGGCTCGCGAGCACCTTCTTGAGTTGCGCGAACGCCCGCTCGCGATGCCCGAGCTCCGCCATCAGGTCGGCGGCCTCGACGAGCGCCCCCGGCACTTCGTCCTTCGGCACCGCCCCGGTCCGGATCGCTTCTTCGAGCGTGTCGAGCTTGAGGCGCGCCTCCTGCGGGTTGACCACGTTGGTGAGCGGGTTCTCGACCGCGCAGGCCCAGGCGTCGGTGCCGGCGCCGGCCGCAAGCCGCAGCCGCAGCTCGAGCACCTGGTTGGCGTCGTAGCGGTACTCGAGCACCATCCCCTCGCCCTTGCTCACCGGCCCCGGCACGCTCCACCGCCCGCGAAACAGCGGCCGCTCCCCGGCGCCCTCGCCCGCGATTAGCTCCACCCGCAACTCCACCGGCCGCTTCGGGCTCGTCACCGGCACCGTGAGACAGTCTTTCCTCGCCCACCCCTCGGCGGGAAACGGCAGTCCGGCGCCCTTCGGGATCAGCTCGACGAGGCGCACCTCGGTGCGCAGCAAAATCGTGTCGTTCGCCACAGGTTGGACGAGGCCGCGCCCCGACCGCGCCAGCGCGAGGGCGTGCAGCGCCGCGCCGCGCGCCACGGCCGTCTGCACCGAGTCGCGGTCGGGGTAGGACAGGACCTCGGCGCCTGGATTTCCACGGAGCGGTATCGGGCTAACGCAGACTGCGCGGCCGCGTAGGGCCACGCTGCGAGTTCTTGGCCTCGGGGGCCGTCGAGCGTGTTATGCGTTTCTGTCAGTGAGCGCACCACGACATCGGTGGTTCAGTCCTTCAGTCACCTGTCGGGTCGCCGGCGTTGGGGACTTCGCAAGGAGATAACGCTCATGAGCGCGGGCATCTCTGCGTTCCACGGTCCTGCCCGCGCCAAGGCTCTTGACTGCAGGGGCTCAATATATTAATGTGCATTGTATGTTTATCAGTGACGATAATACGATAATAACTCCGGCCCGCTTCTTCCTCGAACCGCGCTCCACCCGTCAGCGCCAGTACGAGGCCCTTCGTGCCTACTTCGTCGATGGCCTGCCCTCGGAGGACGTGGCGCGTGCCTTTGGCTACTCGCCAGGCACGTTCCGCGTGCTGTGCTCCCACTTTCGCCACGATCCCCGCTCGCGCGAGTTCTTTCAGGTCACGTCGCTCGGCCGTCCTGCAGGTGTGCGGCGCCACGATCCGGTGCGGGAGGAAGCCGTCGCCCTGCGCAAGAAGAACGACTCCATCTTCGACATCAGCCGGAGCTTCGCCGAGCGCGGCTTGAAGGTGACTCCCGCCGCCGTGCGCGACATCCTCCGCGAGGAAGGGTTTGCCCCGCTGCCGCGGCGTCTCGACGAGGAGCGCCCCGAGGACACCGGCCCTGCGGCCCAGCCGGTCGCCGACGCCCGTGCGTTCACGCTCGAGCAACGGGAGTTCGAGACCCAGTGCGGTGGGCTCTTCTTGTTCGTGCCCGATCTCGTCCGGCTGGCGACACCGGATCTCGCCGCAGCCGCCAAGCTTCCCGGCTCGCAGGCGATCCCTCCCTCCCATGCGCTGCTGGCCATGCTCGCCCTCAAGCTGTGGTCGATCGAGCGCAAGAGCCATGTGATGGCGCTGGCTGCGGATTCCGGGCTGGCGCTGTTCGCCGGGCTGAACGCTATCCCGAAGAAGAGCGTTCTCTCCGAGTACTCGCATCGTCTGGAACGCCGCCACACGCTACGGCTGCTCGGCGCCTGGCAGGACTCCCTCGCGGGCGAGGACCTCCTGACCGGCGAGTCGCTCAACCTCGACTTCCACTCCGTCCCCTATGCCGGGGAGCACCCGATCGTCGAGAAGCACTTCGTGGCGATGCGCTCACGTCGGCAGCCGAGCATACTGGCGTTCCTCGCCCAGGACGCGGGCTCAAACGTCTTTTGCTACTCCAATGCGGACGTGCGCAAAGGCGAGGAGCCCGAGGAGGTGTTCCGCTTCCTCGACTTCTGGAAGGAGCACCACGACGGCGCGCTGCCAAGGGAGCTGGTCTTCGACTCTAAGCTGACGACCTACGCCGGCCTGGCGCGGCTCGACGCCCTCGGCGTGCCGTTCATTACCCTGCGGCGTCGCGACAAGCGCCTGCTCGCCGAGGCACGAGCCCTGCCACCCTCGGCGTGGCGCATCGTGGCGCTCGATCACGTGACCCGCAAGTTCCGCACCCCGCGGGTGTTCGAACAGGTGGTCACACTCGCCAAGCGCCCTTTCCGCCAGCTCTTCGTCGAGGACTTGGGCCACGAGGAGCCCACAATCCTGCTGACCAACCAGACGAAGAAGACGGCGAAGCGCCTCCTCACCCGCTACGCGCAACGGATGCTGATCGAGAACGCCCTCTCCGACGCGGTCCGGTTCTTCCACATCAACGCGCTCTCCTCGGCCGTCGCCCTCAAGGTGGACTTTGATCTCGCACTCCTGGTGGTGGCCAGCGCACTCTACCGCCGCTTTGCCCGCCGCATGCGCGGCTACGCCGACGCCCAGGCCCGCCAGATCTTTCGCGACCTCGTCGATCTGCCCGCTACGGTCAGGGTGACGCCCGCCGAGGTCCGCGTCACCTTCCACCGACGCGCCCACATCCCGATCTTGCTCGCCTCCGACCTGCTCACCGAAACACCTTCCGTACCCTGGTGGAACGGTGCTCGCCTCACACTTGAGGCCAGCCACAATCGTTAGCCGATTTCCGCTCCGTGGAAATCCAGGCTAGCCGCCGTAGCCGAGGAACAGCACCGTCTGCCAGTTGAGTTTGTAGGCGAGGAGTGTGGAGCCGGTGAGCGAGCCGTTGCGCGCGTCCACCGGATCGCGGTAGCGGAAGCCGACCTGGGGGACGAAGCCGGCGTCGGCGCGGAACCCCTCGCCGAACGCCTTGATCTCGGCCGACGCGTCGAAGTGGCGCGTGCTGTGCGACCAGCAGACGTCGGCCCCACCGCCGGAGAGCGTGCGGCCGTCCCACTGGGGGGCGAGGTCGGGCCGGTTCGGGGTCCGGCTCGTGGTGAAGAGGATCTGGCCGGTGACCGTGTCCGTCGCGTTCGGGCGCCACTGGAAGTCCGGGCCGAACACCCGATTGGATCCTCCCCCGCTGATCTCGCGGTCGGTGGCGAGGAAGCTGATGAACGAGGTGCCGATGTCGCAGCGCACGCGCGCCACCGCCACGCGCGAGGCGAAGTCCTGGTTGGCGAACGACGACGAGTCGGGACCGGGGAGGATGGCGCTGCCGCCGCCGCCCGTTCGTTGGCAAGTGTAGGGGCGGGGCTTGTCCCCGCCCGCCGCAGCCAACGCATGGCCCCTACCTGCCCGCGGGTGGCCGCAAGGGCCGTCCCTACATTTCAATCCGGTGGAACTCGACCCCCGGGCGGACCCCCACCACACGCGACCCTTGATGCGGTCCGAAGCGAGGTCAGGAGGTTGCGAGGGCTTCGAACTCGGCGATGGGGCGCTCGTCGCCGGAGCAGACGAGGTCGCGGTTCATGCGCAGCTCGGGGAGCTTGACGGCCAGCCACCGGCCGGCGACGGCGAGCTTGCGCTCGCTCGCGGCCGCGTGGCCGCAGAGCAGGGCGGCGATCACGAGGGCGCATGCCATGTCCACGATCTTGCGGCTGTAGAGCGCGGCGTAGCCCGCGCCCGGCTGCGCCTTTGCGAACGCGACCGCCTCGTCGAGGAGCCCGAGGCCTTCACGGACCTGCGCAGCCAGCGGCCGCACCGCCTCCGGCCACTCCCGGTCGAGGAGGCTCTCCACGACGGAGCGCGCAATGCCCGCGGCGACGCCGCCCATCGCGGCGACGACCTGGAGCTGGCTCGTGCCCTCGTAGATGGTGGTGATGCGGCTGTCGCGCAGGTGGCGCTCGACGGCGTAGTCCTTCATGTAGCCGCTGCCGCCGAGGACGGCGACGGCGCTGTTGGCCACCCGCATCGACATCTCCGAGGCGACGTACTTGCTCATCGGCGTGAGCATCGCGTTGACGCGCTTGAGCCGGCGCAGCTCCTGCTGCAGCGCCTTGGTCTCGTCCCCGGCGGCCCCGCCCTCGAGCCGGCGGGACGTGCCGGTCTCGAGGTCGACGCAGAAGCTGGCGTAGTAGGTCAGGGCGCGCGCCGCCTGCAGCTCCACGCTCATGTCGACGAGGAGCTCGCGGACGGCGGGGAGCGTGTCGATCGCGGCGCCGAACTGCTTGCGCTTGGCGGCGTACTCGCGCGCCACCCGGTACGCGGCCTCGGCGATGCCGAGCGCTTGCGCCGCGATGCCGATGCGGGCGCCGTTCATCAGGCTCATGACGTAGGTGACGAGGCCGCGCTGGCGCGCTCCGACGAGCAGCGCCGGCGCGTCGTCGAAGAAAAGCTCGCAGGTCGGGCTGCCGTGGATGCCGAGCTTGTCCTCGAGGCGGCGGACGCGCACGCGCGGCCCGCGCTCGACGAGGAACAGCGACAGGCCGCGGGCGTCGGCGATCCCCGGCTCGCTGCGGGCGAGTACCAGCAGGATCTCGCCGCACCCGTTGGTGATGAAGCGCTTGACGCCCTGGACGAACCAGTGGCCCGCCCCGTCCTGGAAGGCGCGCACCTTAATCGCCTGCAGGTCGCTGCCGGCGTCGGGCTCGGTGAGCACCATCGCGCCGTTCTTCCGCCCCGCTGCCATGTCCGGCAGCACCGCCGCCTTGATCTCCTCGCTGGCGAAGGCGTTGATTGTCTCGGCGATCCCCTGCAGGCCGAAGAGGTTCATCAGGGAGGCGTCGGCGCGGCTGACGACCTCGGTCGCCATGGTGTAGGCGAGCAGCGGGGCGTTGAGGCCGCCGAAGCGGTACGGGAGGATGAACCCCATGAGGTCGGCCTGGCTCAGGCGCAGCATCGCGTCGGCGATGCCGGGGGCGTAGCTCACGCTGCCGTCGTCGTGGAGGACGTTGCCGACGCGGTCGGTCTCGGCGGCGGTGGGCGCGATCACGTCGGCGGCGAGCTCGCCCAGGGAGGTCAGGATGCGGCGGTAGTTGTCAAGCGCATCGGTGGCGTCCTCGGGGGCGAAGTCGAACTCGGCGTGGAAGCGGAACCCCTCCTCGAAGAGCTCGGAGAGGAGGCGCAGGTCCATGTGGTCGAAGAGAAACTGGACATCGGAGTTGTCGAGGAAGAAGTTGGCCATCGTCGTCCCTCTAGCCTCCCGCCCCGCCGGCCTCGGCCGCCGGCGGCGCGAGCGGCTCGCCGAGCTCCTCGGCCTTCGCCCCGCTGCGGACGGCGCGGATGAGCTTGGGGATCACGACCCTGAGGTCGCCCACGATGCCGTAGTGGGCGACGGCGAAGATCGGGGCGGAGGGGTCGGTGTTGATCGCCAGGATCTTGGCGGACTCCTCCATGCCGGCGCGGTGCTGGACCGCGCCGGAGATGCCGCAAGCGATGTACAGCGCAGGGCGGACGGTGGTGCCGGTCTGACCGACCTGATGGTCCTTGTCCACGAAGCCGAGGTCGATCGCCGCCCGGCTGGCCCCCACCGCGCCGCCGAGGCAGTTCGCCAGCTCCCAGATGAGGCGGAAGCTCGCCTTGTCCCCGACGCCGGCCCCGCCGGCGACGATGACGCGGGCCGCCTTGAGGTTGACCTTCTTCGGCCGGCGCTCCGACTCCAGGATCGCGAGCGGCGGGCGAAAGCCGTCGAAGGCGGCGGCGTGGCGCACCAGCACGGCCCGCCGGCGCCCGTCTGGCTGCGGCATCACCATCACGCCCTCGCGGACCGTGGCCATCTGCGGCCAGCGGTCGTAGTTCACGATCGTGGCGATGATGCTGCCGCCGAACGCCGGGCGGATCTGCAGGAGTAGGTTCTTCTGCAGCTCCTTGCTCCCCGGGGGCGTGTGGTCGCCGATCTGCAGGTCGGTGCAGTCGGCGGTCAGCCCGCACCTCAGGGCGCTCGCCACGGTCGGCGCGAGGTCGCGCCCGAGCGCGGTGGCGCCGTACAGGACGACCTGCGGCGACCACGCCGTGACGAGCTCGCACACCGCGCGGGCGTACGCCGCGGTCTGGTAGTGGCGCAGGAGGTCGTGCTCGACGAGGTAGATCTTATCCGCCCCGTACTGGCCGAGCCGGGTCGCGGTCGTCTCGCCATCCGCGACGGTCAGCAGCACCGCCCCGAGCGGCACGCCGAGCGTGTCCGCCAACTCGCGGCCCTTGCCCAGCAGCTCGAGCGACACCTCGGCGAGCGCGCCCCCCTCCTGCTCCACGAACACCCAGACCTCGCCCCGCCGGTTGACCTCGATCATCGCCTGCCCCTCGCCGGCCGCCTAGCCAATGGTGTGGTCCTCGATGAGTTCGCGGACGAGCTGCGCCACGCCCGGGTCGCTGGCCGGGTACTCGCGGTAGGCGCCGCCGGCCAGCACGATCGACTGGACCCGGTGCACCTTGGTCGGGCTGCCCTTGAACCCGCACCAGGCGAGATCGGCGCCGATGTCGTCCAGGTTCCACTGCTCGATCAGCAGGCCGCGCCCGGCGAGCGCGCTGCACCGCCTGGCCGACTCGGCTGCCCTCTCGTCGTCGCTTGCCGCGGCCAGCTCGCGCCCGATGGCCTGTTCGACCTCGCTGCGGCAGCGTGCCTTCTTGAACTTCATCACCCGCCGCGCCGCCGGTGGTCGCGGCGTGTTGGCGCTGTCCAGGACGGTGGCGAGCACCGGCAGCTCCGTCTCCACGATCTCCCAGCCGTGGCCCAGGTTCCGCCTGGCCCGCAGCGTGCGGTTGCGCAGCTCGAGGAGCTGCTCGAGGTAGGTGACCAGCGTGAACGAGAGCTTCTCGGCGAGCTGGGGGCCAACCTGGGCGGTGTCGCCGTCGATCGCCTGCCGGCCGCAGAGCACGATGTCGGCCTCGAGGCGGCGGACGGTGCACGCCAGGATGTAGCTGGTGGCCAGGGTGTCCGAGCCGGCCGCGCGCCGGTCGGTGATGAGGACGGCCCGGTCCGCGCCGCGGAATAGCGACTCACGGAGGACATCCGACGCCTTGGGCAGGCCCATGGTGACGACCGTCACGGTGCCGCCGTGCCCGTCGCGGATGGCGAGCGCCATCTCGAGCGCGTTGAGGTCCTCGGGGTTGAAGATCGCCGGCAGCGCGGCGCGGTTGACCGTGCCGTCGTCCCTCATCGCCTCGCCGGTGATCCCCTTGGTGTCGGGCACCTGCTTGACGCAGACCACGCAGTGATATCCCACGCCGCGACTCCTCACCTGAGCAACCCTTTGGCCGGCTTGCCCCCCCCAAGAACGCGGGGAGGGTACCCCACGGGCGCCGGCAAAGACAAGCGGCGCCCGGCTGAGCGGCGCCCGGCTGAGTGCCGTCGGGGGAATTCCGGCTCCGCGGGATCCCGTTGCCCAACACGGGTACCAGACGGGAGGCTGACATGAGCAACCAGGAGTTCTTCGCAGGCCGGCTGAAGGCGGAGGCGCCGGTCTTCGTCAAGGTGATCAAGGCCCTGCCGGCAGAGCGCGCCGACTACCGGCCCCACCCCGCGTCGCGATCCGCCGCTGAACTGGCCTGGACGCTGGCCGCGTCGGCGAGGAGCGCGGTCACGCTCGTCGACACGCACCGGGTCGACTGGAGCGAGTCGAAGGCGGACGGGGGCATCGCGGCCGCCGCGATTGCGCTCGAAAAGGCGCAGGCGCAGCTGCTCGAGCGCGTCGCACGCCTCGACAAGGCGACGTGGGAGCGGGAAGCCGAGTTCGCGATGGACGGGCACGTCGCGTGGAAGGCGCCGCTCGGCGAGATGATGTGGGGGCTGCTCTTCGACGCCATCCACCACCGCGGCCAACTCTCCACCTACATCCGCCCGATGGGCGGCAAGGTCCCCTCGATCTATGGGCCCTCGGCCGACGACCCGGGCGCCTGAGCCCGACCTCCCGGTCTCTTCCCCGGCGATGCGCGTCCGGCGGGTTGCGTCCCCCGTCAGTCTGGTGTTGGGGCGCGGCTTGCCCCGCCCGCCGCCGCCCCGTGGGGCGGGCGCCCTCGCCCGCCCGGCAGGAGCTGACGTGAATCGCGATCCTCGCACGATCCTCGCGTGGTCCCCCCCCAACCCGCGGGCGGTCGTAAGGGCCGTCCCTGCGCAAAGAACCTACAACCGCCCGCCCGGCGGTCGCACCCCACAGCGACCTCCAGGTGGAACGGGCGTCCCGCCCGCGATCAACCCCGCAGAGATACGCTATCGGAGGGCGGCGTGGGTTGCGCAGCCGCCGCGAGAGCCGGCGGGGAAGTGTGAGGAGGCGTCATGGGTGAGTTCGGCGGACTGCACGTGATCCTCGGCGCCGGAGGCGCGATCGGGACGCCGCTCGCGGCCGAACTGCTCGCAAACGGCGTGCGGCTGCGCACCGTCTCGCGGTCCGGCGCCGGGCCCGACGGGGCGGAGAAAGTGCGCGCGGACCTCACCGATGCGGATTCGGTCCAGCGCGCGGTGGGGCAGGGCTCGACCGTGTACCTCTTGGCGGGCCTCCCGTACGACCAGAGCGTTTGGCGGGAGCAGTGGCCGCCGATCATGCGCAACGTCGTCGCGGCTTGCGCCTCCAAGGGGGCGCGGCTCGTCTTCTTCGACAACGTGTACATCTACGGCAAGGTCGAGGGGCCGATGACGGAAGCGACGCCGGTGCGGCCGGCGAGCGCCAAAGGCGTGGTCCGGGCCGAGATCGCCGGCTTCCTGCAGGGCGAGATGGCCGCCGGGCACGTGACGGCGATGATCGCTCGCGCGGCCGACTTCTACGGCCCGTACGCCGAACGCAGCGGCATGCCCTCAATCCTCGTGCTGCAGCGGCTTGCCGCCGGCAAGACGGCACAGGTGTTGGTCCGGGGGGACGCGAAGCACTCGTACACCTACACGCTCGACTGCGCGCGGGCGTTGCCCATGCTCGCCGCGGCGGACGACGCCTACGGTCAGATCTGGCACCTCCCGACGGCGCACCCGCCGCTCACCGGGCGTGAGTTCGCGGACCTGGCGGCCCGCGAGTTGGGCGTCCCGGCCCGCATCACGGTCACGCCGCGCTGGATGATACGCGCGGCGGGGGTGTTCAACACGCTGCTGCGCGAAGTGGGCGAAATGCTGTACCAGAACGAGGGCGACTACGAGTTCGACTCCTCGAAGTTCGAGAAGCGGTTCGCCTTTGCCCCGACACCGTACGAGGCCGGTATCCGCGCGGCGGTGGGGCAGATGAGGCGTGCGGCACCGCACCCATAAGGAGCGGCATACCGGGCGGGAACTGGATGCCCGCCTCCGCGGGCATGACGTCGTGCGCCCGCTAGGCCCGC
>Ga0208584_1000146_pt1 | contig 11293 bp, 10 predicted proteins | sample NGESurdeep072012_4_FD_184460 | JGI IMG/M metagenome (GOLD analysis project Ga0208584, IMG submission 184460) | Arctic peat soil microbial communities from Barrow, Alaska - NGEE Surface sample 415-1 deep-072012 (SPAdes) | ecosystem: Environmental > Terrestrial > Soil > Wetlands > Peat ...
ATGCGAGCGCCCCAGGTCTTCGCGCAAGGCAGTGACCTTTTGCTCCAGGTTGCGAATATCAAATACCTTGTGGATAGCCAACTTAACCTGAGCCGGGGTAAAGGGTTTGGGAAGATAGTCGGTCGCGCCGCGTTTCATGGCTTCCACAGCAGTTTCTATAGAGGCATAGGCCGTAATCACGACAATCTTGAGCCAGGGCGTGGTGGCGAGCAAGGCGGGAATCAGGTCGAGTCCAGTAGCAGTTCCCAAGCGGAGATCCACGAAAGCGACATCAAAGGATTTTCTCGATGCTTCAGAAATTGCGTCATCGAAGTTGCTGACCGCTGTCACCTTGTAGCCTTCCGTCTCCAGACATATGGCGAGCATCCTGCGGATATTCACCTCATCGTCAACAACGAGAAAATTGAATTTATTATTTTCTTTCGTAATTACACCTCAATGCTAATACTGTTTTGATAAAAGCTTGTTTTTAATGAAAGGAAGTATAGGGAAATCATTATTGTATGTCAATAAGAACTGAGGACTCTCTGAAACGCAAAGTAATGCTTCTATGTCAAGACACCCTGAACAAACTGCAAAAGACAATTATGCAAGAACCAATTACGGGAGTAACCCATGGCCGTCCGGCCAGACCCCGATAGCTTTCAATTCGTAATAAACACTATTCACCCGACAGTCTTCAATACCGTCCATTATATTTTGTGGTCAAGAGTCCTTTAATTCAAACTGGAAATACGCCCCTGAGTAACTCGGTTCCCCCGTATCTATTTTCTAATAGATTTAGGCATCTGTGAAGACCCTGCGGCAGAGACCGCAGGGCGTCAAAAAACAATGGATGTAACCCTGTGGCAAAGACCACAGGGTGTTAAAAAGTTATAAAATGTAGAGTTAGCTATGCACTTTTATAACAGTTGTCAAGAGATTCTTGTAATTTGTTTTTGTTTCATTATTAACAAATTTATAGGTAAAGGTTAATCAGCAATTCTACGATGTTTGATTATTACCTATTGAAAGGTTTAATATTAATTGAGTTCAACTTTCTGGGAGGGCTACCAGAATCAAAAGCGAATTGATGTTGATAAATAAAAATTGCGGATTTCTAATTTTACATATGGTAAAATCATCGCAGTAAATAATAGTTATATAAATTGAGATTAATAGTAATCCATTAGATAATTGAACATTCACAATAAAATTTTGCATTTGATTTATCAGGAGGTAATATGAATCTGAAGACAAAGCTTTCATGGGGATTAGGGTTTCTGTTCCTGATTATTTTTACTCTCGTAGGTTTCTGCTCCTATTATGTTGGGAGATTGAGTCAGGAATCTGAAAATATTCTCAAAGATAACTACGATTCCATTGTTTATGCCAACAATATGCTATCCGGTCTTGATGACATGAAGACTTCAATAAGCAGTATCATGTATAACACAAATAATGCGGTGAATATGTCTGACTATCGCCAAAAGCTTTTTGAAACAGGAAAAGATTTATTTGAGAGCAATCTGAAAAAGGAAAATAATAACATAACGGAAATACACGAGAAAGAATATGTCGAGGGACTCAACCAAGACTATGCGACATATTTGAAGCTCTGTCTTCAGATGAAAAACAGATCAAGTGGGAAACTAATGTTTAATGACTTCATGGCAGCCAATGAAAAATTAAAGCTATCCATTAGAAATATTTATGATGTGAACATGCAGGCGGTGGTGCGTAAAACCGATTTAACAAAACATGATTCTGCCAAGTTTAAAAACGCTATGGTTATAATAGGATTGATTTGCATCATATTGGCGTTGGGGTATTGCTGGTATTTCCCGGTTTATATATCCACTTCTATCAGCTATCTTTCGGATAGAATGAAAAATTTGTTAAAGGAAAGCGGCATTACCTTAGACATAAATACAAATGATGAGGCTTTCATTATTCTGCAATCTATAAATCTGCTTGAAAATAAATTGGGCGTAAAGAAATGAAATAAGCCAATAGATATAATTATTATAAATAACTATTTGCATTTAAAATCTACTTCTTCAATAAAATTATTTTTTCTAACACTTTCCGATTGAAAGGTTGCATTTTAGTCCGGATTGTCGATATGTTGATTAGCAGGAAGAAAGTGATAGAGGATGGCGGATGAAAAAAATTAGTTTTTCCATCATATTTTTTGTATCCTGCAAATACTTATTTAGCAAGGGTTTCACAAACTGATTTTTAATTCCAATTCTAAAGCAAAGCTATTTCCATTATTTTTTCAGCAACAAATATAATTCGCCCTTTTCTTTGAGAGTCCCAGCGGTGGCTTCCGCATTTAATCCAAAACCGCAGAAAAGATCTACCCTGCCTGCGCCTTTGATTGCCGAGCCTTTATCCTGACTGAGCACGAAGCGGGAGAAATTGATTCTTTCTTTAACATTACCTTCGGTGTCAAAAACTGGTTTACGCAAGCGGATAAATGCCAGCGCGCCTTCTGGAAAATAATCCGGATCGGTGGCAATTGATCTTTCCGGTGTTACCGGCTCGCCTAAAGAGCCCACCGGTTCTTTATTGACAAAGCGAAAGAATACGTATCTCTCATTATGGCTTAATATGTCGTAAATCTCTTGATCTACCTTCCCCTTTAAAAAAACATACTGATAAGAAGCTTCACTACTTTTTATTTTGCCGTTCTCCAGCATGAATTTGGTTATACTGCGAAAAGACCTGCCATTATTTTGCGCGTAACTAACCGTCAAAAGCGTTCCGTTTTCCAATTTGATTTTGCCGGAACCCTGTATATGCAACGAATACAACTCCATCGGATCATCCACCCAAGCAAGCTCTAAATTTCTTCCCTGTAAAACACCTTCCGCATCAATCTCATGGCGGTTATAGTACGGAATAAATTTGCCATCCTTCATTCGGCCGATATTGTTTTCCTTTTTAATCAAATCAGGCGGCACTCGATAAAGCGGATATCTGTATTTTTCGGTGCGTTTCAGGGAACCTTCCAGCAGAGGTTCGTAATAGCCGGTAAAAAGCGCATCTTGGGTGTGATCGGGATCATCAACACGATAAACATTAAACTCCGCAGCAATTTTTTTACTTAAATCGGTGCTATTTTCCGTTTTACGCAGAATCGCGCGAAACGCTGTGAGTGTTTCTTTAAATTGTTGCGCGCTGATCACTCTGTCCGCAACGCGGTAAACTTTGTCCCGTCCCGCGTTTTCATAGTAATTAATACTGCGTTCAATAGCCAATTCCAGCGAAGCGGAATCAAGATCGTCGGTAAAATCCATATCCGCGGCAACAACGGGATAAAAAGAAGATTTCGGCACGGCCCGCATACACCCGCTGAAAAAAACAGCGATTATTATTAGTAGTAAGAAATTACGCCATAATTTCATAGTTCCACAATCATCGCTACTTCATCGCAGTAATCAGGATACTTGGAGCAATGGAAACAATCCGACCAGATTTTTTCCGGAAGTAAATTCCTGTCAATTTCCTTAAACCCTAATTTGACGAAAAAATCCTTTTTGTAAGTAAGGGTGAATATTTTAAAAAGGCCCAAAGTAATGGCTTCGGAAACACACGCTTCCACAAGTTCCCGGCCAATACCTCTTTTTCGATAATTTTCATCTACGTAGAGTGAACGTATTTCCGCGAGATTTTCCCAGATTATATTCATTGCGCAAATACCGATAACCTGCGATTTGTCTTCATCATAATAAACAAAGAAATCTCGTAAAGAATTATAAATATCCATCAGAGAACGCGGCAGCATTTCACCTTTACCCGCCGACGAATTTATCATGCGGTGAATAGTTTTCACATCATCAATGCGCGCTTTTCTCAGCATTTTCTTTTTCCTTAATTACCGAATTTGTATGCTTTCGAACCATTGATCATCTCACTGGCATGTTCCCGTGTTGCTTTTGTCACATTGACTCCGCCAAGCATGCGGCTGATTTCTTCAATTTTCTGTTCATCATCAAGTTCTTCCACAAACGTGATCGTCCTGCCTTTAACAACTTTTTTGGAAACATACATGTGTTTATCTCCGAAGCAGGCGATTTGAGGCAAATGGGTGATACAGATAACTTGATGGTTGGCGGACACCTCTTTTAATTTCCGGCCGACAATTTCTGCCGTGGCCCCTCCAATACCGTTGTCTACTTCATCAAAAACAATTGACGCCACAGAGCCGTTGCGCGACAAGACATTTTTCAATGCCAGAATTATTCGCGATAATTCACCGCCCGAAGCAATCTTGTTTAAAGGTTTGGATTCTTCACCTTTATTAGCCACCAGATAAAATTCAATCTCATCGCCTCCCGTCTGTTCAAATGATTCAACGGTTTTATCAGCGGCGCATTTATTAAAATTAACATGGAAAGAAGCATGCGGCATATTCAGCGCGTGAATTTCCTTCTCCACCGCCTCCTGCAATTTCTTCGCCGCCTGCTTTCTAATTTGAGAAAGTTTGAGCGCATTTTGCCGTAGATCATCCATGCTTTTTTCTTCTTCTTTACCCAACTTTTCCAACTCTTCTTCCACGGAAAATACTCTTTTGAGGTCTTCCTCTATTCCCTGCTTCTTGAGTAGAACACCTTCGAGAGAACCACCATGCTTGCGTTTGAGCCGGTTTAACAGCTCCAAGCGTTCATCAATGATGGTAAGCCGTTCGGAGTCAAAGAAAAGGTTCTTGCCGTAATCACGCAGCGTCAAGGCCGCTTCCTGAAGAGTGATAAAACTACTCTCAATATCCGTATCGGCAAGTTTTAAATTCGCGTCTATTTTTTTAATTTCTTTTACCTGATTCTGAACTTCCTTCAATTTAACGATGGCGGAATCTTTTTCACCATAAAGCAAATCATAAGCAAGGTTTGCCCAACCGGATAACTTTTGAAAATTAACGAGAACCTTTTTTTCATCCGCCAGCGCCGTGTCTTCCGCCGGTTGCGGATTAATATCCTGAATCTCTTTTAATTGAAATCTAAACAAATCTGTTTTTTCTTCCCGGTTGGATCGCAAATTTTTCAATTTCTCTATTTGAGTTCTGATGTGCTGATATTGATTATAAATTTGCACGTAAGCATATCTGGCAGGCAGGCAGCCGCCAAATTCATCCAGAATATCGATATGATTTTCAGTATTGAGAATTACCTGATGTTCATGCTGGCCGCAAATATTAATCAGCAATTCGCTGACGGCGGCCAAATTGACCAAAGTCGCCATTTGCCCGTTGATGAACACTTTGTTTTTACCTGTGTGTGATATTACTCGACGGATAACCAATTCTTCTCCGGCGGCAAATCCCATCGCTGTAATTTTATCCTGCAGTGGTTTATTGGCGGCAATATCAAAGAACGCTTCTACGGTCGCCGTATCAGCTTGAGTTCTGATCATCTCCGTTGTCGCTCTATCGCCCAGAAGTAAGCTCACCGCGCCGATAATTATCGACTTGCCGGCGCCGGTTTCGCCGGAAATAACATTCAGACCTTCACCAAAGGAAACCTTGAGTTCATCAATGATGGCAAAGTTTTTAATGCTCAATTCATTAAGCATTTTTCTTTTTTCTAGCTCCTGGAGGTAAATCGCCCCAACCAAGCTTGGAGCGTAAAATTTCCCCGTGGCTCCGGTATGGTGAGAGAACAAGCATTACGACATGTTTCGATTTTTTTATAGTCACTACGTCGCCGGATATGATCTTGTAAGCTTCCTGTCCATCCATTGTCAGCATGGCGCCTTTATCCTTGGACCAGAGAGTTATTTTCAGATTCGCTTTTTCTGAAAAAATGATCGGACGATTAGTCAGGGTATGAGGGCAAATGGGATTAATAATAATTAAATCTTTTCCGGGAAAGACGATAGGGCCGCCGGCGGAAAGCGAATAGGCGGTGGAACCCGTGGGTGTAGAGACAATCAGACCATCTCCTTTATAAGTCGTTAGATAATTGCCGTCAACCGCCATTTCCAGCTCATTCATGCGGGACAGATTGCCGCGATTGATTACGACATCGTTCAAAACATCGCCGACATTGGTAACAGTTTTACCATGTTTGATGCTTACTTCAAGCATCATCCTTTTTTCCGCCACAAATTCTCCGCGGATGACTAATTCCAGCGTGGAGTGTATTTCATTTAAATTCACTTCAGTAAGATAACCAAAACTGCCCATATTGATTCCCAGAATGGGAATATTAAACTTAGCCACACAACGAGCCGTGCGGAGCATTGTTCCGTCACCGCCTAAAACAACAATCAGTTCTGATTTTTGCGCCAGGTCATTCCATTTAAATCCCTTACGGAAACCAATTTTTTTGGAAATTTCCATCTCCAAAAAAACTTCCACGCCCTTTTCTTCCAGCCACTTTTTCAATGATTTGACGTGGTCGGCAATCTTTTCTTTTTCAATATTGGCAACAATGCCGATTTTTTTAATTTTCAGTGGAGCCACCTCCGGCAGGAGCCGGAGGCTCCCTATAATAATGAGACCCAAGCTTCAGAAACAAAGTGCACTGAAGCTTGCAGGTCGAATTATCCCGCAAAGCAGAGGATAATGCGACCTCCCGCAAGTCGCGGGATTAACTTAAACTTCAAAATATGAAGCTCACTAACATAAAAAAAAAACTCTGTCTATTGATAAATATCTTGCGGATATATTTATACAATACTTGATTTTTCAGAGCAATTACCCAACATAAATTAGTGGAGCCTCCTCCGGCTAAAGCAGGGGATTCCAAGACGCGGGATTGACATATTGTACGTCCGCAAAGATGAACAGATCACAAGGTGAGCAGATTTCTCACAAGAACGGATTTGAGTTCGTAGTCCGAAGAGGACAGGATTTCATCGAACAAAGGCCACTTAGGTTAGGCCGTATTGATATAAAATAGTTTTTGTCATGAACCCGCCATTTTAATGAAACTCGCTGATAATGAGACCCAAGCTTCAGAAACAAAGTGAACTGAAGCTTGCTGGACGAATTATGCCAGGTGCGTAGTGTGGTTGGTAAAAAGAACGAAGTGAAGTTTGAAGCGTTAGTCGTAGTAGTGAGACTCTCTGAACTATAGTGAAGAGTAAGTCGAACTTTCCAATAGCCAAAGGCTATTGGAAATTATCCCGCAAAGAGGAGGGGATGAAACCAAAGCTTGCTTTGGGGGTCATTCCCGTGATTCTTTGTTTTTTTCTTCTGTGGACAACCGCTTTATTATACGCCCGGAAATCTCGGCCAAAGGTAAAACCTCGCAGGCGGCCCCCAACTTGACCGCCTCCCCGGGCATCCCGTAGACCACTGAACTGGCCTCATCCTGGGCTATGGTATAAGCTTTGCTTTGCCTCATGGCCAGAAGCCCCTCGGCACCGTCGGACCCCATTCCGGTCAGCAGCACACCCATGGCGTTGGCCCCGGCCTGTTTGGCCACCGAATGAAACAGAACGTCTACGCTGGGCCTCTGGTGATGAACCATGGGGCCGTCTTTGATCCTGACCTGGTAAAAGGCTCCGCTGCGCTCTAACAACATGTGGTGCCCGCCGGGAGCTATCAGGGCCAGTCCCGGAACCGCAGTGTCGCCGTCCTTGGCCTCCCGCACCTCGATTTTGCAGATGGTATCCAGACGACTGGCGAAACTGGCGGTGAAATATTCCGGCATATGCTGCACCACCAAGATCCCGGGAATATTCAAGGGCATTTCGATTAATAGTTTTTCAATGGCTATCGTGCCACCGGTGGAAGCTCCTATGGCTATCACCTTATGGGTGGTTTTAAGCGGAATCTGATATCCCTGATTGCTTTGTTCCTTACCGGGCACTTCCTCAATCACCCTGGCCACTTTAGCCCGGGATGCCGCCCGAATGGCTTTGACCAGGCTTTGGGAGATATCAGGGGCCGAAAGGCTGGATCCGGGCTTGCAGATCACTTCCACCGCCCCCAGTTCCAGTGCTCTGATGGCGTTTTGGCTATTGCTGGGGGTTAAAGAACTTACCACTACCACCGGCAGCGGGTGGTATTTCATCAGCTTGGATAAAAATGAAAGCCCGTCCATTCGCGGCATTTCCAGATCCAGGGTGATCACATCGGGCTTAAGCCTGACTATCTTGTCGCGGGCTACATAGGGGTCAATAGCCCCTCCTACCACCTCAATGTCGCTATAGCGGGAAAGTTCCTCGGTCAGCAGCTTGCGGACCAGAGCAGAATCGTCAACCACCAAAACCTTGATCACTATTTTTTCTCCTTGGTGGCAGAGTAGCCGTCCACAAATAATTTGATGTCGGCACGCCCATCGTTGAAATTCAAAGTAATCTCAGCCATGGGTTTCCCCTGCTTTTCCTCTTTTAGCAGATCATCTTTGTTTAAAGATCTGGGGGGTTCAATTTTATACTCCCGCCCGCCCCCGCCCAGGGAGGGCACAACATTTCCGCAAATTATATTAGCGATTTCCCCTAAGGCGTCTTTTTTCTGCTGGGTGCTGGGATCGTCATTGCTTAAAATATTGGTGGCGATGGCCGAAAACAGACCGCCTCTGGTCTCGATCAGCAGCTTACCGGTAAAATCGTCGCTCCGGTATTTCACCTCGGCTGCGGCCTCCAGAGGTAGATTTTCTTGGGCATCTTTGAGCTCCGGCATCTGATAAATAAAACAGAGATCCTCTAAAGTTATGATCGTGGATTCTTTGAGGACATTCTCAATCTGTTTCTTCATCGTTCACCCCCGTAACTGCTACTATTACTTCTTTCAAGATTTCCGGTGTAAATGGCTTATGAATGAAGGTGGCGCCCAGCTTAAGCATCTTCTCTATCTTGCCGGGTTCGCTCTCTGAACTGACTACGATCACCGGCAGATTTTCATACTGGTCGTTCTCCCTCAGTCGAGTCAACATTTCCTCTCCATCCATGACCGGCATGTGGATATCAACCAGGGCCAAGTCTATCCATTTGTCTTGCAAAAGGCGAAGACCTTCCTCACCGTTTTTTGCCTCCCAGACATCTCCCAAAGGCAGACCGGACAGTTTCAGTGTTTTTATAATGATCGAACGCATCACCGAGCTGTCGTCGACCACCAGAGTATTTAATGCCATTTTACCGTCTCCTGTTTTGATATCTTACGCTGATACCTTCTTGCTAAAAAATCAGCCGCTGCTTACAGCTGCTTAAGGGAACCTTTCGATTTGATGAGCATCTTCCCGTTTTCCACTTCCAAGGTCACAGTACGGGAGCCAGATCCCCCGATATCGTAAGCCTTAAGCATCAGGCCCTCGTTCCATAAATATTTGCGCAGGCTTACAAAATTGCGGTGCCCGATCTTAAAAAAGTCTTCTTCCTCATTCACTTTCGAGCTGGATCCTCCTGCCACACGGATGATCAGGTCATTTTTATGTGAACCGTTCCGGTAAAAATTGTCCAGCAGAGTTTTCATCCCGCTATCCACAAACATATAGGGGTTTCCAACCGCCTTGTCCCGGTTAATGCTGGAATCCGGCAACATGCAGTGCAGCAGACCCGCCCTTTTCAGCTTGAGATCATAAACCGCTATCCCCAGGCAGCTACCCAAAGCGTAGGTGATTAGCATATCCGGATTGTCGCCGGATATTTTCATGTCGGCCACGCCTACTGTGTAAACCATAAACTGTTACTTCCCATCTGATCTGGCCAGCTTTTTATGGGCCGTGGCCGGTACTTTAACCTTTTGGTACACGGCCGGCTTTATGTAGCGGTAATCGTGGGCCATAAACGTCAGGCTCTCCGAATGCCCCACCATTAAATATCCGCCTTCCCGCAGCTGCGACCAGAACCTCTTTACCAGTTTCTCCTGGGTTGGCTTGTCAAAATAAATCATCACATTGCGGCAGAATATGACATCAAACAGCCCTCTCATCGGCCACTCCTCCATCAAGTTAAGCTTGGCAAATGTGACCATTGACTGCAGTTGGGAAACCACCCGGTATCTGTGGCTGATCCCCGCCTCAGCGCGCTCAAAATACTTATGCTTTAATTGAAGCGACATACCCTTGAGAGTTTCCTCATCATACAAACCTTGGCGGGCCCGCTCCATCATCCGATCCGAGATGTCGGTAGCCAGAATCTTAATGTCACTTTTCCCTATATCGGGAATGGCTTCACATAAAGTAATGGCTATGGAATAGGGCTCTTCACCCGAAGAACAGCCGGCGCTCCAGATTCTGATCTGTTCCTTTCCTAATCCGGTGATTATCTCATTCTTTAAATAATCCAGATGCTCGGACTCCCTGAAAAAATTGGTCTTGTTGGTGGTCAGAACGTCCACCATGGCTCGGATCTCGGCCCCGCTTTTGTCACTGGCCAGATATTTAAGATAACGATCAAAACCAAAAATCTTCAAATGCCTGAGCCGCTTTATAAGCCGGGCTTTAACCAGTTCTTCCTTGCCCTCATGCAAATCTATCCCCGAAACTTGATAGACAAGCAGACTGATTTTATCAAACTGCCGAGAAGAAAGTTTTAAGGAATAATAATCTGTCGAAAGATTTTTTGATTCTAAATCCATCATATTTGTTTATTGTCACCTTTTCATCGTCCCTTTCTCTCCCTATTGAAAAGGAGAGAAAGGGACTTTCAAATAGGAAGATTAGAAAGTGCTTAATATACTGTGGTCTCTGTCGTCCAAAGGTATCACCTTGCGGGGATCAGGTTGAAGGCCGGAAAGGGCCTTGGACCCTTTTCTCTGCAGGCCGGAATTATGCAGCAGCTGCCCCGCTTGGCTGTCGACACGCAGAGCCTGGTTGGAATCGCCGGAGACAGTAAGCTTGAAGCTGGCCACCATGCTCCGCATCTCTTCAGATTGCGAGGACATCTCCTCAGCCGCGCTGGCCGATTCCTCGGCATTGGCCGCGTTCTGCTGGGTCAGTTGGTTCAGTTGTTCCACCGCCCTGTTCAGCTGGCTAATCCCCTGATCCTGCTGATCTGAGGCCGCCGCTATCTCGGCCACCACCTGGCTGACCTTATTGGTTTTTTCGGTAATATCCTGAAAGTTTTTCAAAACCTCGGCGTTGATGGCCACCCCGTTCTCCGAATTCTTGACTGCTTCTTCGATCAGGTTGGCGGTATTCTTGGCCGCCTCGGCACTGCGCATGGCCAGGTTCCTTACCTCCTCGGCCACCACCGCAAAACCCTTGCCGGCGTCTCCGGCCCGGGCCGCTTCCACCGCGGCGTTCAGGGCCAGCAGGTTGGTCTGGAAGGCGATCTCGTCTATGGTCTTTACTATCTTGGCTGTGGCAGCGGAGGACGATTTGATCTGGTTGATAGCCGAAGACATCCGGTTCATGCT
>Ga0208584_1000147_pt1 | contig 11291 bp, 8 predicted proteins | sample NGESurdeep072012_4_FD_184460 | JGI IMG/M metagenome (GOLD analysis project Ga0208584, IMG submission 184460) | Arctic peat soil microbial communities from Barrow, Alaska - NGEE Surface sample 415-1 deep-072012 (SPAdes) | ecosystem: Environmental > Terrestrial > Soil > Wetlands > Peat ...
GCGCAGCCGAGGCCGCCAGGGGAGCGCCCATCCCGTCGCGCGCGGTCATCCGGCGCCGCAGCGACCGCAAGGTGAGCTTGGTGATCGCCTTCAGGGTCTCGAAGACGCCGGTGCCTTCGGTCGCCACCGACTCGAAGTAATCCCATCGGCCGTCGGGGTTGAGCCGGCTGTTGAGCTCGTCGAGGGTGAGAACGTTCTTGAGGTCACGCTTGTTGTACTGCATGGCGATGGGGAGGGTGTCGATCGCCAGGCCCAGCTCAAGGAGGTTCTCGGTGAGGTTCTGGAGGCTCTCGAGGTTGGCGTCGGCCATCGGTCGTTGCGAGTCCGCAACGAACACCATCCCATCGACGCCCTTGAGCACGAGCTTGCGGGTGGTGTTGTAGAAGACCTGGCCGGGGACGGTGTAGAGCTGGAGGCGGGTGCGGAAGCCACCGACCTTTCCGACCTCGATCGGCAGGAGGTCGAAGAAGAGCGTCCGGTCGGTTTCGGTCTCGAGCGAGACCATCTCCCCGCGGGAGCCGGGCGCGGTCTTGGCATAGATGAACGAGAGGTTGGTAGTCTTCCCGCACAGACCGGGACCGTAGTACACGATCTTGGCCGCCATCTGCATCGTGGCCCAGTTGAAGAAGACCATTGCTACACGCCCCCAGACTACGTCAACGGCTGGAACCTACCACACCGGGCGTGGCCGGTCAACGCAAATTCGAGGCCACGGATCCGCATTTCATTGAGCAGGCGCTCGTTGGCGAGCGCCGCGACGGCAAGACCCGCGACGGCGCGATACGCGGCCGCAGCCCCGTCGGGGATCGCCGCGAGGTGGGCCAGCACCGCGGCGTCATCCCCCCGTGCCAGCGGACCCGTCAGGTTCTCCATGCCGCGCGCCGAAAGGGCAGCCTCCACGGCGCCGGCGACGAGAGGGCGCAGCGCCGCTGCGGCGCCGCGCCGGGAGAACCCCACGCCGGTCAGGAGGTCCCTTGCGGTCACAACGAGTACGTGGGTCAGGTTGGCGGCCAGCGCGGCGGCGGCGTGATAGGTGGGCTTGGCGGCCGCCGCGAGGCGCACCGGGCGCATCTCGAGCGCAAGGGCGAGGCGGCGCGCCTCGCGCACTGCAGCGGCGCTCCCTTCGACGGTCGCGACGGCGCCGGCCAGGCGGACGAGCGGCCCGTCGGCCGTGGGGAAGCTCACCATCGGGTGGAGCGACCCGGTCGCCGGTCCGGACCGCGCGATGGCCGCAAGAGCGTCGGCCGTGAGCAGGCCGGAGGTGTGGAGCACGACGGTCGTGGCCGGGTGCAGGCGCGGCGCGAGCTGCTCGGCGCACGCCGGGATCGCCGAGTCGGGCACCGCGATGAGCACCCCGTGCACGGGCGGCAGCGCGTCGCCGGCGCCGAACGCCCGGACTCCGGGCAGCGCCCGCCTTACCCGCGCCCTGCCCCGCGGCGATCGCGCCTCCACCCCGGCCACCCCGAGACCCGACGCTTCGATCGCCCGGGCCAACTGCACGCCGCACCGGCCCGCACCCACGAGAAACCATTGAGAGAGCATGCGATCATGGTACAGTATGGCAACCCGCGGAAGGGTTTCGCGCGGGCGGAAGCAAGCCGATGAAGGACACCATGACCGAGCGCGAGCGGGAGATTTTGTGTGAGGTGGTGGAGCTGTACCTCGCCGATGGCGAACCCGTTGCTTCAGCCGCGCTGGCGCGGGTCTCGCGGACCGGCCTTTCCTCCGCCTCGCTGCGGAACGTGATGTCCGACCTCGAGGAGCAAGGATTCCTCCTGCAGCCGCACACCTCGGCGGGGAGGATCCCTTCGGACCGGGGTTTTCGCCTGTACATCGACAGGCTCCTGCAGCGCGTCGTGCTCCCCCATCGCGACGAGCGCCGGCTGCGGGCGATGCTCTCGCCGTCCGGCCCGCTCGAGGAGGTGCTGGCGCAGGCCAGCCGCGTGCTCGCCGACGTCACCACCGAGGTCGGCATGGCGCTGGCGCCTCCCTCGCAGCAGGCCACGGTGCAGTCGATCCACTTCGTCCGTGTGGCGCTGCAGCGGGTCCTCACCGTAGTCGTGACGGCGGGAGGGCTCGTCGACTCCAGGCTGCTCACGGTCGATCGCGACTTCCTGCCGCCCGAGCTGGAGCGGATCTCCAACTACTGCACCGAGACGTTCGAAGGGCTGTCGCTGCAGGAGATCCGGAACCGCCTGCTCGCGCTCGTGGTCGAAGAGCGGGCGCAGGCGGACCAGCTGCTGACGGGCGTCGTCGCCCTTGCTCGGCGCGCGGTCGAGACTCAGGCAGCACCCGCCGGCGAGGTCTTTGTCGAGGGTGCGGGACGCCTGCTGGAGCGCGCCGGGCCGGGCCAGCTCGAGGCCGTGCGGAGGCTGCTTGGCGCCCTCGCCGACAAGGCGACCTTGCTGACACTCCTCAACGACTTCCTCGAGGCCTCCGGGCCCCTGGTGCTCCTCGGTTCGGAGTTCACGCTGGTGGGTGGGGGCGACCTTGGGCTGATCGTGTCTTCGTTCCAGCGCAGCAGCGGGGAGCAGGGGTTGATCGGGGTGGTCGGCCTCAAGCGCATGGACTATCACAGGATCATACCGATCGTGGACTATATTGGTCAGTATCTCACTGGGTCCGGTAGCGAGCCGGGAGGAGTCGGATGAGCGACGAGGAACGGCGCCAGGCGCCGGAGGAAGACGTGGAGACGGGCATCGAGCCAGCAGGAGACGCCGCGCAGACGGCCCAGGAGCCGCTCGCGCCCGACAAGGACGCGCTCCAGGAGGAGTTGGCCAACCTGCAGCAGGAGATCGCGCGGTTCCGCGAGCTCTACCTGCGCAAGCTCGCGGACTTCGACAACTACCGCAAGCGGCAGGAGCGCGAGATGGGCGACTTCCGGCGGTACGCGAACGGCGAGCTGCTCCGCGATTGTCTGCCGGTACTCGACAACCTCGAACGGGCGCTCGCGGCCCCGGGGGGTGCGGCCGGCGGCCTGCGCGAGGGCGTCGAGCTGGTGCTGCGGCAGTTCAAGGACGTGCTGGGCCGCAACGGGCTCGCCGAGGTCGATCCGGCCGGCCAGCCGTTCGACCCGACGCTGCACGAGGCGATCTCACGCAACGAGGACTCTCGAGTCCAGGAGCCGACCGTCGTCCAGGTGCTGCAGAAGGGCTACCGTCTGGGTGAGCGGTTGATCCGTCCCGCGCTGGTGATCGTCGCCGTACCCGCCGGCTCGGTGCGGCAGGCCAACGTGGGGCAGAGTTCCGAGGGGACCAATGGGTAAGATCATCGGAGTTGACCTCGGCACGACGAACTCGTGCGTCGCGGTCGTCGAGGGCGCCCGCCCGGTCGTCATCCCGAACCGGGAGGGCGCGCGGACCACGCCGTCGGTCGTCGGCCGGGCGGCGGACGGGGAACTCCTCGTCGGGCAGATCGCTCGCAGACAGGCCTTGACCAACCCGCGCAACACCGTGTACGCGGTGAAGCGCCTGATCGGGCGCAAGTACAACACGCCCGAGGTGCAGCGGGCGCGCACAATCGTGCCGTACTCGATCGTCGAGGCCCCCAACGGGGACGCCTACGTCCAGGTCGGCGACAAGATGCACTCGCCGCAGGAGATCTCCTCGTTCATCCTGCGCGAGATCAAGGATTTCTGCGAGACCTCGCTGGGCGAAGAGGTGACGCAGGCGATCATCACGGTCCCGGCCTACTTCGACGACTCGCAGCGCCAGGCGACCAAGGACGCGGGGACGCTGGCCGGGCTCGAGGTGCTCCGCATCATCAACGAGCCCACGGCCTCGTCGCTCGCCTACGGGTTCGGGCGCGGCGGCAGCGAGACGATCGCGGTGTTCGACCTCGGCGGAGGCACGTTCGACATCTCCATCCTCGAGATCGGCGAAGGGCTGTACGAGGTGAAGTCCACCGCGGGCGACACGTTTCTGGGCGGCGAGGACTTCGACGCCCGCATCATCGAGTTCCTGCTCGACCAGTTCTTCAAGGAAACGAAGGTCGACCTGCGGGGCGACTGCATGGCGATGCAGCGCCTCAAGGAAGCGTCCGAATCGGCGAAGTGCGAACTGTCGACCGCCCAGATCGCGAACATCTCGCTGCCGTTCATCGCCACCGACGGGACGCAGGCGCTGCACCTCAACTGCGCACTGACCCGCGAGCAACTCGAAGACCTGGTGGGCGACCTGGTGCGCTCCACGCTCGACCCGTGCCGCAACGCCCTCGAGGCGGCGGGGCTGAAACCCGAGCAGGTGCAGCAGATCATCCTCACCGGCGGCCAGACCCGCATGCCCCTGGTCGCGCGCACCGTCGCCGAGTTTTTCGCCAGGACCCCCTCGCGCGAGATCAACCCCGACGAGGTCGTCGCGGTCGGCGCGGCGATCCAGGGCGGGATCGTGCTCGGCGAGATCAAAGACCTGGTGCTGCTCGACGTCACCCCGCTCTCCCTCGGCATCGAGACGCGCGGCGGCCTGTTCACCAAGCTGATCGAGCGCAACTCCACGATCCCGACGCGCAAATCGCAGATCTTCACGACGGTCACCGACAACCAACACTCCGTGGAAATCGCCGTGCTGCAGGGCGAACGTGAGCTTGCCAGCGAGAACAAGGCGCTGGGCAGGTTCGAGCTCGTCGGAATCCCGCCCTCGCCGCGCGGCGTTCCCCAGATCGAGGTGACGTTCGCGATCGACTCCAACGGCATCGTGCAGGTGACCGCGCGCGACCTCGCCACCGGGCGCGAGCAATCGATCCAGGTGAACCCCGCCGGAGGGCTTAGCAAGGAGGAGATCGACCGCATGATCGCGGAGGCCGACCGAATGCGCAAGGACGACGTGCGGCGCCGCGAAATCCGCCTGCTGCGCAACAGGCTGGAAGGCCTTCTGTACACGAACGAGCGGGTGTTCAAGGAGTTCGGTTCTCTCCTCGAAGGCCAGATCATCGAGAAGGTGAAGGGGGCGCTGGAGCACGGCCGGCGGGTGCTGGACTCCGAGGACTCCGCGGTCCTCCACGAGGCCATCGATGCGGTGCAGGTCGCAGCCCGCCACCTGACCGACGTCATGTTGACCGACCCCTCGCGCTTCCTCTCCGGGATGGGCGGTGCCCCCCTCGACGGCGGCGGAAACTCGTGAGCGCACGCGACTACTACGAGGTGCTCGGGGTCGGCCACAGCGCGTCCCGCGAGGAGATCAAGGCCGCCTACCGCAAGCTGGCGGTGAAGTACCACCCCGACCGCAACCCGGGCGACGTAGAGGCCGAGGAGCGCTTCAAGGAGGCCGCGGAGGCGTACGCGGTGCTCTCCGACTCCGACAAGCGCGCCCGCTACGACCGCTTCGGCCAGGCCGGCCTCGGGGAGCAGCCGTTCTCCGGCTTCGACTCGTCGGTCTTCGGCGACTTCGCGGACATCCTCGGCAACATCTTCGGTTTCGAGGGGTTCTTCGGCGGTCGGCGCCGCGGCGGCCCCGAGCGGGGCTCCGACCTGCGGACCTCGATCGCGATCTCGTTCGCGGAGATGGCGGCCGGGGTCGAGCGACTGCTCACGGTTCCCCGCGAGGAGAGCTGCGAGGCGTGCGCCGGCAGCGGCCTCGCGCCCGGCGCGAAGGCTGAGACCTGCCGGAGTTGCGGCGGTCGCGGCCAGGTGCGTGTCAGCCAGGGGTTCTTCACCATGGTCCGGCCGTGCCCCGACTGCGGCGGCGCCGGGCGGAAAGTCTCGAACCCGTGCCAGGATTGCCGCGGCGCCGGTCGGGTCGAGCGCCGGCGTCAGCTCAAGGTCACGGTCCCGGCCGGGATCGAGGACGACACGCGCCTGCGGATGGTCGGCGAGGGCGAGGCGGGGATGCACGGCGGGCCGGCTGGTGATCTCTACGTCGTCGTACGGGTCGAACCCCACGAGCTGTTCGTGCGCGACGGGGCCGACCTCCACCTTGAGCAGGAGATCTCGGCGTTTCGGGCGGCCCTGGGCGCGGAGCTCGAGGTGCCGACGCTGGGCGGCGCCGAGAAGCTCAAAGTGCCGGCCGGGGCGCAGCCCGGGGACACCGTGGTCCTGCGCGGCAAGGGCCTGCCGCGGGTGCAGCGCTCGGGGAAGGGGGACCTCGTGGTCCACCTCCAGGTCACGGTGCCGCGCAAGCTCACGGCAAAGCAGCGCGAGCTAATCCAGGCGGTCGTGGCCGAGGAGGGCGATCGCCCGGGTGTCTTCCGCAGGGTGCGCGACCTGATCGAGGGCAGTGGTTGAGCGCGAGCTACCTGACCGTCACCTGCCGCATGCCCGCCGGCGCTGAGAACGAACTCTCGAGCGCCCTCGAACGCTGGCCGGTGCTGGGGTGTCAGGTCGAAGACGCCGACGCCGACATCGCCGTGACCGTGTTCATCGAGGAGGACGAGGCGGGCGCGCTCGTCTCCGTCTGCGCGGGGCTCGCGGCGCTGGGAGGTCGGGAGATCGGCGCCGGCCGCTTCGCGGGTCAGGACTGGCTCGCCGAATACCGGCGCCACGCGGTCCCGCGCCCGATCGGAACGCGGTTCTGGGTGGACCCGCACCCGGAGGTCCCGACCCCCCCGCCCGCGGGGCGAGTGCACCTCGTCGTCGAGCCTCGTCAGGCGTTCGGCAGCGGGTCGCACGAGTCCACGCAGCTCGTCCTCCTGATGATGGAGGAGTTGCCGCTCGCCGGGCGCCGCGTCCTCGATGTCGGGACCGGCTCAGGGATCCTCGCGCTTGCCGCGCGCGCTCTCGGCGCCGCCGAGGTCGTGGGGTTCGACATCGACTTCGAGGCGGTGTGCATCGCGCACCAGACCGTTGCCGTGCAACCGCAGCGGTTGCCGGTCGCGTTGTTCGCCGGTTCGACTTCGGCGCTCACGCCGCGGCCGGCGTTCGACGTCATCCTCGCCAACCTCATCCCGGTCGAGGCGCAGCCGCTGCTCGCCGACCTGCGCTCGCTACTGGCGCCGGACGGGATGCTGCTGCTCTCCGGGCTGATGGCCGACCAGCTCGCGGCGAGCGAGGAGGAGTTGGCGCGCTGCGGCTTCGCCGTCGAGCGCGCCCGTGAGTTCGAGGAGTGGGCCGGGTTGGTGTGCAAGGCAGGGGACCGGGGTCCGGGGTCCGGGGTCCGGCAGAACCTCCCCGAGCCCGCGATCCGAAAATGAGTGTCACCCGTCTCGTACTGCCGGGAGCGGTGATCGCGCCGGGGGAGGTGCACATCCCGGCGGATGCGGCGCACCACGCCCGCGTGGCGCGGGTCGCGCCCGGGGACCCGGTCGAAGTGCTCGATCTTGCCGGCGCCGTCGGGATCGGCATCCTGGCGCGGTGGGACGGCAATGCGTGCGTGGTCGAGATCGTCAATGTTGAGCGCGGGCGCGGCGAGCCCCCCGCCCCGCTCGTCCTCGGCCTCGCCGCGCTGCACACGCAGGCGTTCGACTGGGCGGTGGAGAAGGCGACAGAGCTGGGCGCGACGGCGCTGGTCCCGGTGCTGGCCGCTCGCGTCCAAGGGGGAAGGCACGCCGCCCGCGTCGAACGCTGGCAGCGCCTCGCCGACGCGGCGGTCGCCCAGTGCGGCCGCAGCCGGCCGCCGGCCGTCACCGAGCCGCAGCCCCTTGCCGACTTCCTGGCAAACGCCCGCGGCGTCCGCCTCGTCGGCGAACCCGGTGCGGCGATGCCGACCGCGTTCGAACCGACCGCCGACGGCATCACGTTGCTCATTGGCCCGGAGGGTGGCCTGACCGACGAGGAGCTAGCCGCGATTCGGGCCGCGGGGTTCGCCGGTCTGCCGCTCGGCCCGCGTATCCTGCGCTCCGAAACCGCAGCGGTTGCGGCCCTGAGCGTGGTCCAGGCACTGGCCGGCTGGCTCCGGTAAGGGGGCGCCGCTGGCGTCGGACCATCTGCGGCGTCAGGCTGTGGCGGTTCGGATTCTCACATAGCCTCCGGCTATGCTCCGGTCCGACCGCCTCGCCTTCCTTGCCAGGGGCCGGGTATCACACTTTGTTTGCGGTCCGGCAAGGCTGGTCCGCCGGCCGAGCGATATGGGTATCCACTGGTCAGGCCGCCGGCAGCAAAGTGTGATAGCCGGCCCCTACCAACGGCGGCGGCGCGGCTACCCGCCATTCGCCGTCGCCTTGCTCGGGTGCCAGGGGGCCGATCTGGTCCTAGATTCGCCCAAGGCCGAGGCGGCGGGCGGCGCGGCGGGCGAGCCGTAGGACCTGGGGGGAGAGGAGGCGGCTGCGCGCGGCGTCCACAAGACGCTCGCCGGACTGGTGGTGGAACTGGCGCGACTCCGCGAACATCCCGCTCTCGGAGAGCTGGTAGCTGTCCACGCACTGCCGGCACCGCTCGACGGTGTCCTTGGCGGTGTAGACCCTCCTCCGCAGCTCCTTGTACGCCGGGCCTATCCAGATCTCGGTGAACGGACGCTCGCTGATGTTGCCGAGCTTCATGTCGCCGCAGAAGTCGTAGCAGCAGGGCACGACGTCGCCGTTCGAGAAGATGTTGGACATCTTCCAGATGCGGGCGCACAGTTCCTCGGAGGGGATGCGGTCCATCGTCCCTTCCCGGTACGCGAGGCGCCGGTAGCGCGGGTTGTCGGGCACGAGCTCAGAGTCGAGCGAGGTCGAGCCGCACGCCGGGTTCAGGGTCTTCACGACGAAGTGATCCGCTCCGATGCTCCTCGCGTACTCACGCGTGCTCGCGAGCTCTCGCTCGTTCTGTTTCATCACCACGGTGCGCACGACGATGCGCGTCTTCGACCCGAGCTTCCTCTTGAGGTCCACCATCCCTTCGACCCCGGCGCGGACCTCGCCGAGCGTCCCCCTCTTGCGGTATACGTCGTAGCTCTCGGGCGCGATCGAGTCGACCGCCACGATCATGGTGGTGAGGCCGGACTCCAGCAGCGCGGCCATGTACGCCTCGTCGCGGAAGAAGTGGCCGTTGGTGCTGGTCACGGTCTTGATGTCGCGCTCGGCCGCGTAGCGGACCATCTCCGGCAGCTCGCGGTTGAGGAGCGGCTCGCCCCAGTCCCAGAGGATCGCGAACAGGAGGTAGCGCGCCGTGTCGTCAATGAGCCCCTTGAACTCCTCGAGCTTCATGTGGCGGGGCGGGCGGTTGAGATCGCCGCGTCCCGTCGGGCACAGCGGGCAGCGCAGGTTGCACGTGTTGGTCGGCTCGATCTGTAGCATGTAGGGGTAGCCCCACGCCGAGAACGTCGAGGTGTCGAACTCCTTGCGCCGCATGCGCGCCCAGTTGTGGCGCTTCTCGTCGGTGACGCTCCGCCAGGTGTACTCGATCGCGTCGTGCCGTACGCGGATGGGCCCGTCGTGCACCCGGCTCTCCCCCCGGATCAGCCTGGCCGCAGGCTTGGCCTTCTCGCGGCACGTGACCGAGTCATCGTGGCAGCGCAGGGAGTAATCCACCAGCACTTCGGGCACGAAGCGCGGCACGTACGCTGTCGCGACCCGGAGGATGAAGTCCCAATCCTCCATTCGTCTGATGCCTTCGTCGTGCAGGCCTGTGTGCTCGAGGCACTTGCGAAGGTGGACGAACGTGTTGAGGTCGATGTACGGCTCGTCGAGCATCACGGTGAAGTTGAACGGCGCACCGCCGACCCCGGCCGGGCGGATCGTGCCGTCGCGGTCCCGCCGGTGGATCCTGTATTGGCAGTACGCCGCGGTTGCGGCGGGGGCTTCAGAGAGGGCGTCGCGCATCCTGGCGAGGTAACCGGGGTGCCATGCGTTGTCCGAATCGAGGTAGGCGATGATTGGGTAATGGGAGTGGAGGATGCCGTGGTTGCGTGCTGCGGCCGGGCCCCGATGCGGAGTCCGCTGCAACACCACCCGCTCCGAGAGGTACGGCGCGATCCGCTCGGCGAGGCCGTCCTCCGACCCATCGTCGACGACGACCAACTCCCACCCCTGGTACGTCTGGGTGAGCACGCTCTCGATAGCCCGCCCGACCAGATGGACTCGGTTCCAGACAGGCATGATGACGCTGAACATGAGCTTTGCCGGATCCCCCTGAACCATGGTAGCCGGACGCCCTTGGTGCGGCAATGGGCTACCCCGCGCGCCGGGGCGGACGGGAGCTACTGACGTCTCAGCCGCGGCGGAGCACGAGGAGGCGCGGCTCGGTCATCTCCTCGACGGCGAAGCGGGGGCCCTCGCGGCCGACGCCGGATTCCTTGACGCCGCCGTACGGCATCGGGTCGGAGCGCCAGGAGGGCATGTCGCCCTGGATCACCGCGCCGACTTGGAGCGCGGCGAACGCCCGCTGGATCTTCTCGACGTCGCGGGTGAAGACGCCGGCCTGCAGGCCGAAGCGCGAGTCGTTGACGATCGCGAGCGCCTCGTCGAAGTCGTGATAGGTGCGCAGCACGGCGACGGGCGCGAACGCCTCGTCGGACCACACGGCGGCGTCGGCGGGGACCCTGTCGAGCAGGACTGGGGCCACCATCGAGCGCTCGCGCCGCCACGGCGTGAGGCAGCGGGCGCCACGGGACTCGGCGTCCCGGACCCAGCTCTCGATGCGATCGCCGTCGCCGGGCGTGATCATCGGGCCGCAGAGGGTTTCGGGGCGCGCCGGGTCGCCGGCCGGGAACGCAGCCGCAGCCGCCGCCAGGGCGTCGCGGAAATCGGCCGCGACGGCTTCGTGGACGAGGACCCGCTGGACGGAGATGCACGACTGCCCGGCGTAGGCGTACGCTCCGCCCGCGATCCGCTTCGCAACGGCCTCGAGGTCGCCAGCGTCGGGTTCCACGATCACCGCCGCGTTGCCGCCCAGCTCGAGCGCGACCTTGCGGTCCCAGAGCTTCCGCTTGAGGTCCCATCCGACGGTTGCCGAGCCGGTGAACGTCACCAGGCGCACCCGCGGGTCGTCGAGCAGGGCCGCGGCCTGGACCCCGCTGCACGGCACCACGTTGACCCCCCCGGCCGGCACCCCGGCCTCGTGGAGGATCCCGGCGAGTAGCAGCGCCGGGGACGGCGTCTGCGAGGCCGGCTTAAGGACGATCGGGCAACCGGCCGCGACCGCGGGGCCGAGCTTGTGTGCCACCAGGTTGAGGGGGAAGTTGAACGGCGTGATCCCGACCACGACGCCGACCGGGAACCGGCGCAGCAGCGCGGTGCGGCCGTCCCCCGACGCGAACCCGCCGAGGTCGATCAGCTCGCCGTACGGCGTGCGGGCGACCCGGGCCGAGTCGGCGAATGTCTCGGCGCAGCGGTCAGCCTCGACGCGAGCGAGGGCGAGCGGTTTTCCCGCCTCCTCGACCATCGTCTGGGCCAGCTCGTCGCGCCGGCGCGAGACCTCCGTCGCCGCCCTCTCGAGGATCACC
>Ga0208584_1000148_pt1 | contig 11279 bp, 13 predicted proteins | sample NGESurdeep072012_4_FD_184460 | JGI IMG/M metagenome (GOLD analysis project Ga0208584, IMG submission 184460) | Arctic peat soil microbial communities from Barrow, Alaska - NGEE Surface sample 415-1 deep-072012 (SPAdes) | ecosystem: Environmental > Terrestrial > Soil > Wetlands > Peat ...
TTCCCGCGATCAGCACGATGGCTGGCGCGGGGCCGCCTTGTTGAGATCCATATGCAGTTTACGCTCGCCGCCTTGACAGCGACCGATTGTGTGTGGCAGCATTCGGCCCCGCAACAGGTCCAGCGTGCAAGGGTGCGTGGGCTGCGTTTCGAATCTACTTTGAAGGAGGTGCGAGGCGTGGCTGAAAAACGGCACAGCACCATCATCATCGTCCCTCACGCCCACGGCAAAGTCTTCAAGATTCAGCTCTCCCCCGTGTTGCTCAAGTCATTGATGGTCCTGGGTATTACGGTCGGAATCCTCGCGATCGTGTCGCTCGTGGCCTCCGGCAGTTTCCTGCGGCAGCGGGCGATGTACCGTTCCCTCCAGAGCGAGAACAAACAGCTCAAGAAGAACAACCAGCGCCTGGAGGAGACCGTCGGGCAGGTGCAGGTTCGCCTGACGCAGTTCGAGCAGCGCACCAAGGCGCTGGCGATCGCCGCCGGGGTCGCCAACCTGTTCTCGGACACCTCGAACTCCAGCCTGGGGGTGGTCGGCAGCGGCGGGCCGATGAACAAGCTCGCGGCCGAGCCCGGGGCGCTGCTGCGGCGGCAGGACCAACTGGACAAAGAGCTTGCCAAGGTCGAGCAACGGCTCTCGGACCAGGCGATGATGCTCTCGCACACCCCCGTGGTGGCGCCGGTCGTGGGCGTGATCACCGACGGCTTCGGGCCGCGGATGGACCCGCTGACGCACAGGGCGGCGTTCCACGACGGCCTCGACATCTCGGTCGCTTACGGCACGCTCGTCACGGCGCCGGCCGACGGGGTCGTGGTGTACGCCGAGCGTGACGCCGGGTACGGGAGGCTGCTGAAGATCAACCACGGCTACGGCTATACCACGATATACGGCCACCTCGACCGCTTCCTGGTCAAGGAGGGCGAGCACGTGACGCGTGGCGAGCCGATCGGCAAGGTGGGAATGTCTGGCCGCACCACCGGCCCGCACCTCCACTACGAGGTTTGGAAGGACGGCGAGAAAGAGAACCCGCTGTACTACATCCTCGACGCCTTCTGACGGCAGTCCCTGGCGAGCACACGATGGCGCCAACAGCCCGGGCCGCGATCCGTGTGCGGCTGTGGCCGCAGCGCTACGCGATCGCCCGCCTGATCGCGGTGCCGGATCCGTTTCCAACACGCGGGGCCGGCGGCGCGCCGGTGGCGCTGATCGTCGACCATGACGAGGTGAGCCTGGTGGCCCCCGAGGAGGTCGTGGAGGCCCAGGGCGGACTCGTCGAGCGGGTCGGGAAGGGGTGGCGGGCGCTCACCCTGGAGGCGACGTTCCTCCTGACGACGGTGGGTTTGCTCGCCGTCGTGAGCCGCGCGCTGGCCGACGTCGACATCCCGCTGATGGTGCTCTCGAGCTACGACACCGACCACTTCCTGGTGCCCGACGAGACGCTGGGCCGGGCCTTGGCCGCCCTCAGCCAGGCCCGTCTCGAGCGTTTCCTGCCCGGGGAGTAGTCGCTCGCCGCAGGGTCGGTAGGCAGGCCCACGAGAGAACCTTGTCCGCTTTGGTGCGTAGTGGAAGGTGTCACGTTGGGAGGCAGTCATGACGGCGAAGCGGAAGCGTTGGGTGATCGGAACGACTGTCGGCGTGCTCGTGGTCGGGGCGGCGGTGGCGCTTGCGGCCCGGGCCAGGAACACCGCTCCCGTCAAGGACGACACCCCGGTCGGCAAGGTTGCGCTCGCCGACGTGCAGGTTGAGGTGCTCGATGTCGGCACCGTCGAGCCCGAGGTCAAGGTAGACGTGAAGTCGGCGCTCTCCGGGAAGGTCGTCGACCTGCCGGTCCGCGAGGGCGACGTGGTTAAGAAGGGCCAGCTCCTCGCCGCAATCGAACCCGACGTCAACCAGGCGCAGACGCTCGCCGGCGTGCGCCGCGGCGTGAACCAGGCCGAGATCGACTTCGCCGACGCCGACAAGGACTACCTCGCCAAGCAGGAGCTGCTGAAGAGCGGTCTGATCTCGGAGGAGGCCCACCGGGCGGCCGAGACGCGCTACAAGACCACGCGCGAAGAACTCGACGCGGCGCGGGAGAAGTCCGCGATCATGGCGTCGTCGGGCGTCCCGGTGACCACGAACGCCGATCAGCGCATCAACATCACCGCCCCGATGGGCGGGGTCGTGATCACCCGCCCGGTCGAGCTCGGCGAGGCGGTCACCGGGGCCGGGTCGTTCAACGCGGGGACGGTGATCGCCACCGTCGCCGACCTCTCGACGATGCTGGTCAAGGCCGGCATCAACGAGGTGGACATCGGCAAGGTGCGCCTCGGCGCGCCGGTCACCGTGACCCTCGACGCGTACCCCAAGGTCCGCTTCCCGGCCAAGGTGTCGCGCATCGCCCCGGCCGCGCGCCTCGCGGACCAGGTCAAGGTGTTCGACGTGGAGATCTCCCTCGACTCCCAGGGCAAGGAGCTGCGCACGGGCATGACGGCCAACGTCTCGATCAAGGGCGACAAGGCGGTCCGGGTGCTCTCGGTGCCCGTGGAGTCCGTCTTCCACCGCGAGGACGGGGAGGTGGTGTACGTCAGGAGGACCGCGCTCGCCGCCGGCACCGGCAAACCGCCGGCGCCCAAGGCAACCCCCGACCCGCGGGAGGCGTGGAAGCAGCGGTTCGAGGAGCGCAAAGTCGAGACCGGGATCGCCTCGCTCGCCAAGGTGCAGATCGTGTCCGGGCTCGTCGCCGGTGAGGAGGTCGCACTCGAGGATCCCAGCAAGCCGAAGAAGAAGGAGGACCAGTCGTGAGCGATCCCCTGCTGAAGCTCGCCGGCGTCTGGAAGACCTACGACGCGGGCGACGTCGCGGTGCACGCCCTGCGCGGCATCGACCTCGAGGTGGGGCGCGGCGAGTACGTCGCGGTGATGGGGCCGTCGGGCTCGGGGAAGTCCACGCTCATGCACATCCTGGGTTGCCTCGACACGCCCACGAAGGGCAGCTACCGTCTCGCCGGCGAGGAAGTCGCCGAGCTCTCCCGCGGGCGCCTGGCCGAGCTGCGCAACCGGTTCATCGGGTTCGTCTTCCAGGCGTTCAACCTGCTCCCGCGGGCGAGCCTCCAGCGCAACGTCGAGTTGCCGCTCCTGTATGGCGGCGTCGGCGGCGACGAGCGGCGCGCGAAGGCGCGCGAGATCCTCAACCGGGTCGGCCTCGGCGACCGCGGCCGGTCGCTGCCGAGCCAGCTCTCCGGCGGCCAGCGCCAGCGCGCCGCGGTGGCCCGCGCCCTCGTGACCGGCCCGGCGCTGCTCCTGGCCGACGAGCCGACCGGGAACCTGGACCAGGGCACCGGCGGCGAGGTCATGGAGCTGTTCGACGAGCTGAACCGCGCCGGCCAGACCGTGATCCTGGTGACCCACGACCCGATGGTCGCGCGGCACGCCAAGAGGATCGTGCGGATCGTGGACGGGCTCGTCGAGGGTGGGGAAAGGGCCGCCGCGTGAACCTCGCCTTGGCCGTCGCGGACGGCTTCGCCGAGGTGCGCGCGCACGCCGGCCGCACCGCCCTGCAGACCCTCGGGGTCGTGCTCGGCGTCGGCTCGGTGATCGGCACGATGGGGCTGACGGCCGGCGGCAAGCAGCAGAGCCTGAAGTACTACGCGGAGTCGGGCGGGGTCCTCAAGTGTATGGTGTGGTCGAAGCCGCTGGAGAACGTCCGCACCTCGGCGCGCGAGAAGGCGAGCCTCGGCCTCACCATGGACGACGTCGAGGCGGTGCGGGCGTCGGTGCCGGGGTTCGACCTGGTCGAACCCACCGTCGAGCGCTACCTGCCGGTGCGCACGGCCCGACTGACCCGCAACGAGAGCGTCTCGGGCGTCGCGCCGCGCTACCAGGAGCTGCACGAGCTCCTCGTCGAGCGCGGCCGTTTCATCGGCGCCGAGGATGTCGCCACCCGCAGCGCGGTGTGCGTGCTCGGCGCGACCCGCGCCCGCGAGTACTTCGGCAGCGATGACCCGGTCGGCCGGACGATCCGCCTCGGGGACACAATGTACGGCGTCGCGGGCGTCCTCAAGTACCGCGAGTTTTACTGGAACAAGGCCGAGACCTACAACTCGCTGGAGTGGATGAACGAGCTGATCGTGGTCCCGGTGACCGCGCTGCAGGCGCGCCAGGTTGGGGCGGGCTCGAAGTCGATCGACGAGATCTCCATGCGCCTGGCCGACCGCACGGCGGCCAAGGAGGCGGTGCCCGCCGTGAAGCGCCTGCTGCTCGCCCGACACGGCGCCGAGGACTTCCAGGTCTACGCCCGCATCGACCGCCTGCAGCAGATGGACCAGCAGGGTAAGGTGTACGACCTCACGTTCATGATCTGCGGGCTGATCTCGCTGATCGTGAGCATCATCGTGAACGCCAACATCCTGCTCGCCTCGTTCACCGAGCGGATGCGCGAGGTGGGGGTGCGCAAGGCGCTCGGCGCCAAGGGGTGGCACATCGCCGTGCAGTTCATGTGCGAGATGCTGGTCGTGACCGGCATCGGGGCGGTCCTCGGCCTCGCGGTGGGCATCGGGTTCGTGCACGGGATCGCCGCGCTGCTCGGCCAGACCGCCGCCCTCACTCCGGCGATGCTGGTGGTCTCGGTCGTCGCCGCGGCGGTGGTCGGCCTGGTCGCGGGGTTCTACCCCGCCGTGCGGGGCGCGCGGCTCGACCCGGTCGTCGCGCTGAGGTACGAGTGATGGCGTTCTGGGAAGCGGTCCGCACGACGTTCGCCGAGATCTGGGGCCACCGGATGCGCTCGGGGCTGACCCTCGTCGGCGTGGTCCTCGGCACCCTTGCGGTGGTCGTGATGGTGACGATGATCGAGGCGATCAAGGTGATGGTGTGGGAGGGGATCAAGGGCCTCGGGTACGACGGCGTCATGTTCATCTCGCAGCGGGCGCCGCAGACGCCGCTCGAGCGCAAGAAGGTGCAGTTCTCCAACGGCCTCGCGATCAGCGACGTCGACTCCCTCGCCGAGTGGGGCAGCAGGTACGACGCGGTGGCGGCGATGTCGGCGCTGGATACGATCGCGAAGGGCGGCGGCGAGGAGCGGCGGGTGAGGGTGTACGGCGTCACCCCGTCGTACGCCGAGGTGCGCAACCGGAAGGTCAGCTCGGGGCGCTTCTTCGACGCCCGCGACGAGGACGCGCGGCGGCGGGTCGCGGTCCTCGGCGCGGAGCTCGCCGAGGCGATGTACGGGACGGCGGACCCGATCGGCCGCGAGATCCGCCTCGGCGGCGCGGCCTTCCAGGTGATCGGCGTCGAGGCCAGGATCGGCAACAACCAGGTCAACGACGGCGGCTCCGGGCGGCGCGAGATGAACGGGGTCCTGGTGGGGCTCCAAGCGTTCCGCGCCTACCTGCGCGGCGGCGACCGCATCGCCCTCCTGATGATCAAGAGCTCGGATGAGGAACACTTCTCGGCGGTCCAAGCCGAGACGGAGCGGCTCGTGCGCCGCGCCCACAACGGCGTCGGCGACTTCCACGTCGAGAACGTCGCCGACGAGATCTTCAAGGCCGAGGCCAGGATCCGCGAGATGCTGCGCAACTGGACGATCGTCATGGCGGCGATCGCCGGCATCTCGCTGCTCGTCGGCGGCGTCGGAATCTACTCGGTGTTGAAGATTTCGCTCGCCGAGCGCCTGTACGAGATCGGCCTGCGCAAGGCGATCGGGGCGTCCGACCGGGCGATCCTGCTGCAGTTCCTCGTCGAGTCCACAAGCCTGTCGGCGCTCGGCGGCCTGCTCGGGTGCGTGGCCGGGGTCGTCGTGACGCGGCTCGTCTCGGGGTCGTTCGAGGCCGGGCTGCCGCTGGCGCCGCTCGGCCTCGTGCTCGGGATCGGGTTCGCCGTGGCGGTCGGGTTGTTTGCCGGGGTGTTCCCGTCGCTCGCGGCCGCCCGACTCACCCCAGTCGAAGCTCTCCAGGGCTAGGCGCTCGTCGGGCGCCGCCGATAGCGGACCGTCTGCTGCGTTGCGCTGCGCCGGTTCGCATCCTCAGCGTACCCTCCGGGTACGCCTCGGGTGCGACCGGCTTGCGCGCCTTGCATCCGGCCCACTCTCGGCGGCGCGGCTACACACCCCAAGCTCGGAGGCCCTGCCGATCGTTGAGCTTCTCGTCTTCGAGGGAAGCGCTCGAGGCTGCGCGACCTGCGGCCGGCGCAGCCGGGTCTGACCACGGACCACGGACCACTGAAACGGACCACGGTCTTACCTTTTGCGGAGGACGAGGACGCGCTCAAGGCCGGCGTGGTCGAGGCCGCGGTTGACCTCGGCGAGGCCGCTCGCGGCGATGGCGGCCCGCAGCCCCACGCGCTGGCGCGGACCCATCTCGAGCATCGCATGACCGCCGGGCGCCAGCAGCCGCGGCAGGTCCGTCATGAACGTCCGCAGGAGGTCGGCGCCGTCCTCGCCGCCGGCGAGGGCAACGTGCGGTTCGTGCGCGCGGATCTCGACGGCGAGCCCCGGGATCTCGTCGGCGGGGACGTAGGGGAGGTTCGCGACCACGAGGTCGAACTCGCCACGCACGTGGGCCGCGAGGTCACCGGCGGCGAAGCGGACGCTCGCGCCCAGGGCGCGCGCGTTGCCGGCCGCGACTGCGACGGCCTCGGCCGAAACATCGGTCGCAACGACGGCCGCGCCCGGAAACTCGAGAGCAAGCGTCACCGCAAGGCAGCCGGAGCCGGTGCCCACGTCGAGGATCCGGGGCTGCGCGGGCTCCGGCACCGTGAGGGCGCACTCCACGATCAGCTCGGTCTCGGGGCGGGGGATCAGGACCGCGGGGGTGACGGCGAAGAGGCGGCCCCAGAACGGGCAGGAGCCGACGATGTAGTGCGCCGGCTCCCCCGCCGCGCGGCGCGAGATCCACGCGCGGAAGAGCGCTTCCGCCGCTTCGGCGACCGGCTCCTCGCCGTGGGCGAGCAGCCACGCCTCAGAGCGTCCCAGCGCGCGGGCGAGCAGCCAGCGGGCCTCGCGGCCCGGGTTGGGCAGCCCGTCTCCGGCGGTCAGCGCCGCCGCTGCCTCCACCTGCAACTGGGCGACCGTCATCGGCCCACCCGGTGGGCGGCGCGGGCTACGACGAGGCGCGCGGCGACGGTCGCCACGACCAGGCCGGCACCGATGCCCAACACCACCGACGCTCCGCCGGCGCGCAGCGCGAGCGACGTCGCAGCGAGGGTTGCCGCCGCGACCCAGGTGGCGAGCGTCATCGCGCCGAGCGGCGGCAGCGGGCGGATGCGCCGCGCGTAGAAGACGAGCGCCGTGCTCCAGAACAACCCGCCCCACCAGCCGAGTCCGAACCCGACGGACCCTTGCACGAACAGCCGCGTCGCTGGGGCATCGGTCGGGAGCAGCCTGATCGGCGGCATTCCGAACGCCAGCGCCGCGCCGGCCAGGGCCATGATGAGGGCGGCGCCGAACGCGAACCTCACCTCGGCGAGGATCCGCGGGCGGTGGAACAGGCGCCGCCAGCAGCCCAGGGCCGGCGCGGGGTCGGCTGGGCGAGGCGGCGTGGCGCCCCGGCGGTCTTCGCGGGCGCTCATCCGGTGGAGGCCAGCTCGCGCTCGAGCCGCTCGGCTTGGAGCTGGGCGATGAGCGGGTCGAGGAGGAGGTCGAGGTTGCCATCGAGGATCTCGGCGAGACGGTGGTTGGTGAGGCCGATACGGTGATCGGTGACGCGCGACTGCGGGAAGTTGTAGGTGCGGATCTTCTCCGAGCGGTCGCCGCTGCCGACCATCGAGCGGCGTTCGGCCGCGACCTGGTCCTGCTGCTCCTGCTGTGCGGCCTCGTACAGGCGGGCCTTGAGGATGCGCATTGCCTTGAGGCGGTTCTGCTGCTGACTGCGTTCGTCCTGGCACTGGACGACGATGTTGGAGGGCAGGTGGGTGATGCGGACCGCGGAGTAGGTGGTGTTGACCGACTGGCCGCCGGCGCCCGAAGAACAGAACGTGTCGATGCGCAGGTCCTTGGCGTCCACCTGGACCTCGACCTCCTCGGCCTCCGGCAGCACCGCCACCGTCGCCGCCGAGGTGTGGATTCGTCCCGCGGCCTCGGTGGCCGGGACGCGTTGCACGCGGTGCACGCCCGACTCGTATTTGAGCCGGGAGTACGCGCCGTTGCCCTCGACCAGCGCAACGGCTTCGCGGATGCCGCCCATCCCGGCCTCGGAGAGATCGGTGACCGTGACGCGCCAGCGCCGCCCCTCCCCGTAGCGGGTGTACATGCGCAGCAACTCGGCCGCGAACAGCGCTGCCTCCTCGCCGCCGGTGCCGGCGCGGACCTCGAGGATCACGTTCCGCGTGTCGTTGGGGTCGGGGGGGAGCAGCAGGAGTTTGAGCGTTCGCTCGCGCTCGGCCAGTTCGGAGGCGAGGCGGCGGACTTCGTCCTCGGCCATCCCCTTCATCTCGGGATCGCTGTCGCCGGCGAGCATCTCCCTCGCGCCGCGCTCCTCATCGACGAGCTTCTTGTACGCCTGGTAGGCTTCGACGACCGGCTCGATCTCGGCGAGCTTCTTGGTGACCTCGACCAGGCGCTTGCGGTCTGCGAGGACATCGGGGCTCGCCTGCTCGTCGCGCAGCTCCTGCCAGCGGCGGGTCACCTCCTCGAGGCGCTGCATCATCCCGTTCACGTCGCAAGCCTACCTTTCGCAAGAAGTTCCGGCAAGCCGCGCCGCCCGGCCGAATACAATGCCAGCCGGGGGACGTTCCCCCGGCCGGCAGCAGTCGCACGCGTCGGATTGCGTCTTACGCCTTTTCGGTCTTGGTTTCGATCTTGTCGTAGCGGCGGTGAAAGCGCTCCACCATGCCGGCGGAGTCGATGAGCTTCTGCTTGCCGGTGAACAGGGGGTGGCAGGCCGAGCAGATCTCGAGCCGGAGGTCCTTTTTGGTCGAGCGCGTCTTGAAGACGTTGCCGCACGCGCACCGCACCTCGATTTCCTGGTACGCCGGGTGAATTCCTTCTTTCATCGGTGCCTCCACGCCCCGGTACAGCCGGGCGGAGGATGATACACCCGCGTGGCCGCCAAGCACAAGTGTGGCGGCGAGAGTGACCTGGCGGCGGACGGCAGGTGTGGCACCATAGTTGCGGTGGGACCGTCGGTTGACGTGCGGCTGCTCGATCTCCTGGGCGATTCGAAGCTGTTCCAGGGGGCCGACCGCGCGGTGCTCGCGGAAGCGATCGCGTGCGCCCGGGAGCAGCGCGCCGCGGTGGAAGGTGCCGTGTTCCGCGAGGGCGAGCCCGCCGAGTGGCTTTGCATTGTCGTGACGGGCCGGCTCAAGCTGACGCAGGTCGGGTCCGACGGGGCCGAGGTCATCCTGCGCTTCGTCGGCCCCGGCGAGGCGACGGCGGCCCTGACCGTGTTCGACGGCGCGGTATACCCGGCGACCGCCTGGGCCGAGGGCGGCAGCCGCATGCTGGTGTGGTCCCGCGAGACGATGCAGGCGCTGCTGCGCGCGCACCCCGTTCTGGCGCTCAACGCGCTCCGGTTGGTGTCCGAGCGGTTGCGCGAGGTCCAGGAGCGCTTCCGGGAGCTCGCGAGCGAGCGGGTCGCCCAGCGGATCGCCCGGGCGCTCCTGCGCTTGGTCCGGCAGGCCGGGAGGAAAGTCGAGGGCGGGGTCCTGATCGACATGCCCTTATCGCGCCGGGACCTCGCCGCGATGACGGGCACGACGTTGTTCACCGTGAGCCGCGTCCTCTCGGAATGGGAGTCGCAGGGGATCATCGAAAGCGGGCGCGAGCGGGTCGTGATCAAGCGCCCGCACGGCCTCGTCGCGCTCGCCGAGGACCTCCCTCCGTCGCGCCCCAACGCAGAACGCCCCTAACCCCCGCCTCCTGAGCCGCCTCACACCCTCTGACGCCACGCCATCGTTCTTTCACGGACCACGGACCACCGACCATGTCTGTTCCAGGCCCTGTCTCTTTGCGCTGGCGCAACGACGGGCCGCGAACGCTCCCCTACCGTCGTTCGCGGAGGAAGGAAATGCCCGATGCTCCAAGCCCGATGCTGACCGTGGAGGAGGCACTGCGGCGCTGGCCGCAACTGGCTGGAGTGTTTCTGCGGCAGCGGCTTGCGTGTACGGGCTGCGCGATGGCGCCGTTCGACACGCTGCGCGACGTCGCGCAGTCGTACGGAATCAACCTTGCCGCGCTGCTCAACGATGTCGAACGCGCCGCCGGTGTGAGCCGGCCGCGCTGAAGGGAGATGGGAATGTCACCAACCGAAACGCTGAAGCACGAGCACAAGATCGTCCTCATGGTGCTGGAGGGCGCCGAACGTGAGGCCACCGCCATCAAGGCCGGCGCTGCAGTGCACGCCGAGAAGGTCGAGCAGATGGTGGACTTCTTCAAGAACTTCGTCGACCGCTGCCATCACGCCAAGGAGGAGCGCCACCTGTTCCCGGCGCTCGCGGCGAAGGGGTTCTCGCCCGAATCCGGGCCGGTCGCTGTGATGCTCCACGAGCACGAACAGGGGCGCGCCGCGGTGCGGACGATCGCCGCCGCGCTGCCGGGGGCGCGTGCCGGCGACCGGAAGGCGACGCTAGACCTGTCGGACGCCTTGCTGAGCTACGCGGAGCTGCTGCGCGGGCACATCTTCAAGGAGGATAACGTCCTCTTTCCGATGGCCGACCAGGTGCTGCCGGCGGACGAGCAGGCGCGGCTCGCGGGGGCGTTCGACGAGGTCGAGCAGGAGGAGATCGGCCCCGGGGTCCACGAGCGCTACCACCAACTGGCGCACGAACTCGCCGGAGTGTGAGTCCGGCGACGCCGACGCCGCGAGACCCAGGGTGTGACTGAGGTCGCATCGGGAGGAGGGGGCGCCAACGTACAATGCGTGCCCATGATCCTTGAGATCGCCCTGGTGGCTGCCGCGGCGGCGGCAGCAGGTCCCGGCGAGGTCCCCCCAGGCACTCCGATCGTGGCGATCACGGTCGTCCGCGACGACATCTTCGACACCTCCGAGCCGGGGACGTCGGCGTGGCCGTACCGCTGGGCAAACCACCTGCACGTGCTCACCCGCGAGCGATTCATCCGCTCCCTGCTGCTGTTCAAAGTCGGCGACCCGATCGACCCGGCCCTCCTGGCGGAGACCGAGAGGCTGCTGCGCGGCACCGGTTTTCTGACCCCGGTGACCATCACCGCGCACCCGGCGCCGGGCGGGGCTGAGGTGGTCGTGCGGACGCACGACCAGTGGACCACCGAGGTGGGGTTGAGCTTCGGGGCGTTCGGCAACCGCAAGCACGCGGGCGGCAGCCTCACCGAGGAGAACTTCTTGGGTTGGGGTA
>Ga0208584_1000149_pt1 | contig 11275 bp, 7 predicted proteins | sample NGESurdeep072012_4_FD_184460 | JGI IMG/M metagenome (GOLD analysis project Ga0208584, IMG submission 184460) | Arctic peat soil microbial communities from Barrow, Alaska - NGEE Surface sample 415-1 deep-072012 (SPAdes) | ecosystem: Environmental > Terrestrial > Soil > Wetlands > Peat ...
TGGAAAGTTCTCATGGTCAACTGCGTACCCGGTTCACCAATGGATTGAGCCGCAACGATACCGACCGCTTCACCAATGTTAACCAGATGGCCATGAGCCAAATCACGGCCATAGCATCTGGCGCAAACGCCATGCTTGGAACGGCAGGTCAAAACTGATCGTATATTAACCCGTTCAATGCCGGCATGGTCGATCTTTTCAACCAAGGCCTCATCTATCTCCTCATTGGCCTTAACTATGATTTCACCGGTAAATGGCTCCTTAATATTCTGTAAGGCAACTCTACCCAACACACGTTCCCCGGCGGTTTCGATAATTTCGCCGCCTTCCATAAGCGCGGAGACATAAACGCCATCAACTGTTTCACAATCATGCTCTGTAATGATGCAGTCTTGCGCCACATCCACCAATCTTCTGGTCAGATAACCGGAGTTCGCTGTTTTTAACGCCGTATCGGCTAAACCTTTGCGCGCTCCGTGGGTGGAAATAAAGTATTGCAGAACGGTCAAGCCTTCACGGAAATTAGCTGTAATCGGCGTCTCGATAATTTCTCCCGATGGCTTGGCCATCAATCCACGCATACCGGCCAATTGCCTTAATTGTACCGCAGAGCCTCTGGCGCCGGAATCGGCCATCATGAAAATCGGGTTGAAACTTTCAATTTTACGCTTTTTGCCGTCCGCAGCAGGAACTTCTTCAGTGCTGATACCTTTCAGCATTTCGGAAGCTATTTTCTCGGTGGCCTGTGCCCAAATATCAACAACTTTATTATAACGCTCACCATCGGTAATCAAACCGTCCATATACTGTTTCTGAATTTTCAGCACATCCTTATCGGCCTGCGAAACAATGCGTTTTTTATTTTCCGGAATAAGCATGTTGCCCACAGCAAATGAAAGCCCGGAAATAGTCGCGTATTTAAAGCCCAGGTCCTTGAGCCTGTCGCACAAAAGAATCGTTGTCTTGTCTCCACATAAACGATAACAATAATCAATTAAGTTGGTCAGTTCTTTTTTATTCATTAACTTATTGACCATGTCGAAATCAATTTCCTGCGGAACTATTTCTGAAAGTATAATTCTTCCTACTGTGGTATCTTTTAACTCCGAACCAATGCGCACTTTAATACGTGCATGCAAATCAATTGCCCCTGCATCAATGGCCGAACGCACTTCATCGGGACCTGAGAAAGTCATTCCTTCGCCTTTAACTTCATTCTTCGCCCTGGTCAGATAATAAATTCCCAAAACGATATCCTGGCTGGGAATGATAATCGGGCTCCCGTTTGCCGGAGAAAGAATATTGTTGGTGGACATCATGAGGACACGGGCTTCTGTTTGCGCCTCAATGGATAGCGGAATATGGACAGCCATCTGATCGCCATCAAAGTCCGCATTAAAAGCTGTACAGACTAATGGATGAAGCCGGATGGCCTTACCTTCAATTAACACCGGCTCAAAAGCTTGCATACCCAAACGGTGCAGGGTTGGCGCCCGATTCAGAATAACTGGATATTCGCGCACAACTTCATCCAAAGCATCCCAAACTTCGGCCGTTTCCCTTTCCACCATTTTCTTGGCGCTTTTTACTGTAGTGACATATCCTTTTTCCAACAGACGATTATAAATAAAAGGTTTAAAAAGTTCGATCGCCATTTTCTTGGGAAGACCACACTGGTGCAGTCTTAAATCAGGCCCGACCGTAACAACTGAACGTCCCGAATAGTCAACTCTTTTCCCCAGCAAGTTCTGGCGAAAACGACCCTGTTTACCCTTCAACATATCCGATAAGGAGCGAAGCGGCCTTTTATTGGTTCCGGTAATAGCCCGGCCACGACGGCCGTTATCAAAGAGAACATCTACCGCTTCCTGCAACATACGCTTTTCATTGCGGATAATTATTTCCGGAGCATTTAATTCCTGCAAACGCTTTAAGCGGTTATTTCTATTGATAACCCGCCTATATAAATCGTTAAGATCAGATGTGGCAAAACGGCCGCCATCCAGAGGAACTAATGGCCGCAAATCAGGCGGGATCACGGGCAGAACTGTTAAAATCATCCACTCCGGCTTATTCCCGGACTTGCGCAAGGCTTCCACTACCTTCAATCTTTTAACCAATTTCTTTTTCTTGGTATCGGAAACGGAAGTAACAATTTCCGCGCGCAGTTCTTCGTAGAGTTTTTCCAAATCCATTTCTTCCAGCAACTGCCTAATCGCTTCAGCGCCGATTCCCGCGACGAAACCACTAGAACCATACTGTTCTCTGGCTTCATCGTATTCTTCATCCGTAAGCAGCTCTTTTTTCTTCAAAGGAGTTTCTTTGGGATCGAGAACGATCCAGGATTCAAAATAAAGAACCTTTTCCAGTTCCTTCAATGGCAAATCCACGGCATTGCCAATACGGCTGGGAAGACTCTTTAAAAACCAAATATGAGCCACGGGAGTCGCCAAAGTAATATGTCCCATTCTTTCCCGGCGAACTTTGGATTGAATAACTTCTACACCGCACTTTTCGCAAACTACTCCACGGTGTTTCATTCTCTTATAACGCCCGCAAAGGCATTCGTAATCCTTTACCGGCCCAAAAATCTTTGCGCAAAAAAGTCCGTCTTTTTCCGGTTTAAATGTCCGGTAATTGATTGTTTCCGGTTTCTTTACTTCTCCACGCGACAACGAAATGATCTTCTCCGGCGAAGCAATAGAAATCCTCATTGCATTGAATCTGATCAGATTTTTTGGTTTTTCAAAATAACTGAAAACGTCTTCCACAGATTTTCTCCTGTACTATTAAAAGCTTAAGTGAAATTTCTGAGTTACTTATGTTAAGTTTCCTTAAATTGGCTGTCTTTGTCAGCTCACTTCGTCGGCTTCCTCAATTAATTCCACGTCTAATCCAAGCCCCTGGAGTTCTTTAACAAGCACGTTAAAGGATTCCGGCAGACCCGACTCAAATGTATGTTCACCTTTTACGATAGATTCGTAAATCCTTGTTCTTCCTGCTACGTCATCGGATTTGACCGTGAGAAATTCCTGCAAAGCATAAGCTGCACCGTAAGCCTCCATCGCCCAGACTTCCATTTCTCCCAACCTCTGACCACCGAATTGGGCTTTACCACCCAATGGTTGCTGGGTGACCAACGAATAGGGACCTATGGAACGCGCATGAATTTTATTATCAACTAAATGGTGTAACTTCATCATGTAAATAATGCCCACTGTAACTTCCTGATCAAAGGGCTCGCCGGTTCTACCATCAAAAAGAATGGATTGTCCTGTTTCCGGCAAATCAGCTTTTCTTAACATCTCTCTAATTTGATTTTCAGGGCAACCATCAAAAACCGGACTCGCTACAAGCATTCCTTTTTTCAAACGTCCCACAAATCTTTTGATCTCCTCAACAGAAGCTTGATCAATAAATTTGTCAAAATCCGGAGAAGAATAAGCTTTTTTCAATTCGTTTTTAATATTATTCAAATTAGAGTTTTTGTTCCAAAGTTCATTCAAACCTTCGCCTATTGATTTTGCCGCCCAGCCCAGATGAGTCTCCAGAATTTGTCCAACATTCATTCGTGAAGGAACGCCCAGAGGATTCAGTACAATATCCACAGTAGATCCATCAGCAAAACAAGGCATATCTTCTTCCGGCAAAATACGCGATAAAACACCTTTATTGCCGTGCCTTCCCGCCATCTTGTCACCTACGGAAAGTTTTCTTTTAATAGCGACATAAACCTTGACCATTTTAATAACACCGGGAGGAAGCTCATCGCTGGCTTTAATCTTATCCAATTTCTCCGCAAAATGAGCATGAACAAAATCAATTTTTCTCTCCAGAGAAGCAATCAGGTTATTTATCTTTTCTTCTGAATTGTCGTTTTCAGCAATGGTAATCTCTTTCCAGTAGGAGAAAGGCAGATCCGCCCAAACCTCTTTTGTGATTTTATCGCCTTTCTTTAAAATTGTTTTCTTTTTAGCATCAACTATTTTGGTTGCTGCAGTTTTTCCTATAATAACCTTTGTAATATCTTTTTTAATTGTCTCTGTCAGGATACGGATTTCATCATCCCGGTCTTTGGTTATTTGTTCAATAGCATCGGTTTCGATAGCCTGCGAACGCAGGTCGCTATCTGCACCTTTCCTTGTAAAAATTTTAGCGTCAATAACCGTGCCTTCAACTCCGGGAGGCACACGCAAAGATGTGTCACGCACATCGCTGGCTTTTTCGCCAAATATCGCCCGTAAAAGTTTTTCCTCGGCAGATAACTGAGTTTCACCTTTAGGGGTGATCTTACCGACAAGAATATCGCCGGACTTAACCGAAACGCCTATGGAAATAATGCCGCTTTCATCCAAGTTCTTCAGCACTTCCTCGCCAACATTGGGAATATCACGCGTAATTTCTTCTTTTCCCAATTTGGTATCGCGGGACATGGTTTCAAATTCTTCAATATGAATTGATGTGAAAATGTCTTCTTTAACTATTCTTTCGCTAACCAAAATAGAGTCTTCGTAGTTGTAACCACCCCAAGACATGAAGGCAACCATAACATTTCTGCCCAGCGCCAACTCACCATTATCAATTGCCGGCCCATCGGCCAGTATATCTTTTTTATGGAGATGATCACCAACATCGACTATAGGTTTTTGGTTAAAACAAGTATCCTGGTTAGAGCGTTGATATTTAGCTAGAGTATAAATATCAACACCGCTGTCAATGCCATCTTCTTCGGGATGATCAGCCCGGACAATGATTCGCGAGGCATCAACGCTTTCTATAACGCCTGACCTTTTGGCAACAACAACCGCCCCGGAATCACGGGCGACAACCGATTCTATACCTGTACCTACTACCGGCACTTCCGGACTCATCAGGGGGACAGATTGTCTCTGCATGTTTGAACCCATAAGCGCACGATTGGCATCATCATGTTCTAAAAACGGAATTAATGCCGCTGCTATACTGACTAGCTGGGTGGGAGAAACATCCATCATCTTGATTTCTTCCGGCACAACTGAAACAAAATCGCCACCTTTTCTAACGGATATCAACTCCTCAACAAACTTGTCATGTTTATTCAGGGGACGATCTGCCGACGCGACATTTTGGTTTTCTTCTTCAATCGCCGTTATAAAACGGACTTCATCTAAAACGCGGCCATTTTCTACTAACCTGTAAGGTGTTTCAATAAAGCCAAATTCGTTAACCCTGGCATAAGTACTCAGAGAAACTATCAAACCGATATTAGGTCCTTCCGGCGTCTCTATCGGACAAATACGACCGTAATGTGTGGGATGAACATCCCGGACTTCAAATCCGGCTCTTTCCCGCGTCAAACCACCAGGCCCTAATGCGGACAAGCGTCTCTTGTGCGTAATTTCAGAAAGAGGATTGGTCTGATCCATAAACTGAGAAAGCTGGCTGGAATTAAAAAACTCATTGACAACGGCAGACACGGGTTTAGCGTTAATCAGGTCATGCGGCATCATTGTTTCGATATCCTGCAAACTCATTTTTTCTTTGATCGCCCGCTCCATGCGCACCAAACCAATACGGTACTGGTTTTCAATAAGCTCTCCAACAGATCGCACTCTGCGGTTTCCTAAATGGTCAATGTCATCGACGCTGCAATCCCCAACACCATTTTTCAAATCGATCAGATATTTAACCGCAGATAAAATATCTTCATTACGCAATACAGTTAAATCAGTCGATACATTCAGATGTAATTTGTAATTCATCTTGGCGCGGCCGACATTCGATAAATCATAAGTCTCCGGTTCAAAAAAGAGGCTTTTGAAAAATTTCGCTGCCGTCTCCGGAGTGGGAGGATTGCTGGGACGCAACCGGCGATATATTTCCATTATTGCATCCTCGGAGGTATCAATGTGATCCATCAACAAAGTATCCCGAATGGAAGCATTATCCATATCCTCATCAATGTGGATAATGTTTAATTCTTTGATACCTCTTTCCCGGGCTATTTCCAAACAGTTTAGCGGCAATTCCTCGTTACAGCGGAAAATAATTTCTCCTGTTTTCGGATCAAGAATATCCGAAGAAGGAATCTTGCCGGCGATTTCAGTTTCATCGATTGCAACACGCTTAATACCGGCATCCATTATTTTCTTCAAAAGAGGCTTAGTCAACTTACGTCCTTTTTTGACAATCACTTCAGCACTTTTGGGATCTTTGATGTCTTCGGGTGCTTTTTGACCGGCAAGATAATCGTCAACGGCAAAATAAATCTTTTTACCTTCAACGATAACTTTATCGATGCTGTAAAAATAATTTAAAATAAAATCCGTCGAATTACCCAGCGCCTTCAACAAAATAGTGACAGGCATTTTTCTGCGTCGGTCAATCCTGACATAGATGATGTCTTTAGAATCAAATTCCAAATCCAGCCAAGAACCTCTGATGGGAATAATTCGCGCTGAATAAATTAACTTACCGCTGGCGACAATTTTACCCTTATCGTGATCAAAAAAGATGCCGGGCGAACGGTGGAGTTGATTAACAATAACCCGCTCCGTTCCGTTTATGATAAAAGTACCATTTTCAGTCATCAGCGGGATTTCGCCAAAGTAAACTTCCTGCTCTTTAATATCGCGAATCTGCTTTGCTTCGGCTGTTTCCCGGTTGATTTTGCCGTCAGCAAGGCGATCGACGTCAAAAACCACCAGCCTGACAACAATTTTCAAAGGAGCCGCATAGGTCATGCCTTTTTGAACACACTCCTTCACATCATACCGGATATCTCCCAGCTTATAACTGACAAACTCCAGGGAACACTTCCCGCTAAAATCCGAAATGGGAAAAACACTCTTAAAAGCACCCTGCAAACCAAGATTACCCCGTTTTGCCGGCGCAAATCCCTTCTGGAGGAATTTTTCATAAGATTGTGTCTGAATTTCAATTAAATTGGGAATATCCAGTATTTTTTTTATCTGACCAAAATATTTTCTAAAGTCACCCATAGCATCCTTAATAAAATGAAATATTAGAGATTATGTTATTTAATCTCGACGGTCCCGCCGACTGCTTCAATTTTCTTCTTAATGTCTGCGGCTTCGTCTTTGGAAACGCTTTCTTTAATAGGTTTGGGCACACCTTCCACCAAATCTTTTGCTTCTTTAAGTCCCAAGTTGGTGATAGCACGAACAACTTTAATTACCTGAATTTTTTCCGCGCCGAATCCGGTTAGAATGGCGTTGAATTCAGTCTGCTCTTCAGCAGCAGCGGCAGGAGCTGCGCCACCAGCAGCAACAGCGGCCATCATAGGAGCGGCGGCGGAAACACCGAATTTTTCTTCCAATTCTTTCACCAGAGCAGAAAGCTCCAATACCGTCATTCCTTCAATAAATTTGACTACGTCGTCTTTAGTAATTTCTGACATTTTTTCTATCCCTCTCTGTATGTTTTTTTAATTTAAAGTTTTTTTCTTATCACAATAGGCATTGAGCACTTGCACAAAGCTTCTCGGAACGCCATTTAAAACGGTCACGAACGATGTCGGCACCGCTGCCATTACCGAAACTAATCTGCCTAAAAGAACCTCTTTACTAGGTAATTCCGCTAAAATATTAAGATCACCCTTAGTTAAAAGCTTGCTATCCAGCATTCCAACTTTGATTTCCAATTCTGGATTTTTCTTGGCAAAATCAACGAGAATCTTTGTCGGCCCCACTGGATCTTTATAGCCCAAAACAACGGCAACAGGCCATTTGAAATGATCGGCAAGAATACTGAAATCGGTTTCTTTTGAAGCAATCCTCAAAAGAGTGTTTTTTACAACCTTCCATTCAGCATCGGACTTGCGCAACGCATTTCTTAAAGTTTCCATTTTCTCGACATTCATCCCGCTAAAACTGGTCAAAACGCCTAGCTTGGCTTCTTTGAGTTTCTTTTGCAGTTCGGATACAATTTGCTCTTTCGTTCTCCGATCCAATCTGTCAGCCTCCTTTTAAATTTATTTTATTTTCCTGAGGCCGGAGAATCTAGCCACATACAGAACAAAAAAACGGTAACCTTACCTAACTCCGATTCCCGTTTTCCAAAAATTGTTTACCTTTATAAAAAATAAAGTAACTATTTTTATTCCACGAGTCTCGGCAGGCCTTTCTTCGTTTAAACTTCTGTACCTGCTGTCTTCGACCTTCTTATTATAAAACGCTCAATATTTTTCTATTAAGCAGCTTTAATCTCTAGAGGATCAATTTTCACGCCTACACCCATGGTGCTGGAAAGAGAAATACTTTTAATATAAATTCCCTTACTGGATGCCGGTTTTAACTTAATGATTGTTTCCAATAAAGCACTGACATTTTCACTTAATTTTTCAGCGCCGAAAGACACTTTTCCCACGGGAGAGTGCACAATTCCCGCTTTTTCCACGCGGAATTCAACTTTGCCAGCTTTAAGTTCCTGCACCGCCTTCGCGACTTCAAAAGTAACTGTTCCTACCTTGGGATTGGGCATCAAACCGCGTGGGCCTAAAATTTTACCAATCTTTCCCACGGAACCCATCATATCGGGCGTAGCGACAACACGATCAAACTCCATCCAGCCGCCTTTAATTTTTTCAATGACCTCGTCATTGCCAACTAAATCTGCACCGGCGTCCAGAGCTTCTTTTTCCTTTTCCCCTTTGGCGAATACTAAAATACGCACCGTTTTGCCCAAACCGTTGGGCAAAACCACGCTGCCCCGGACCATTTGATCGGCATGAGCAGGGTTAACGCCTAAACGAATGGCCGCATCCACGGTTTCATCAAATTTAGTGCCAGCCGTTGATACAACCATTTCTGTAGCTTCTTTAAGCGAGTATTTTTTGTTTGGTTCAACTTTCGCTTTTGCTGCCAACATACGTTTGCCTCTTTTTAACATGATAAAACCTCGTATTTATTAACCTGTAATTTCAATTCCCATTGACCTTGCGGTACCGGCGATTGTCTTTATAGCGCCTTCAATATTCACTGCATTTAAATCTTTAAACTTTAATTCGGCAATTTCTTTCACTTGCCCGGCCGTAACTATTCCAACTTTTTCTCTCTTCGGATCGCTGGCTCCTTTAGCAATTTTGGCCGCTTGCTTAAGCAGCACAGACACCGGAGGTGTTTTAGTTATGAATGTAAACGACCTATCGGCATAAACGGTAATCACAACAGGAATAATCATTCCTTCCTGACTTTGCGTCATCGCATTATACGCTTTGCAAAATTCCATAATATTGACGCCGTGCTGTCCCAATGCCGGACCGATAGGAGGTGAAGGAGTCGCCTTGCCCGCCTTTATTTGCAATTTTATGCTCGCAATAATTTTTTTTGCCATGTTGATCACCCTGATCTAAAATATTTTTAAAACTTCGCTAGTTTTCCTCGTAACACATTAACCTTGCGTTACCTGAATAAAATCTAATTCCACCGGTGTCGGTCGGCCAAAAATACTTACGATAACTCTCAATTTACTTTTTTCCGGTTTTAATTCGTCAATAACTCCATCAAAATTGGTAAACGGGCCATCGATAATTCTTACATGATCGCCAACATCGAATTTGAACTTGGGTTTTGGCTTTAAAGTTCCTTCATCAATCCTGAACTTTAAATTTTCCACATCTTTATCCGGTATGGGCGAAGGTTTGTCTTTAGTGCCAATGAAACCAGTAACTTTAGGAGTGTCTTTTACAATATGCCAGGCATCGTCATTCATTTCCATTCGGACAAGAATATATCCGGGAAAAAACTTACGTTTGGAATTTTTCTTTTCCCCTGAAATCAATTCCACAACATCTTCCTCAGGAATAAGAATGTCAGAAAAATAAGCCTGAGAGCCTGTTATCTCAATTCTTTCCTGGAGACTCATTTTTACTTTGTTCTCATACCCGGAATAGGTATGAACAACGTACCATTTAAAAGCCATTTTGCTAACCTAATACAAATTTGACCAATTTAGCGAGGACAAAATCAATTATGCCCAAGTAAATTGATACGATAAAAACAATAATTATTACAACCGCCGTCGAAGCCAACGTCTGCTTCGGAGTCGGCCAGGTAACTTTCTTCAACTCCACCTTGGCTTCTTTGAGAAACTGGGTCACATTTCGAATTATTACTTTTACTTTTTCTTTTATTTCATCCATACTTTAATATCCTTAATAACGGGAAAAATGGCAGGCCAGGAGGGACTTGAACCCCCAGCATCCGGATTTGGAGTCCGGCGCTCTATCCATTAGAGCTACTGGCCTATACCAACATTAACTACTTGGTTTCCCGATGCAGTTTATGACCCCGGCAAAACTTGCAGTATTTTTTCATTTCCAAACGGTTTTGCATGGTCCGCTTGTTTTTTGTCGTCGTATAATTCCTTTGCTTGCATTCCGTACAAGCCAATATAATATTATTTCGCATAACACTCCTTAACTGGAGCCCACGACCAGGATTGAACTGGTGACCTCATCCTTACCAAGGATGTGCTCTACCAACTGAGCTACGTGGGCGCAATATCTTAATTCTTTTTGCCCTTATTTTTATTTGGAGCGGGAAACGGGATTCGAACCCGCGACCCTCAGCTTGGAAGGCTGACGCTCTAGCCCCTGAGCTACTCCCGCCTATTTCAACTTCAAAAAATCCCTGGTGGTGGGGGGAGGATTTGAACCTCCGTAGGCTACGCCGGCAGATTTACAGTCTGCTCCCTTTGGCCACTCGGGAACCCCACCAGTTTATATATAATAAAACTGGAGCTGGTGATGGGACTTGAACCCGCAACCTGCTGATTACAAATCAGCTGCTCTACCGATTGAGCTACACCAGCAAATCCCACCTCAATAATCTTTTAACATCAATAATTTATGCTTTTTAAAAACAAAAAAACACAACTACGCCCCTAAGCGAATTGTGGAATCTAATTTTTAAAGACGTTTTTGTCAAGTAAATTTTTAAAAAATCTTATAGATAGGTGTAAAATCTTCATTGACTGCATGAATGCGCGAAAGCTTTTTTCCTACACTTCAATTATGAAAGGTGGTTTTTTGTTATGGCCTATCGAAAAAATCATCGGCGGCACAGTTCATACCGCTTCCGCCAGATAGTCACGCATATCCAGATCATCTTCAAAATCCATGGTGCGGTCAATTGCACAACCCTGATTAATCTCGATAATCCGGTTGGCAACGGTGGAAACAAATTCTTGATCATGAGAGGCAAACAGGATCACCTCGGAAAACGCGATTAGCCCGTCATTAAGGGCGGTGATCGATTCCAGATCCAGATGGTTG
>Ga0208584_1000150_pt1 | contig 11230 bp, 11 predicted proteins | sample NGESurdeep072012_4_FD_184460 | JGI IMG/M metagenome (GOLD analysis project Ga0208584, IMG submission 184460) | Arctic peat soil microbial communities from Barrow, Alaska - NGEE Surface sample 415-1 deep-072012 (SPAdes) | ecosystem: Environmental > Terrestrial > Soil > Wetlands > Peat ...
AACCACCACCACCATGACAATGCCGAATGCAAATAATGATGGAGCTGGAATGACATGGACTCGTCCAAATGGAACAGCAGGCGATGGCGCCGGAACGTGGACGTCAACCGACGCCGGCTCGGGGGATACATATACGCTTGTAGTTACGGCTACAAACTCAACCTCTGGCACAGTATCTGTGTCCGCGCATGTAACCTCGTGCGGCAGTGGCAATAGCAGCGACACGCTAAGCGCCGGAGACTATACGGCAACATGTAATGTTTTCGTTGATAGTGTACTCGTTTCTTCATCATATTCATACAACTATACTTTGCCTGCAGATGCACCAGTTTCGTCAATAAGTTCCCCTGTGTGTTCCCAAGTGGAGCAAGCATTAACAAGCACTAACTCCAATTGTTCAAATCCGTCGTGCAACATGACCGCTTCGTCAAGAACCTCTGCCAGTTTAAACTTATCATGCCCCGTCTACGGTCGAAATTTAACCGAGAGTTGCATCATGTCCAAGTGATGGTTTTTGTTGTACCGGTGGTTGCGGTGTCTGCTCGCTCGAAGTGATTACGCAGTAAAAAACCAGATAGGCCTTGCCCCCGCGGGGGCAGGGCCTTATATTAATGAAAGCGAAATGGTCTCAGGATTCAAAAAATTATAATAAATTGATAAGAACTTCCTTTTTGTGGGATGAAGTATAGTAGGCGTATACTTGTGTGTCAAGAATATTTTGGCTACAAGATATGGGGCGGGCGATCGTAGCCGCGCCTATACAATGTTAACGACTTGGAAAATCTATTCGCTATTCTGGCGAGGTGCCTGCAAAACAGGCATTTTCGACGGAATTCAGGTAGACTTCATCGTCACGCATTTTTTATGATGCGTTATGACTGGATGTAATCATCCCATGAATATTCCGGGTCGCCGTAAATAGTATCAGAGTTTGGTTGGATTTCGAGATCAGCGGCGGCGTATACGATGGTTGGCGGGGCATGGCTTTTTGGCTGCGGCCTGTTTCTGACCAGCCAGAGACCCATATGTGTGAGGATGTCCCGGATGACCTGCGCGTCTTCGATGAAGCTGATGATGCGCATGGTTCCCCCGCATTTGGGACAAATTAATGGATCGACCTCGTATATCTTCTGAATCAACCATGCCCAGTTTTTTCTGAGGGCTTTATTGTCACCCTCCGGTTCGAGCATGGTAGGGATGGCGTCGTCTGTTCCTTTTTCTTTTCGTTTCCCTCTGGCAACGTTGCTGTAATAGCCGTAGTATCTGACCATCTGCTCACCCCGGTTCGGGATATGCGAACACATGGCGGCCAGCCATTCCAGAGCGGGGAAGTTATTGTTTGCCCTGCCATCTTTTGCTGTATAGATGACCGTACCGTCCTGTTTCAGATATTGCATCCTGTCTTGAGAAAACGATGCCCGGATGATATAACGCGCCAGATTTTCCATAGCGGTTTCATCTTTCGGTGAAATTCGGTTGCCGCAGAAGACATTAAAGCCGGAGTGCCGCCATGTAGAGATCATAGCAATCATCTCTTTCGTGATCTTTCCCCTGTTCAGGAGCATCTTGAATACTTTATGCCTGAAAATGGCCTCCAACTTCTTGATTTCCAGAGGAGGCGCGACGTGAAACATTCCCTTTTCACCATAGAAGCATCCGTCGGTTACAAGGATGTGGCAGTGCGGATTGAATCCGAGGAAGTCGCCAAAGGTCTGCACAGCAATGACCGCGCCGGGAACGGGATCGGTTTCAGGCACTGAATGCTGGATAAAAACCTTCAGAGACTCCCAAGCGCAGCGGCTGAGACCGGCAAGAAGTTTTCTGTCATACAGGAAATACCGGCGAAGGATTTTCGGGATGCTGAAAATGAAATGTCGATGCGGCACCTTTTTGAAGACATCCATGCAAAGCCATTCGCCGAATTCCACCACGCGCTTCTGGTGACAGGATGGGCAGAAGTGCCGTCTTTTACAGGAGAATGCCAGAAGATATTCGTGGCCGCAGCCTTTGCATCTCACGCGGGCAAAGCCGTGGCGCAGATCGCCGCAGTCGAGATAACGGTAGATTACCTTTTCGATATATGGCCGCCAGAAGCCATACTGCCGTGAGAAACGGTCGTCATATTCCTGCACAAAGGTTTCGAAATAATCCTCAACGCAGTGGTAATAATCCGTATCTTGCGGGTGGCGTGGCTGGTAAATGGCTGCGGGCATTGGCATGTCTTCCTTGCTTGGCAGGATGGATAACTCCATCCCGAAGCAATAAGACATAGTAGAACGTTCGTTCTATTGTCAAGGAGAAAATAATGACGCCTATTTCATGTTGACAGGTTCAGGACAAATGTGCTTTTCTTCGCCTACTCACCAAGGAGAAATAAGTTTTGAAAAAAAGTAAGACAAGTTTCTTTTGTCAGCATTGCGGTTATATGTCGCCCAAGTGGCTGGGCAAATGCCCTTCCTGCAACGGCTGGAATTGTTTTGCCGAAGAATTAATCAGTGATTCCGATTCCGGTAGCCGCACGGAAATGAAATTTGACGGCAAGCCCCTGCCCATAGATGATATTTCCGTGGAAGAAGGCAATCGAACCATCACCGGTATTGCCGAGATTGACAGGGTCCTGGGAGGCGGAATTGTCGGAGGTTCGGCAATCTTGATCGGCGGAGAACCGGGTATTGGTAAATCAACGCTCATGCTGCAAATGATGCATAATTTGGCGGGGCAGGGATTGAAAGTTTTATACGTTTCCGGCGAGGAATCGGCCAGTCAAATTAAGATGCGCAGCAGACGGGTCGGAGCCGCATCCAAAGATTTATTAGTTCTGGTAGAGATTTCTCTGGAAAAGATTCTGGAGCAAATTAAAGCAGTTTCTCCAGCAATAGTAGTTATTGATTCTATTCAAACGGTTTACTCTGGAGAACTCATGTCCGCTCCCGGCAGTGTCGGGCAGGTGCGCGAGGCTTCCTCACGGCTGATTCTTTTTTCTAAAAAATACGGTATCCCTGTTTTCCTGGTGGGTCATGTAACCAAGGACGGTTCTATCGCCGGTCCTAAAGTGCTGGAACACATGGTGGATACTGTGCTTTACTTTGAGGGTGGTTCTGCTCATGCCTACCGGATTATCCGCAGTATAAAAAACCGTTTCGGTCCGACCAACGAAATCGGAGTTTTTGAAATGCAGGATAAGGGGCTAAAAGAAGTGCCCAATCCTTCCAATTTCTTTTTGGCGGAGCGTCCGCAAAATGTTGCCGGTTCGGTGGTTGTGCCCAGTCTGGAAGGCACAAGGCCGATTTTAGTGGAAATTCAGGCTTTGGTGAGCGCCACCAATTTGGGAATGCCGAGGCGCACTGCTATCGGCGTGGATCATAACCGCGTTTCGCTTTTGGTGGCCGTGCTGGATAAGATTTGCGGTATGCATTTGAGCGGTTCGGATATCTTTATCAATGTCGCCGGCGGCGTCCGGGTAGAAGAACCGGCGGTTGATTTGGGCATTGTTGCCGCCATGGCTTCGAGTTTTTTGGATAAGCCCATTGATGCGCGGACGGTTGTTTTGGGGGAAGTGGGGCTTGCAGGAGAAGTTCGTGCTATTTCACAAATGGATGTGCGGATAAGGGAGGCAGCGCGTTTGGGTTTTAACCGTTGCCTGGTGCCCAAAACAAACGCGGCTCAGCTGGTAAAAATAGCGAAAATGGAGGTTTGTAAAATAAGTTCGTTGAAAGAATTGCTGGAAAATTTATTTTGAAACTCCAATCAATTAAAAAAATACTCGAAAAAATGTTCATAAGTCTTGACATCTGAAAAATGGTGCATAAAATAGCCAAATTAAATCAGCAGTCATAATTCAATTTAAAAATCAAGAAAGGAGAGTAAATAGTATGAAAATCAGACCTTTACAGGATAGAATCATTGTAAAACGTTTGGAAGAAGATCAAAAAACCAAGGGGGGCATTATAATCCCGGATACCGCCAAAGAAAAACCGATTGAAGGCAAGGTTATCGCCGTAGGCAAGGGCAAAGTAGCTGATGACGGTAAACTGATCAAGATGGAAGTAAAAGTGGACGATAAGGTTCTTTTCAGCAAATATGGCGGAACCGAAGTTAAGATAGATGGTCAAGAGTACCTGATCATGAGAGAAGACGATATTTTGGGCATAATTGAAAAATAAGAAAATTAAGGAGGAATATAGAAGATGGGATCAAAAATACTTCTTTACGATGAAGAAGCAAGAAAGGCAATTCTCAAGGGCGTAAATACCCTTGCTGATGCTGTAAAAGTTACACTTGGCCCCAGAGGCCGCAATGTTATTATTGATAAGAGTTATGGTTCACCCACTATTACCAAAGACGGTGTTACCGTAGCCAAAGAAATAGAGTTGGAAGATAAATTTGAAAACATGGGCGCGCAGATGGTTAAAGAAGTTGCCAGCAAGACTAGCGATGTCGCTGGTGATGGCACCACAACAGCAACAATTCTGGCGCAAGCCCTTTATCGCGAAGGCGTCAAGGCCGTTGCCGCCGGCAGCAATCCGATGAATATTAAAAAAGGGATTGAAAAGGCCGTAGATGTAGTAGTCAAAGAGCTCAGCAAAATGAGCAAACCTACCAAAGATCAAAAAGAAATAGCCCAGGTTGGCACCATTTCCGCCAATAACGATGAAACAATTGGCAGCATCATTGCTGAGGCGATGGGCAAGGTCGGCAAAGAAGGTGTTATTACGGTCGAAGAAGCCAAAGGTTTGGAAACTGAACTGGAAATCGTTGAAGGTATGCAGTTTGATCGCGGTTATCTTTCTCCTTACTTTGTAACGAATGCCGACAAGATGCTTGTCGCTCTGGAAGACGCTTTAATTTTAATCTATGAAAAGAAAATCAGCGGCATGAAAGACCTGCTTCCTATTCTGGAACAAATTGCCAAAATGGGACGCCCGCTGCTTATCATTGCTGAAGACATCGAAGGTGAAGCGCTGGCTACTCTGGTGGTCAACAAGATTCGTGGCACCATCCATGTGGCTGCGGTTAAGGCGCCGGGTTTCGGCGATCGCCGCAAGGCTATGCTGGAAGACATCGCTATTCTTACCGGTGGCAAGATGATTTCCGAAGATATGGGCTACAAACTGGAAAACGTAAAGATAGAAGATTTGGGACGCGCCAAGAAAATTACCATTGATAAAGACAATACAACCATTATCGATGGCGCCGGGAAAAAGGCTGATCTCGAAGGCCGTGTCAAACAAATCCGCGCTCAGATTGAGGATACCACTTCCGATTACGATAAAGAGAAACTGCAGGAAAGACTGGCTAAGCTGGTCGGTGGTGTTGCCGTAATTAAAGTCGGCGCAGCGACCGAAACCGAAATGAAGGAAAAGAAAGCCCGTGTGGAAGACGCACTCAATGCTACCCGTGCCGCCGTTGAAGAAGGTATTGTTCCCGGTGGTGGAGTTGCTTATTTACGCACTCTTCCTGCGCTGGTTAAACTTGATCTTGAAGGTGATGAACAAATCGGCGTGAATATCGTAAAGAAAGCAATCGAAGAGCCGATTAAAATAATCGCTTGCAATGCCGGTGTGGAAGGCAGCATCGTTGTGGAAAGGGTAAAAGAAAAGAAGGGCGCTTTTGGTTTCAATGCCCGCACTGAGCAGTACGAAGATATGATTGCGGCCGGTGTCATTGATCCGACCAAAGTTACCCGCTTTGCCCTGCAAAATGCATCCAGTGTTGCTTCCTTGATGCTTACCACGCAGTGCATGATTGCCGACAAGCCCGAAGAGAAGGGCGCCGGTGGTGGAATGCCCGGTGGAATGCCTCCCGGTGGCGGATATCCCGGCATGGGCATGTAAGAAGTTAGTCGTTGTTGTTAATCAGGTGAAAATTAAAGCCCCTTGCGACATGGCAAGGGGCTTTTTATTTTCACATCATCTCTTTTGGGGGACGATCTCAATCCAGTAGCCGTCCGGATCATTGATAAAGTAGATGACCATATCCTTATTCTCATAACAGATGCAGCCCATCTTTTCATGCAGGGCATGGGCGCCTGCAAAGTCGTCAACTTTGAGAGCCAGATGGAATTCATTATCACCCAGATTGTAAGGCTCCTTTCTATCTCTGAGCCAGGTCAACTCGAATTGGTGCAGTGTCTGACCGTCGCCGAGAAAAACGATAATGAAACTGCCGTCCGGCGCTTCATGCCTTCTCACTTCAGTCAGTTGCAGCGCGTCCCGGTAGAAGGTAAGGCTTTTTTCCAAATGGAGAACATTGATGCTATTATGGGCGAAAGCGAATTGCATAAACTTGCTACCTCCAACTTTCATTTTCTTTCAGTAGTTTATAAAACCATCTTCACAGCCCGATGGGCTTTCAGTGCTTCATAAAGAGCCGTGCGGTGAGATTCGCTCTCTACCGACAGCTCGACATTCAGGCAGTGATATTTGGCCGCTGCGCTGCTGCGTGAAGGGGATACCTTATAGGCCCGATCCCGGATGATTTCCGCTACGGCACGCTGCATCTCATCTGCATCGGGACCGATGATCTTGTAAACCCAGGGGCATGGGTATTCCAATTGAACTTTTCGTTTTTTGTCATCCGGCATAGCATTCCATCCTTTCCACTATTTTTCCAGGATTTATTTGCGTTTTTCCAGCCAGGCCGCAAATTCAGTCACTGTTAAAATAGGTATCCGGCCAAGTTGAGACTTCACTTTCAGAATATGTGTATCGCCGCTGATCAGCGCATCCGCGTTTCCAAAAACAGCCAGTGAAAGAAACATTAAATCGTCCGGATCTTGCAGCGCGGGTAAATTTTGGGGCACGATTTTGATGCGCACAACTTCGGCATAAGGCAGGAAATCTGTCAAAATTATTTCTTGTTCATTTTTATCGAGTTGAAATTTCGGATAGTTTAAAACTTTTATCAGCTCACTCGCCGTGTCGTGGCTGACCAGCGGGACGAAACGCTGACGCATCCAGTCATCTCTAAGCCAGCTAACACTGCCTTTAGAGAACAGCAAAGCGGACACAATGCAGTTAGTATCAAGAACCACACGGGGTGTTTTCATCGTTTTTTTCGCGCCCATGAAATTCCATCTTTCACGTCGTCTTGGGTAATCCCCAGTTCAGCCAGCTTTGAGCGCAAAGCGTCCGCCCTCTGAATGCGCAATGGAGTCAGGATGATACGGCCATTTTCAGTGATGACATCATAATAATCCGCCTCTCCGGTGGCCACAACAACGGCCTTGGGTAATGTCAGTTGATTTTTTGTGGTGCGTTTAGCCAACATATTTACCTCCAAAGTAATGAAGTAAGGAAACTACTTTTCCCATATACAAGGAAATATGTCAAGGTGAAATACAGAGGCGGTCAAAAATGATTTCTGCCACGGCTAGCCGCATCTCATCTGCATCGGGGCGGGGCCGATGATTTTGTAAATCCAAAGGCACGGGTATTCCAACTGAATTTTCAACTTTTCGTTATCCGGCATAGCATTCCATCCTTTCCATTATTATCTATATTTTCGAGGTGAGATCAATTTTCATAGCTAGTTTTATGTCGTCTTCGATTATTACATGAATTTTATCACCAATTATTTTAATTGTGATTTGGAGAATATTTCCAATCTTTATATTACCAAAATAATCGCTTGGATAACTTCCCAATACTTTAATCTGGTAAAAAGGTCCATAGCCGGCTATTCCATAATAAATTTCACCATTCAGAGTTCTTCCGCTAGGTGGGGTGATGCGGACGTGAATAGTCTTTTTTCCAGTACCTTCATAAATCTCGTCAACTAGACAAGTATAATGCACACGGGGTATTGTAATAGGATGATTGCTATATTTAAGAAAAGCCTTTCCAATCTTAAAAAAGAATGTAATCATAGTTATTATCCTAATTAAAAAATGTAAATATTTGCTACTTGGATAAGATATTGATACGGTTCCTTACCATTAATTATTTAGTCAAGTGGTAACCATTATCGGTCAAAGTTTTTCTAATAGCGTTAATCTGTCCCAGTGACGCTTTATTTTCTTTTGCAAACGTAATTGCTTTGTCTAAAATAGTACGAATTGCTTTTTTATCGCTTTGATTCGGTAATGTCCATGACAATGATGCTCCATTTGCAAATTCCACATTAAGCTGATTTTTATTAATGTAGGATGTCATCCTTATGGTAGCAAAAGATCTACGGCGGCCTGATGATATTTTAGAGGTGCTATAGATATCCGATATTGTCTGTGTTATATTAGCCTTGGAATTTGTGGGCAATTCAAATACACGCCGAAGGACATCTTCTTCAGTTTCGCCAAATTTACCGCGATCTGCAATTGCCTGCCAAACTTCTTCTGAAATTCTTATTGTTCGCATATATGCCTCCTTATTAATATTTACTTCTTACATAATATAAATAAATGCATTTGTCAAGATATTATTAAGAAGTAAATATTATTAATTAATATCTAATATGATCTCTCATATATACAAAATCAAAGCATCTCATAGACATTGGACGTTTTATTTGCTAATTTACATTGGTTGGGCAATTGTGAAGTTATAGAATCACTGCATTATAAAATATACGCGCACTTTTAAATATGAGCACTAAATCTTACTTGGACGAAAAAAAATCAGCCCTCAGATTTCTGATGCGGGCGCTTACTTACAGAAACTACCGGTTATTCTTTGGCGGACAGGGCCTTTCACTTATCGGCACATGGATGCAGCAGATAGCCATGAGCTGGCTTGTCTACCGGATGACAAACTCGGTTTTCCTGCTTGGCCTCATTGGTTTTACCGGCCAATTCCCTACGGTAATTTTCGGTTCTTTTGCCGGTGTTTACGCGGACAGGCTGAACCGCCGCAATTTACTTATTGCCACACAGGCCATCTCCATGGTGCAGGCTTTTCTGCTGGCCTTTCTGACGCTCACAGGATCTATCGCTGTCTGGCATCTGATTGTGCTCAGTATAATTCTGGGTATAGTCAATGCTTTTGATGTGCCCGCCCGGCAATCATTTGTCGTTGACATGGTGGAAAACAAGAATGATCTCGGCAACGCGATTGCTCTGAACTCCTTTATGTTCAACGGTGCGCGACTGGTTGGGCCGTCCATTGCGGGTATTCTCATCGCTTATGTAGGGGAAGGTGTTTGTTTCCTGCTCAATGGGATCAGTTTCTTTTTCATAATTCTGGCGCTCCTGGCTATGAAAACCAATCAAAAGGTGCGGCAACAAAGTTCTGGTGCCGTGCTCCACGAACTCAAAGAGGGTTTTCAATATGTTGTCGGTTTTGCTCCCATCCGGTATATAATACTTCTTTTGGGATTGATAAGTTTTTTAAATATGCCTTGTGTCGTTCTTATGCCCGTATTTGCGCGGGATATCCTGCACGGCGGTTCCCATACGTTGGGCTTTCTGATGGGAGCCACCGGAATCGGTGCGCTGGCGGGTGCTCTGTATCTCGCTTCCCGCAAATCGGTCATCGGCCTGGGACGTCTCATTGTATTTTCCACTTGCATTTTTGGCTGCGGGATTATCGCCTTTTCTTTTTCCCGCTATCTGCCGCTTTCCTTATGCCTGATGCTGGTTACCGGCTTCGGCATGATTGTATGTATGGCTTCGTGCAATACAATCGTGCAAACCATTGTGGACGAAGATAAGCGGGGCCGCGTCATGAGCTTTTACGCCATAGCTTTTATCGGGATGGCTCCATTCGGCAGTTTGATCGGGGGGAGCATCGCCAGCAAGATTGGAGCTCCCTTTACTCTTGCCCTGTGCGGCGTCTTGAGCATTGTGGGCGCTATCTTCTTCTACAGGCGATTGCCGGAGATACGCAAATATGTGCGGCCAATATACCTGCGCATGGGAATTATCCATGAAATGCCTACTGAGCTTCAGTAAAATACGTATTATAACAATGCGCTTTCTTCGGCTAACTTTGTTGGCCGCGTCGTCAGCTTCCTCAACGTATATGTAGGGGCTGTTCTAACCTAAAGGTCACTATGCCCGAACATCCCGCAATTTTCGGCGCGTTCAGGGGAACGCGCCCTACATAGGCCGCGTCGTTATCCTTTGAAAGCGAATGGTATTAATTTTTCGCTAAATTGTTCCGATTCTGGTGCTGACGGAAGTAACTAGTTTGTGAAGAAAACTGCTCAGATCACTGGCAAAGAGTTATACTTGAAAGTCCCATGTTTATGTGATAGTTGACTGCGTCATATACATACCAATCTGTATTCATTTGACGGTTTGATAATAAAGGCGGTTTAGCCGCTATTTTTTTTGAGATGTAAGGAGTAACAAATGGATTACAAGAGTACGTTGAATCTTCCCCAGACGGATTTTCCTATGAAAGCTAATCTGGCCCAGCGTGAGCCGGAAATGTTAAAAAAATGGGAAGAGATGGGCATTTACAAGAAAATCCGGGAAACGGCCAAAGGCAAAAAACCCTATATCCTGCATGACGGCCCTCCCTACGCCAACGGCAATATTCATTTGGGCACAGCACTCAATAAAATTATCAAGGATATAGTGATTAAGGCCAAAAACATGACTGGCTTTAACGGTGTGTATGTGCCGGGCTGGGATTGCCACGGCCTGCCCATTGAACATCAGGTGGATAAAGAACTGGGCGGTAAAAAGGCCGCTATGTCGCAGGTGGAAAAGCGCCGTGCCTGCCGTGTTTATGCCGAAAAATTTGTGGATATCCAACGTGAACAATTTAAGCGTTTGGGTGTCTTTGGCGAATGGGATAATCCTTATCTGACTATGGCCTATCCCTATGAAGCTACCACCGTTGCTGAATTCGGGAAGCTCTACCTCAATGGCAGTGTTTACAAGGGCAAAAAACCGGTTTACTGGTGCGCTACATGTAAAACCGCTCTGGCTGAAGCCGAGGTGGAATATGCCGATCATTCCACGCCGTCTATTTATGTAAAGTTTGCTTTTACGTCCGATGTCAGCAAAGTTTTGCCGAAACTGGCCGGTCAGAAAGTCAACATGGTGATCTGGACAACCACACCCTGGACGATTCCCGCCAATCTGGCGATTGCCGTCAAGGATGATTTTATTTACGCCGCCGTAAAGATTGGTGATGAAGTGCTGATTGTCGCTAAGGACATGCTCGATTATTGTCTGGATGCATTCGGCTTCAAGAATAAAAAATATGAGATTCTAGATGAATTTAAGGGCGCTGTTCTGGAAGGGCAGAAATGTGTTCATCCATTGATCAAAAGAGACAGTGTC
>Ga0208584_1000153_pt1 | contig 11216 bp, 14 predicted proteins | sample NGESurdeep072012_4_FD_184460 | JGI IMG/M metagenome (GOLD analysis project Ga0208584, IMG submission 184460) | Arctic peat soil microbial communities from Barrow, Alaska - NGEE Surface sample 415-1 deep-072012 (SPAdes) | ecosystem: Environmental > Terrestrial > Soil > Wetlands > Peat ...
GCACGGCAATCATAGCATCGACCAATGCGTCCATGCCACCAATGACGTATGGATTGTGGGTCTTACAGTCAGGGGTGAAGAAACGCAGTCCCTCTTTTGGCCTTCCTAAACCAATCAAGTTGAGGAATTCGACTGCAATGTCCTTTTGGATCTTATTCACACTTTTTTCAGGAGTCTCAGAACGCTTTGAACTATCCATTTTTTTCACCAAAAAGCGGATTTTTTTAGCCATTCCCGCTATTTAAATACACTTAACGCCCAGATGCGTCGCCACGATCCGCTTTGTTAGTTTAGGCTTTTATGGCATGCTAAGTGGAATGAAGCCAAAGAGGATCGCTAAGACTAGCAGGATGATTAGGAAAAACGCTACAATCGCTGTCCTGATCGCGTCCATTTAACCTCCCTTGTGACTGTCAGCGCTATTAATCTTGATCTTTTTGATTACCTCGACCCAAGCAAATGTTTAGCCATATTTGTATGCAAGCGTGCCGATTTAGGATTTGTGGTGCATAACAGTATCCAAAATAGACTTAAAAAGGAGGTGAAAAATGTGGATGTGGAATAAGAAAAATGGGATCTGTGTGGCACTCCCGCCTCCCCTGGCGCTGCGTACTGCGTGGCCTGTGGCGAGGCATTGAAGCGTAAAACGGCGTCGATCGAACAGAAGTCACAAGCCCCCCTACAAAAGTGGTGACGGTCACGTTGACCGAGATCATGTTTGAGAAAATCAAAAAAATGAGGAGGGGCGTCTCTATAAGCGATTACATAGCCGAGCTGGTTGCTGAGCATCTCAAGAAGCAGAAGAAAATCCCACCAGAGGTCTTTGACATGGCAGAAATCAGTTAGATTATGTGTCCTTTCCCTTGCTTCGTAGTTTCACTTTCTTTCTACTATCGTAGTAAGGGGATGACTAATCCAATGATTAGGAACATTACGCCAATAAATACAAAAGGTACCCCCCATGCCCAGTGAGTTGATAATACTGCGGACAATGCTATCGCTGTAATAATCATACCAGCAATTAGGAAAACTATTCCGGCTAGCGAAACCAACGCCTTTTTTACCGCCTTGTTTAGTTGACAAAAGACTGAACAGATAAGGAGACGCTGGAGCGGCTTAAATCTTATCCTGCGGCGGCCCCCTGGATGCATTGAGAGAGCCGCCCGCGTTTATTACTTCGTTGCTGGCTCCGAAAGAACTAAAAAGCGGCGACGTCGCGATTAAGCAAGAAGATTCGAGCTTAAGATAACTGATGTCGGATACCTTACCTTTGGCGCCGAGGGCACATCCAAAGATGACCTGATCATGGCGCTCGCTTACATCTTATGGTTCGGTGAGCGTAACACCAACCGACGGCGCGTAAGGTCGTTTTAAGCCAACACCCCCATCTTGCGATGTTCTCGAGTTCGTTGTGTGGTGTGCTTCTTGGGGGGTGTCACATCGCTAATGCGTCAAACGTGCGTATATCTTCACCGAAGACCGTTCCGTTCATGAATGCTCTTCGATAGGTAATCGTCGTTGGCGATACGTTCGTCGGTACTACGTTCGTTGGCACCTGAAATACGATCTTTCCTGATGCGGTCTGTCCCGGCTGGATCGTGTACGCGTTATCCAAAGATCTGTTGTTGGCGCCCAGGGCCTCCGTGTAATTCACAATGTAATTCGTTAAGCTGTAGTTACCGTTGCTCAGATTCATCATAAATGAGGTGTCCATCACCAGGTAATCTGTCACGTTAATGTCCTTGATCGTGACGTTGTAAACGAACCACTTGTAGCCGTCGCTCGGCGTTGCGTTGAGCGGCCCAATGCTTTCCGGCGACCCGACGTAACTCACGGAGATATCGACCCCCTGACGTGAAGTGGACGCGTTCCCAGTAACGGACGTGCTCAACGCGCTGGAAGTCGCTTGTGCGCTCGGCGATGGCGAGTTATTCGACGACGTGCAGCCTGCCACCGATAGCGTAGCAACAAGAATGAGCACGACAATAGCTACGAATTTTTTTATCATACGTTTCGCCTTCATTGACTTGAAGTTTAAACACGTAAAACTCAACTTTTACGCTTAAATGTTACTATATCCCTTTTTTGATGAAAACCAAAATAAGAGTCTTCCGAAAGTTAAAGTCAGCAGTAAAATGAGGGAGTTAACTAGTCAAAAGGGCAACGAACGCGCATTTGTTCACACAAAGAGATACACAGACGGGGCGGAGGTCTCCACTAGCTTCGTCGATCTTCAGACATTTATGTGCTTCAGTTATTATTGGTAAAATCGTAATACTTTGACCTCTTGTTACCAAAGTTAGACCATACAAAAATGGAGAGCGCCGGAGCGGTCATAATCATTGCCCAAAATGATGAAATTGTTCACGGAGACTCCCTTCGTATAAGCTTGAGCTTATGTTGTTGCCCGGCTGCTTCCTAGGGTAGGCATAGAAAACGCTTGATTGTGGTGTCTACTTTGTCGAAGTTGACTGCGATAAGGTTGGGCATCAGCCAGCATAACGAAAAGACAACGTTCAAACTATATCGGCATAGCTTTTCTTCTTTTCTCGTCTTCCTTTAGCACCGCCTCGAGTAGTCCAACGAATGCTAAAGGGCTATCAAGTTCAGTTTCCCCGCTTTAACTTTTCACTATCCAGAAGCCGCCGCAGGAGTCTATTGTAATGCGCGGGCGGCTCTGCAGCAAAACGATCGGTATTTATATGAAAGGCCGAGATGAGAGGCAGTAGGATTCCGCCTTCCGACTCGTGAGCCAAGCGCTTTCGATCGTTAGAAATTGGGGGAGATTATGATCTTAGCAGTTTTGAATTCCGGTGATACGGCCTGGATGCTCATCTCGACGGCACTTGTGGTCCTGATGACCATTCCGGGGCTCGCCCTGTTCTATTCAGGGTTGGTAAAAAAAGAAAATATGCTAAACACGCTATTTTTGTCGTTTGCGGCGTATGCCGTCGTGAGCGTGATTTGGTTTATCTACGGTTACCAGACCGTTTTTGGTATTGACGTCCACGGAATTATCGGGATGCCCTCAAACCCGTTCTTCCACAGCGTCCTCGAGTCACAGGCATTGTACGGCACGATTCCGCTCGGGCTCTATGCAATATTTCAAATGACGTTTGCAGCAATCACCGTTGCTCTTATCTCTGGCGCACTTGTCGAGCGCATCAAGTTCGGTGCGTGGATGCTTTTCATCCCGATATGGCTCACGCTCGTTTACTTACCGGTAGCACACTGGGTCTGGGGAGGGGGCTGGCTCGCACAACTAGGTGTACTAGACTTTGCCGGAGGCCTTGTCGTCCACACAAACAGCGGCGTCGCGGCTCTCGCCCTCGTGCTCCTGCTTAGGCCACGACGGGACACACGATTGCTCCCGCAGCAGCTCACCTATTCTATCATTGGAGCCGGACTCCTCTGGTTCGGTTGGTTTGGCTTTAACGCCGGGTCGGCTCTCGCCGCGGGGCAGCTCGCCACCTCCGCATTTATTGTAACAAACACCTCCGCCGCTGTCGCCTTGCTCATGTGGATGCTCATCGAGTACCTTCGCTTCGGCAAGGTGACGTTGCTCGGCGCGGCATCCGGCGCCATCGCCGGCCTCGCTGCCATCACGCCTGCAGCCGGTTTCGTCAATGTCGTTGGCGCTATGGTTATCGGGTTGGGTGCGGCGCTCGTTTCGTATGCTGCAATCTCGATCATCAAGCCGCGGTTAGGCTACGATGACGCCCTTGACGTATTCGGCATTCACGGTTTCTCGGGGATCTGGGGGGTGTTCGCCGTTGGGCTCTTCGCAAGCCCATTCATCAACGCGGCCGGAACCGGCCTGCTCTACGGCAACCCGCACCAGCTCGCGGTACAGGCGTTAGGTATCGCCGTGACGTTCATATACTCATTTATCGTGACCATGCTCATCGCTAAAGCGATAGATTTAACAATTGGCTTGCGTGTAAGTTCTGAAAAGGAAACGCAAGGGCTTGATTTGGCGACTCACGACGAGGTCGCTTACAACATCTAGATGCCAAAACCGCACGTGGGGGGGCAGATGTCACACAAATCGAGCCGCGCGAAGAGCCGAGGCACATATGAAGAAAGTAGTCGCAATAATGCGGCCCACCAAGCTTGACGTAGTGAAACACGCGCTCGATGAGATCGGACATCATAGCATGACGATCACAGAGGTGAAAGGTCGGGGCAGGCAAAAAGGACTTACAGAGATATACCGGGGACGAGAGTACCAGATAGACCTGCTCCCAAAAGTTGAGCTGATGATGATCGTAGCGGACAGCGACGTTGAGAAGGTTGTTGACACGATAATGCACGGCGCGCGCACGGGGGAGATCGGAGACGGTAAGATCTTCGTTCTACCCGTAGACGATGTGGTCAGGATTCGCACGGGCGAGCGAGGAGACGATGCGCTTTATTAAAGCCATGCACTCAAGTTTGCTCTTGGCCTTGCCGGATTGCTTTGCTATTGGATATCACGCAGCAAGCACGTAAAGGTGGTTGAACTATCGCTGACTTGTATCCAACTGCGCAGAGTGGTAAGGTTTTTTCGTTGTTTTGTTTCGTGAAATCGTCTTATCTTGGCCGCGTTCTGCCAAGCTTCCGTTATTGCCATAGCCCCCTGACTCACCTGTGAGTCCGGCTGCCGCACACATTCTCGAAACTACTGGCCTATCCACACGATTCTATCAGATTATATATGACGGATCATTGGCCTTTCTCACCGTTATATCGTCCACCGAAAATGCTTCAAAACGGCCCGAATCCTCCGTCTTCACACGGCTCTCGATTTAGTCAGCATAATAAGAAATTTAGTAGCCTTGCCGCTAGAGACAACGCTTACCGACCGTCGGGACGCTCGGTCAAACAAAGAGAACGTTATTTCACGCTGACACTCTTACTTGATCCAGACAAAGATTGCTCTAAGTGGAAAATAAAAGCTAACGCCCAATAGAATTGAAAAATAGGTTCCCTTTCTGCGTTTCCTGTGACTCAAAAATGAACCCTTTTGGTGATATATTGTGTCAAACGTTAGGCGCTGTGAGCATTAAGGTGCGAGTCAACTGGACGATTTACCTCCCGCTGCTGCCGGATTGGTCTGAGCGGGCGTGGCCGCGGCCATCGCTCTTTCATATCGCTTGCCCGATTCTGCCATCACGAGCGCTGTGACGACGATCGAACCGAGCGCAAAGATCAAGATCGCAACTCCTGCCAACGGATATGATGCGAGGACGAAGAACGCACACACGAGGCAAGCGCCGATATTTTGCAGTGAAGTCGAAATGATCGAGGTGATCTTGGAGCTTCGGTGTGGGTTCTCGGCAGGTGTGCGCCGAGCATACGGCGGGCTGAGCACAAAGCCGATGAGCAGCGAGATCAGTGGAATGGCTAGCGCAAAACCGAGCGCCCCGGTAAGAAACAGTGAGGTGAACTCGCTCCACGAGGCCGCGATGTACAGCGTGACCGACAGCAGCAGCGCGGCGATTGCGATCGTCTTGAGATGCGGGATAATCTCCATCGCTAAGTTGGGGTAACGCGCCCGGATTAACAAGCCCGCGACCAGCGGGATTGCGTAGAACGCGATCAAGGGCTCAGCGACAAGTGAGGACGACACCGCCGCGCCGGTGCCGAGGAAATTGAGGGCCGCCGGCAGCGTAAAGGGCAGGAGGATCCACGTCAGAACGGTGAGCATCAGTGCGGAGCTGGTGGCATAAGGGAGGTCCCCGTGAGCCAGCTTCGCAATCGCGGGGATGAAGGGCGGGCCAGCGGTGAGGACGATCACGCACACAGCCATGTCGACTTGCGGCCCGGATCCCGTCGGCCCGAGCTGCACGATTGCCGCCAGCCCTACGAGGACAAGCGGGACGACGATAAATCTCGCCAGTAGCACCATCACCTGCGACTGGCGGCGTCCTTTGAAACCCGCTCTTAACAAATCAACGGTAGTGATAAGACCTTGCAGCATCGCGGCCGTGATCACAAAGACAACGCCGAAGGTTGCAATTACGATGAATATATCGTCGGCCATGTCTCAAACTGCATTCGTAGCCGCAAAATTAAAGCTTTCGCTTTCTTTCTTGGGTTTCGATTGGTTTTTTGCGGGCATATTGGGCAATATAGTAACGACGAATCTTAATCCGACTATTTTTCTTTTTTACTCTCCTTACATTGCCGCCGTTGTCGTTGTCGCGTTCGTTGTCGCGTTCCTTGCGACGACGGTGATCGTTCCCGTCATGTATGTGTGAATCGCGCAATGATACGGGAACGTCCCGGTTTGATTGAATTGAACCGTGTATGTGTCTCCGTTGTTGAGAGGCGCTGACTGTGCAAACGTCGAATTATCTGACGTGATTTGATGCTGAATCGACGTTGATCCGCCGTATGCACCACTCGACGAATCCTGATTGATCCACGTCACGTTTGCTCCTTGCGGAATCGTCAAGAACTGAGGATTAAACTGATAATTTTTGACGGTGACGTTGTTTTGATTCACTGTGCTGACGACGTGATTTCCCAATCCCGGCGTCTGACCACTTTGCGTACTTTGCGTGCAACCTGCCATCAAGACCGCTGCGATCACAAAGATTCCTAAGATTGCGTATTTTTTCATTTTTCCTTCTCCAAGAGAGATTTGTGTATAACTTGCGAGTGTCTACTAATGTGTTGCTCGTTTTATCAAATTTGCCCGCAGAATCATTGTTATTCTACATTCCTGCTTCTAATTTCGGTTCAGAGGCGAGTAAGCTATTTATGTGGGGTTTGCACCATGGGAAGGACGCGTGAACATTTCATTCTTCCTCATCAGCATTCTCCTCGTCTTCATCGGCTGTGACCTCTTCACCAACGGGATAGAGTGGATCGGTCGCAAATTCAAGCTCTCGGAGAGCGTGGTGGGAAGCATACTGGCTGCAATCGGCACGGCCCTCCCGGAGACGTTCATACCCATCATCGCCATTTTTTTCATAGGCGGCGGGAGCGGGCCCGCCGCGGGATTGGGCGCAATCCTCGGCGCCCCCTTTATGCTAAGCACCTTAGCGATGTTTGTGACCGGCGTAGCAATCCTCCTCTTTCGTAAGCGGCGGGAGCAGGGCACCTCACTTATCCTCAGAGGGTCTGCGAAGAGGCTTGACCTCAGCTTCTTCCTTCTAGTCTTTCTCATGGCGATGGCGCTGACCCTCGTCCCGAATGCCAGCGTGCGGTCGGCGGCCGCTCCTTTGTTCATCGTCGTTTACGTCGTATATCTCGTGATCGTCGTCAGGTTTGAAGACCCGTACCGTGAAGCGGATATCGGGCCGCTCAAGCTTAGCTCACTCGTTGCGCGCGCGAGACGTCACGGGACAGCGACTGACCCCTCATTATGGGGAACGACGCTCCAAACCATCTTCGCGCTCGTGTTGATACTTATCGGCGCCCAAATCTTCGTCGGGGAAATCATGGACCTCTCCGCGAGTTTGGGCATCAATGCGACCGTACTTGCGCTCATCATCGCGCCGTTTGCCACGGAGCTCCCTGAAAAAGTTAACAGTGTCATCTGGGTGCGGCAAGGAAAGGATGCTCTCGCACTAGGGAACATAACCGGCGCGATGGTCTTTCAAACGTGTATCCCGGTTGCCTTCGGCATTGCTTTTACGCCGTGGGTGTTAGGGGGCCTTGAACTCATAAGTGTCCTGCTGACGTTCGTCGCGAGTCTAACGCTCTACATTCAAGCGACGCGAGAACGGCTGAGCGCCGCATCGCTTATCTTTAATGGCGTTTTCTACTTCATTTTCGTCGCGTTCGTGTGGATACTCCTCTGAGCTGCGCGTCTCGCTAGGCTCGTTACATGCTTTCTATTAGCTCTGCGAGGAAACGCAACGCTTTCATAGGAGAGAGATATGGTATCACAAATGATTCAACGCATGTTTGGCGCGGAACTGGATGAAATCTTGCAGGCAGCTGAAAACGCGGGGAGCCTTCCAAAGACCGGAGACGGATGAGTGAGTGACATGAATGAGACAGAAGACCCTATCGTCATTGAGCACCTGTCTAAGAATTACGGGCAGCAGGTCGCGCTCAACGACCTTAACCTAACGATTACGTCTGGCATGTGCGTCGGGTACCTCGGTCCAAATGGTGCCGGCAAGACGACTACAATCAAGATCCTGACCGACCTTCTGAGAGCGACGAGCGGCAAGGCCTACCTTAACGGCATTGATGTCATCCGCCATCCCGAAGCTGCCCTTGAAGGCGTTGGCGCGGTCGTTGAGACGCCGGAATTCTATCCACAGCTAACGCCACGAGAGTGCCTTTCATACTTGGGAAAGATTCGGGGGATGAGCAACGATGCGATCGCTAGTCGCTCACACGCCGTTTTAGAACAGGTCAAGCTCCTTGAAGTCACCGACAAGCGCACGGGCCAGTTCTCGAAAGGCATGAAGCAACGACTCGCGGTCGCACAAGCACTTCTGCACGATCCGTCCATTTTGATCCTTGACGAGCCCACATCCGGCCTCGACCCACGCGGCATGGTTGAGCTGAGGGATCTCATAAAAGAGCTCAAAAAAGCAAAAATCACCATTTTGATGAGTTCGCACCTGCTGAACGAAGTACAGGAGGTATGCGATAATGTGGCGATCATTGATCGGGGCATCCTCTTGACGTACGACTCAGTCGAGAACCTCTCTGCGGGACAGGAGGTAACGCTGTCTGTTCACACGTTGGAGCCGGTTACCCGCCCGGAGTTTGAAATCATCAAAGCGTTACAGGGCGTTACGTCCTTGAAACGCACGGAGAACAACAAACTCATCATGAGCCTCAGCGGCGGTGCAGAAGAACAATCCAAAGTACTGCGGGAGATCCTCAACTCAGGCGTCGACGTCGTTTCATATACGCCCCAGCACGCTGCTATCGAAGACGCGTACTTGCATCTCATTCCCAAGGGGGATCACTAGCAATGCGACCGAATAACATTCGCCAAATTGGGATAGTAACACGATACGAGCTTCTAAAATACCTCCGGGGGCGACGGTTGCTCGCCATTATTCTCCTGACCGTCATCATCAGCGGCATCTTTCTCGTCGTCCCTCCCGCCATTGGTTCTCAGTACTCCAAGGACCCGACAGAGTTCGTCATGAACATGCTTCGGTTCTTGGGCGTACTGTCTATATTAAGCGCAACGTTCTTCGGCGCGGATGCCATCGTGTCAGAATTTGAATCGAAAACGGGTTACTTCCTCTTCCCGAATCCCATCCGTAAGACAACGATCTTTCTCGGAAAGTTCATCGCAAGCGCGCTTGTTTCGGTGGGCGTTATCGCGCTTTACTACCTGATCGCGGTCGTATCGGTCCAGGTGATCGACGGAAGCGTTCCGGCAAATACCGGCTTATCGTTCGCTTACGCGCTCGTGTATTTGTTCGCCATCCTCGCCGTCGCCTACCTGTTCAGTGCGATGATGCGAAGTTCAGTGTACTCGCTTATATTGACCTTCTTCACCTTCTTCCTCATCCTGCCGATCGTTGACGCCGTCGGTGAATTCGCCAAGTTCAAGGCATGGTTTTCGATAACCTTTGCGAGTGGGATTGCCACAGATATCCTCAGAAACCCTTATCCAACCGACACGGTGATCGCGACGACCGCAGGCAGGGGCGCGGGTTCTGCTACGGCCGGACAGATGATTTCGATCGCACAGTACTACCCCGAGGTAACGGTGAGCCTTGTGGTAATGGCGGCATATTTCATCGTCGCACTCCTGCTGGCCATTGTGCTTGCGCGGCGGAGGGAGATGTAAGATCGAGACAACAAATATATTATACTTCTCGCTCTTGGCAGGAGTTGTATTATGAACCCAATCGTTAGGATGATGAAACGGTACATCAAAATGCCTTTGAAAAAGGCGCTGTCGTTGCTTTTTATCAGCGCACTCGTTCTCAAATGCACCGCCGGTTGCACGTCGTCTACAAATCCGACAGCAACGCCAACGGCAACACCGGCAGCGACGGCAACAGACTCACTTATAAGCAAAATGATGGCGCAAGTCCCCAACGTCCATGACGTGTCATGGGGTGGTGGAAACGCCACAGGACTTATAAATCAAGTCATATTCGGCTATGGAAGCAGCGGCGACGGAGCGACGATAGAGCGATTTAACACACAGTGACAAACGCAACAACCGAGTATAACCACAGGATTAACGGAGCGAATGAGTTAAAGTCGGTCGCTGTAAGGAACGAGACTCCTAACTATTGGGGTTTGTCATACTATACAACAGCAGTCGGGCACGCACCGACTGTTCAAAAGGCAACGACGGCTTATGTCGATGGAGATTATCAACAACACCAGAGCGTCATACAATATGACGCGTTCGTTATCCTCTACGGTCACGATGATAAACCGAACGGAACGAGTTAAATGAGTCAGCAGAAACAGCCGCAGTGACGGCATATAAGAAGCGAATCAAGGCGTCGTTACAGAACAAGAGTTTCAAGAACAGAAAAAGAAGCTACTCGTGCATCGTATTGCATAACGTGTTCCGTTTAACCTCCCCTCATCTCCTCCCTCTTTATTCCTTTTTTCGATTTTAAGGCCGTGAGAATAGGAATACTTAAGCCACATTTAACCTCTTGCATGAGCGTATGCAATTAAAATCGATAACTGCTATAGCCGTTCTTTCGCTCGTGGTTGCTTCGCTGTCCGTAGCGGGTTGTGTTCAGACGACCAACCAAACCAGCCCAACGCCCGTCGCACAAGAGAACTTTTTGCAGTATAACAATTCAACTGCGGGTATTTCAATTAAGTATCCAAAAGATTGGAAAGTGAATGAGACGCCGTTAGAGGAGTACGTTGTTCGATTTGAGGCACCAGGAATGTCCTCTGTGATAGGCGTCGCAAAAGTAAATCAATCTCGATGGGGCTCCTCGGCGACGCCTGAGAGCGTCACACCTGGCATAATAGAAGGACTCAAACAAGCTAACCAAGAATTTACGCTGCTTGAGAACAACACCACCACTTTCGCAGGGATGCCTGCACATAAGATTGTGTTAACGTTTCGTGGTAGTACAACTGGCACCATAACTAAAGCCTCGGAAGTCTACACTATAAAGAATGGAAGTTTGTACGCTGTTATCTCTCAAACCGTTGCAGACAGATATGATAGCTATGCAGGCATCGGTCAGCAAATGTTAGATTCATTTGAAAACAAGTAAATATCCAGTTTAGGCGGAAGCACAGAGATAGATACCTAA
>Ga0208584_1000155_pt1 | contig 11180 bp, 8 predicted proteins | sample NGESurdeep072012_4_FD_184460 | JGI IMG/M metagenome (GOLD analysis project Ga0208584, IMG submission 184460) | Arctic peat soil microbial communities from Barrow, Alaska - NGEE Surface sample 415-1 deep-072012 (SPAdes) | ecosystem: Environmental > Terrestrial > Soil > Wetlands > Peat ...
GTTTTGGTAATCTCTTGTGCTTTAATTGTATTACCGATTCGTATCAAATGTTCTGCATACCAGATGCCACTACGGCTATAGAGATTTGCTATGAGACTGATTTCATCTTCCAAATCTGTTGCAGTCTTGAAACCCACACTGGCGGATGAAATATTACCCTGCAAATGCTCAGAAAATGCAAGACCGGCGATCGAGTTTCTCTTATATTCCTTATTTCCTGCACGAATGCTTGATTGCAAAGCCTGGCGCAAGTATTTTTCACTTTTGCCGAGCGCACCCATTGATAAATATATATCGGATAGGTTGTAGTAATAAGCGCTTTCTTCCGAAAAATCAATTGTAGTTTCAGGTGAAATGGGTGCTGTCCGCAGCAGAAACTGCTCTGCTTTGTCCAATTGTCCTAAGTTCTTCAAGCAAAGACCAATCTGGTTAAGAATATAAATCTTTTTGCTTTGAGAGTTTAGAAGCGGATCGCGCAAAGTATCTCCATCAGGGAAGAACTCAAGCAATATGTTTAACTCCGTTTCGTAGCTGCCCAAAATGTGAAATAAATAGGCTTCATTGCGCCGATTAATAATTATGTGATATATATCTATTGCCTCATCATAATCCTTGCTCTGACACGCATGATGCACAGCTTCAATTAATGGCTTCAGGTCATCCAATGTTGGATTATTCACAATGTTGCTGGATTTATCAAGGTAGTATTTCTTAAGCCTTTTATGAATATCAATGGCTTGAGATTGGTCGCCTGAAAGCATCAAGCAATAGTAATATGATCTGATCAGAGGATGGATATTGTACTTGCCGGTACGAATATCGTAACGCAATATGCGATAATCAACCAGTCGCTTGACCATCGCGTCAAAGGCTGTATCGTCCAAAGTGGCAATGGGCGCATTGATTGCTCGTGTTTTGTCCGATTCTTCCTGCTTTTTCGCCCTGAAAACATACTCGAAAGCGGTCTTATCAACAGGAATGCGAAATGCGCTGAAGATCTTCAGGAATGCACGCTCTTCATCATTAAGGTGCTCGTCACAGCGCATCAGAATCCTATGCACTCGCTTGTAGCGTGGTTCGCCCGCAGTCGGTGTAGGTAAGTCCTTGATATTCGAAATGTCACCGCCATATTGATCGGCGATGTAGCTTCCTATAAGGCTTAACGTAAGAGCATGCCCATCCCAATCTGCAACTACCTTGTCCAACTCTGCATCGTCACCTTTCACACCCAGCTTCAGAAGGAGTCCTCTACCATCGGCTGCACTCAGACGCTCCACGTCATGGTGCTGATAAGTCGTGTATTCCATCATATCCAGAAGCGGAACACGACTGGTTACTAAGCAGAATGAATTATGGTTGGGTGCAGCAAAGAATTGTAAGAACTCGCGGAGATCATTGCTCTTCAATAGGCCGAATCGATCTCCTTCCTGGTGCTGTAATACCTCCAGGCCATCCAGAATGAACAAATAGCGTCCACCATGAAGCATTCCTGCTAGAAGGTGAACTCTGGCGCTTGATGACTGGTAGAGACGCGACAGATCTGCATTACCACCACTGAGATACTTTAATGCCGCCTCGAAGAACTCATCTACGCTTGGTCTATCGTAAAAGCCCCACCAAAATATGCCATCGGGTTGAGGAAATGTTGTATCGCTCAGGAGATCATCAATCCAGCGGCGTGCAAGGCTGCTCTTGCCCTCTCCGCCAAAACCGACGAGTCCAGTTACTCGCTTCGTTGGGTCTATCCAGTCATTGGTGATAGATTTCAAGAGATCTGCCCTTCCGACCCATTCCTGGATTGAGGGAGGTGCATTATTCCAAGCCAGACCAGGATCTTTTCGTGCTGATGCTATGGCTTCAGGTACATCTATTCGTATGACGGGAGCAGGTCGAAGTGGAAGTGCTTCCTCTCGCAATCTAAAACAAAACGGATCAAATGTTAGCACCTTGGCATCTACGGCAAAAGCGATATCAGCTTTCAACCAAGTCTTGGGAAAGTTCCGTGCTGCAATCAGTCCAACAACCAGATTGATTTCGGTATCAAGTACCCCTGCACCACTCATGCCATGATCTATCTGCTGCGAACTGATCTGAATCGGGTCGACATGAAGGATCTTGCCAACAGGCGGTTCGACAGATCCAAGGATTTGACCGTTTGCTCTAGTTCCCTGATATTCGAGAATGGGACTATAACCATAGGAAAGAAATGTATGGCCATCTGAGTGATCTGCCGCACCTAACACCGCAATCTGCTCTGGGCCGAGTGGTACTAGGCCATCAATAAGCCTGAGCGCAACTATATCATCGTCATGCTGGAATGGGCATCCCGTCACGATAGCATGACGGATTTTAGTCTCAGTGGAGGAAAAAAGAGGAAAGTACACGCCAATTTTTCGATCTGCAGCATCTTTAGCCTCGACTCCCAGGACGGCTTCTACTACATGGGCACATGTAATAACATGATCTACAGAAATCACTATGCCCGTACCTTTGATTTCATTCGTTTCAGGATCACGTATCTGCACTGTGAAATCACGCAGGTTTTGCAGGCGGACGTTTTCTGTCATGGGTTTATTTGGATTCAGCAGCAGGGGGTCGACTCCAGGTTAGTATCACATTTATGCTTGCTTCTGTGCCTGCTTCTGCCAAGAGGGCACCGACCTTCCAATCGAACTTGATGCCGAATTCCACTTCTACCTGAGTGAACTCGGAAGGAATCTTTTTTTGCAGGGCACTTACCCGGTCGGCCATCCCCTCGATGGTTTTCATGGCGTTGTTTAATTCTTCTTCCGATCTCCTTTTCAATTCCTCTGGCTTCTTATCGAAAATGGCAACTGCTTCAACACCTGGCCTGGGCGAAAATTCAATCAGTATAGGTATGCTCTCGCTTGTTTCTGAATCGGTCATCTTATGATCTCCGAAGGCACTGATGAGCTTTCTTGCACATATTCCTTTTGATGAATATGGATAAAGTTGATCATGAAACGCTCGCAGGGCAAACCGCAGGAAGTTAGCAGGTAGTGGAAATCATGACTGCCTGCTCAAAAAATGCGGCTACCGATTGGGATCTATCTCTTTAAGCTGGTAGTGCGGGTAATATGCGTCAATATTGGAGATGAATGTATATGGGGCGTGGTCCCCATTTAAAGACATGAGGCTAAGAACTACCAGCACTACCCGCATTTGCCTAAGAATCGATAGCAATAGGCGAAAAAGCCATGCGAGTAATCCATCAGAGACTACCTGCAACTACCTTCCATGCGGGATCGGCTTCCTGCGATTAGTCAAATTATCTTGACTATCGTTAAATAGTCTATCTGTCGCGCATAAAATCACAATAATTGAGCATCAATGCTTGAATTTGTGCAATGTTGCCAGTAAATTGAGATTTCTCAACGAGAGATAATCTCCAGATAGGTCGTTTTGATCGAATTTAGGCTTCGAAAATATCTAAAAAAATTTTACGCTTCTCCTAATATGACAGGGAATTATTCTTGTCGGGAAGAAAAAAATGAACCTAATATTCAAACGAAGACTGTCCCGATCGGAGGACAACAAAGCCTCGGTGATAACGATTCCAAGGCCGATTGCATTGGCGTGGGAAAAATACAGTACAGTTGACTTAATTTTCGATGGGAGCTGTTTGGTGATAACGCCAACAGAGGAAAGCACGCAGACTTTTGGAGATGATGGAGCTTGATGCGCATTTTGTTGCTATTATTCTCGACCTTGGTTATGATCAGAATAGTTTAAGTTTATGAATTAAAATATATATTTATATTAATTTTGGAAAGAGGACGTTTGGAATGATTACAATTGAAAAATTTGCTAAAAAGGAAACGAATGAGGAAATCTACTTTAATGCGTTGGAACGGATTAAAATCCTGACTTTGGATTTGGTAGAGAATTTTGAGAATGGGGACGACGACGTTTCGCATTTTTTGGAAAATTTGTACGATGTGCTGGACGAAGTTATTCCAATGTGAGGAATGAGAGAAATTATTTATGACAAAATTAGTAAATAAAAAGATTCGAAATGTGAAAATTTCTTGTGTAGAATGCGGGAGAATAATGAAATTCAGTATCAGGAACGACATTGTCGTTAAAGGCAACGGTGTGATTGCGGTCAATTTTCCTGCCGCAATTTGCCCCGACTGTATAGATTCGGCGTTAAGTCAAGTTTCTGACCCGCCTGGCTTGATTTGCATAAAGGAGCTGTCACCGATATTGGCGAGAGAACTCTTGCAGAGCTTCACATTTCTGATGCCAAAGTCGGAAGCGATCGAATTCCTTGCTTTGCTGTTTCCTGAGAGCGGATTAGAATAAATACACCTAAACAGTAATTTTTGAATTAAAGCCGCAAAAATGCGGCTTTAAACAAATTTTAAATTAGAAGGTAAAATAAATGCAGAACAAAATAAATTTGAATGAATTTTTAGGAAAAATAAATGCCTATATGCTATCTTTTCTAGAAAAATCAATAACGGGAAAACTTGTTGAACAGAATGGCGATTTTCTTAAGATCGAATTGCGAAATGGCAATGTGATCGTCGCAAGTGTAGATTCATTGAAGGCGATTTGGCACATCCGTCAGAAGCAGGAGGTGGTGTGAGATGTCTGCTCATGCAACCAATGGGCCAACTGACCATGCTAATACGGAACCTGAAATGGTTCCAGGGTTAGAGAATTTTACTAAGGCAACAGGACGCTTGAAGAGGGTCAACCCAGAGACTGGCGAGGTTGAGCCAGACCCTGTGACTGGAGAAACAACTGTGCCCAAGCTAACTCTGAGTCCATCAAAAGCCGCAAATACAATTTCCAATATGCTGAATCTGAGACTTTCCAGCGCAGACTCCAGTGATCGACCGAAGATTTGGTGGTATGATAGTGGTATTTGGAATCCTGGTGGAGAAAAGGAGATCATGAATATCATTTATGCCGCTATTGGTGATTTGGCATATGAGAAAGGAGTGCGAGAGACGCTTCATAACATCCGAGCGAGAACAGAGCAAGTCTCCTTTGATCAAAATGCCTATCTATTCCCGGCACTGCATGGTAAAGTTGATCTCAAGACGGGAATTTTCAGGGAAGACCGGCCCGACGACTATTTAACATTTAAATATGGGGCTGCTTATGATAATCCCAACGCAGATTATTCTCCTTTGCTGTGGTTTATGGCGACATCCCTTCCTGACATTCGAGATTGCCTAACCGTGATCGATATAATCACGGCAGTAGGGCTTAGGATACCCTTTGATATCATAGTTTTGCTTTTTGGTCCGGGCGGTAATGGTAAACGAGTGTTGGAGATGCTGCTTATCGCCCTTTACACTATGAGCCGTACGGCAGCCATGAAGCTTGATGAAGTTAAGAAGAGCCACTTTGCTGCTGGTAATCTCCTCAACAAGGATTTGTGGATAGTATCCGAGGTATCCAGTGCAAAGGATGTAATGGATTTCTTGAAAGGGATCTCATCGGGCGATTTCCTTGATGGCGATGTTAAGTATGGTAACCGCGTTCAAGGTTTCCCACATGTAGTGCCCATCCTCGATGCCAACAAAACCTTTGCTCTTGGGGACAACACAGAAGGCAGAAAACGAAGATTTGTCAAGATGGATTTTCCTTATACCTTCGGATATAAGCCAACTCAGCGACCAAAAGATCCACACCTTGCCGAGAAACTCTCGTCACCTGAGATTCTATCCGGGATACTCCAGATTGTAGCCGCAAGAGCACCAGTCCTGGCTGCTTCCAAGAAGATATATCTCAGGAAGAGCGCGGAGCAGATGGATCAAGAATATAATAGACAACAAGAACATTTAAGATATTTCTGTGAAGAATGCTTGAGCAAAGCCCCTCCTGAGAAGCCGGAGAGACTGACATCTGATTTGCTTCAAGCGGAGTATGGTGAATATTGCCGGCTCTTCAATGTTACCGAACCGGCATCAAACGTTGCCCTCGGACGCTATATCAGCGATCAATTTGGGATCACGAGGAGCAATACATCTCAACTTGACGAGAACAAGAATAAGGTAAATATCTCATATTATCCTGATTTATGGTTGGTAAAATCGGCCAATGCTGCCAGAGCTGAAGCCCTCATGGACGCTGGCAACAAGATTGAGCGTTTGCCTCCAAAAAACATAGATGATTTGGCTGCCAGATATGGATACTATAAATACTACAGTAATACTACAGATATACTACAGATAGAAAGAATAGAAATTAATAGCAGTAGTAGTAATACTACAGATACTACAGATAATATCATAATTAGACGGGTTATAGAAGAGTTGTGGGAAATGTACACTTTTGTACAAGGATGTAAGAATCCTCAAGAAATATCCTATACAAATTTTTTAGCCCAAAAATCCGAAGTATCTGTAGTATCGAATGCAGGAGACACGATCCTCTGTAGTATAAGTGTAGTATAAGTGTAGTATTCCACAAGACACCATAAAAAATGTTTGTGGCCATTTCTATAGCTGATCATGCAGAAGGTTCTACAATTTCTTAATCACAGCATCAGTATGCCCTTTTACGGCAACTTTCTTACGGATGTGGGCGATCTGTCCTTGTGGATCGATGAGGAAGGTTGACCTGACCACGCCATAGCTCTCTTTGCCGCATATCTTCTTAAGTGCCTAGGCTCCGTAGGCTTCAGTAACCTTATGCTCCTGGTCGCTGGCCAGCTTCACTCCCAGGCTATGCTTCTCGGCAAACTTCCTGTGGCTGGCGGGCGAATCGCGACTGATTCCCAATACCTCCGCGCCTAAATCTCGCAAGACGGGGAGGGCTCTGGTGAAGTCCATCGCCTCTCTGGTGCAGCTGCTACTCAAGGGATAAAAATTGTACACTTTTCCCTATAATTATAATATGGGAATATGTACGTTTTTTTCCTAAGTCACAAATGGAAAAAAATGATTCAACACTTAAACTTGAGGTAAAGGTCGCTGCCGATGCGTATATCTCTAAAAATCAAGTGTTTAAAGTACAGGTGGTCGGTAGCATCATATATTCTAAAATGGCACAAAAATAGAGCCATCCTCCGAATTCCACGAGGAATTGTCCATTTGTTATGTAGAAAACCCAAAACGTTATTCAATATTCATATTTATTATAATTTTTTATCAATACATAACAAAATGGGTCTAATGTTCTCTATTACTACTCTCTTATACCATTTTTTTCATTTTTTAAAAGAGAGAGAAATAGGATAATAGAATAATAAAGACAGTAACGGGACAATAAAAGGGATAATAAAAACAACAGCAGAAGAACAAATAAACGGGCATTTTTAGAAATTACAGAAAATTTGGAGGGCCGTATACAGTGGGGTAGGGCAAAAATACCCGGTTTGTTGTGAGGATTGTAACGAAAATGAGCCGCTTCATAATGATCTTTTAAAATAGACAATAAATAAAATGCCATGTAGCTACAGTGAGGACAGAGAAGAAAACCAATATGTTTAGGCACGAATACCATATGAGTGGTATCGGTACGTTACAGCATTGTAAGGAGCGAGGCCGGGAACAAAGTGTCAGTAAAGAGTTTTAAATAAGTTTTTAATAGTTACTAGTAAGGAAGTTCAGAACGCATTATAAGCCGATTAAGACAAGATAAAATCGAAATGATATGATTGCTCATTCTGAGAGTTAAAGTCGGAAATTTGGCCTCCTGGCGAGCTACAGAATGATATGGTGGATGGTAACATATTCTTTTGCAGACGGTCATGGTGGGGAATCAGCTCCAAATACCATTATTTTCTTGGGAACGCAGCTGGGATCGGAGCCGAGGAATTTTCAGTCTCCGGAGCGCAAGCGAATGGACTGAAAATTCGGAGGCGATCCTGCATGCGAACTGTTTTAACAAAGATTAAAAATATCGTGCACGCTATTACAAAGTTAGCTAATTTGCGTACATTTTTTAAAGTACATCAACTAAATTTGTTCTATATTAATCTCTATATCGATATGCATAGACCGTTATAATCGAGTATCTATTACATGAATGCAAGTCCAAACCGCATCTTTTTCTGCTGATAGCGGTTTACTACCGGTACTAACTACCACGCCTGGGAGGACGAAGGTATTAGAAAGGTCCATGCTTTCCCCCAACCTTTTGTATATGATGGAAGATCCTTACTCGGAGGATAGGCAATGGCGACACCTAAATGGTTTGATGAAGTTGATATTTTACGAGGCTTCGGAATTTTAGCGGTTATATTAATTCATGTATGTGGTGGTATACGTGAGAGTAACTTAAATGCTCTTGTCATAACCAATATGTTCATTGCCGTGTTCTCATTCGCATTTGCAGTTCCATTATTCATTTTTGTATCTGGATTCTCCTTATCTAACAAGTATTCTGGATCGTTTTCCTATTCTTCTTTCTTGAAAAAACGGCTGAAATTTATAATACCGCCGTATATTATATTCTCCATCTTTTATCTTATATGTTCCAATGGATTGAATTATATGCATTCATTGCATACAACCTTCCACATGATATTAACACAGAACTATAATGGATTTCTATGGTTTATTCCATTAATTATACAATTTTACCTGCTTTATCCACTTATAATCCGAGCTTATGATTATTTTAATAATACATCTAAGTTAAAGCTCCTATTCGGATTGGCTCTAGTCTTACAAATGCTATGGAACATCATCACCTTTGGCCAACCAATCGGAGCATCCATCTTGTTCATTTCTCACTTGGGCACAGTCTCAAAAGCTAGTGAAAAACGAATTTTTAGAGATTTACTCTCCCGATTAATAGATCAAATTGAAGAACCGGCTCCATGATTTGCATAAAACCAATTAGTTTTTATAGCTATAAATAATAATATTAAAAATTATCTAGAATATTAGATAGCATATGCTAAGATATCAAAAATTAATTATAATTATCTAATTAATCATCCAGCAGCACGGAATGGAATTAGCTTCAAGATCACCTCAAGAAATGTGATTTTGGGTTTGCCGATTAGGTTAAGGCGTTTCATGGATGAGAGCTTCATGTGTAGATTGATGCCACGATCTGTTCTGAGCTGTTTCTTGTTTTGGCCTTTTAGGCTAGTAGAATAGTAGTTCTCGATAGCGTTATTAGTAGCAGGAGCATCATCAACTCGCTGAAAGGCAGTGAAATGATTCCAATCTTTTTGTATTTTCTCAAGCCGTTTCTGAACAATGATGCTAAATGAATGAATGTCACTTAATAATTTATTCATTATCACGTATGATTCATAATATGTCCTAAGCCTTAAATTTTTGTGGGCGCGTCTGCGCTTCAATTCTTGTTCATACAAAAAGCCATAAAACCTGATCTTTGCCTTCTTACGCCACTCATTTTCTTCTTTCTCGTCTTTAAAGTTGATTGATGCTTCTTCCTTGGCGGCCTTTTTTAGATAATCTAGCTCCTCTTCTCGATCATAAAAGATATTAAGCAACCTATATTTTATTAACTCATCTTTCATTGGGGCATGTTTAGAAAATTCATTCGCAATTATCTTATTCAGATGAAATACGCAGTATTGATGGATTGCTTTGCCGTCAAACACCTCTACAATCAGCTCAGCATACCCTCTACCTAAATCCGTTACGATAAATATAGGCATTGACTTCTCTATAACTTCCTTTAAATTCTTGCTAAAGAAAGACTTTATGGCCCCTTGTGACTTATTATCTGAAAGCTCTTCTGCAATAACATCACGGCTAATTCCGTTCAGCAAAGTCAAGCGATATTTCTGCGATCGACCTGCTTTTGGATGTTGCTCATCGTAGTGGACTATTTTAATCGACGAAGTTTCCGGCAACTGAACACTGGCGATCGAGTTGGAGAATTTTCTGCAAATTGCATCTCTGCTTTGCGGAATTAGATAGTTCATTACCTCTGAGATGCCTTCATACGAGACCTCGTGGTTTCTCAATACTTGGTATAAGCCCGTAAGAATTTTGCTAATTTCAAATTTCATCTTCGTCAAAAATATATTTTCCTCCTGGGAAGATATATTGCATTTCTTGCAATGATATTTACCGAGTTTTATAACTGCCAGATCAAGAAGATGATACCTGTTATAGCCGTTGTGACTCATCCGTTTTCCACATCGTGGACAAGCAGGAGAATTTATCCTACGAAACACGCCTTCCGCGGTGAATTCATACTCGTTTGAGTACTCCTTAAAAGCATCCATTATCTCATCGGCAAACGGAAGGTTTAAGAAATTGGTCGCAATTACTGTCATGGTGGATCTCACGGGGTACATATACTTCATATTATATGAATGCTGTGATACAATGTGCCCTGCCACCATCACTAACTAATGCGATAGTGCCCTCACTTGTCATATTTTCTTCTCGGAATATACACAGCAAGGAATTATGAACTAGTTAAGTTAAATATAAGTAATATAAAAAACACAGGAATATATGAACTTATAACCTTATCTCTCGTTTTTACGACAATGCTCACTTATATTTGGTTAATTCGATTCGATTATATTGATAGTTATTTCAAGCTGAATGCTCTTTATTTTATATTACCAATCTGTCTATTGCTGACACTCTTTATATTCATTCTAGTTTTATGCATACGAGCATCGTTATATTTGACTGAGGTAAATAACCTATCTGCTTACGTTTTTCGATCTTTTGGGCGCAGTTCTTTTGGGATATATCTTGTGCATATATATTTCATTTTCATATTATTGGGAAAAATCCTTGAAAACGTTGGTTTATCGGTATCTAATTGGAGCTACTATTTTTTGTTGTTCACAATGACAGCTTTATTGAGTTATTTAGTTGTATACCTACTGAACTTTGTCCCTCACAGCGAGCTTCTTATAGGAACACACGAAAGATTTTATGAAACGCCCATCCAATCCTGATCTTCCATTTATAGGCGATGAGTTTACCTTGGCCAATTGGTCATATTCGTTTGAGGATCAGATAGACGCCCTGATCTACGAGCTTTACGGGCTGACAGAAGAAGAGATCAAGATAGTTGAAGGTAAGTGCGTATAACCCGCAAACGTAGTGCGCCAGATTTCCATCGCATCAGCTCCTGCTTATCCAAATTGCGGAATTGCAAATGCCCATAGGGATTCTTGCTTCTGGATTGGCTTATGTAATCCCTTATCCTTCTGCCAGAAGAGACTTCTGCATCCAGGCGAGCAG
>Ga0208584_1000156_pt1 | contig 11176 bp, 9 predicted proteins | sample NGESurdeep072012_4_FD_184460 | JGI IMG/M metagenome (GOLD analysis project Ga0208584, IMG submission 184460) | Arctic peat soil microbial communities from Barrow, Alaska - NGEE Surface sample 415-1 deep-072012 (SPAdes) | ecosystem: Environmental > Terrestrial > Soil > Wetlands > Peat ...
TGCTGTATCATTTTTACCCCGGATCAAAGGTGTTTTCGCTCGGTTCGGTGAGCTGCAACTTCAGGTGTGAGCACTGCCAAAACTACGACATCTCCTTCGCGGAAGTCGGAGAGCTGGGCACGACGGAAATCCCTCCGGAGCGTTCTGTGCAGCTCGCTCTCGAGCGCAACTGCCGCGGGATTGCGTGGACGTACAATGAGCCGACGATCTGGTTTGAGTATACGTACGATTCTGCGATCCTCGCTAAAGAAGCCGGTTTGTATACGGTGTACGTGACTAACGGTTATATGACGTCGCAAGCTCTCGAAAAGATCGGACCCTATCTCGATGCGGCAAACGTCGACGTGAAGGGCTTCAACAAGAAGTTCTACAGCGGCGTCTGCAAGGCGCGCCTCGATCCCGTTCTCAAAACGTGCGAGCGCATGCACGAGCACGGCATCCACCTCGAACTGACGTATCTCGTTATTCCCGGACTGAACGATGACGAAGCACAGCTCACCGCTTTTAGCGAGTGGGCGGCGGGCGTTGACCGCGATACGCCGGTTCACTTCTCGCGCTTCCATCCTGATTGGCGTATGCTTGACCGTCCCGCAACACCCGTAGAAACGCTCGAAAAGGCGTATAGCGCCGCAGAACGGGCCGGGCTGCGCTATATCTACCTAGGCAACGTTCCGAGCCAGCACGAGAATACGGTCTGCCCCGAATGCGGCGCCGTCATTATCGAACGAACCGGTTATGTCCTCAAAAAACGAGATAAACAGTGTCCTGGATGCGGGCGCGAAGCGCCCATTATCGATCAGTAAGACTTCCGGGTGATGGTGAGGCACACCTTCAGTATCTTTTTCATTCGGTCGATGCTGAGCTCTTTACGGGCCATCCCGATGTCGCTCATCAGGTCTTTCCTGCTCATGCGCGTGTAATGCTCGTTTCTTTCTATTTAAGTACTTCGAAATGAGTCTCGTGCGTAAAGATTGGCGCATAAGGCTTACGCATAAAGGTTAATATCGTGTCGCGTCCTATCGGTTTGATGCCATGATCTGTAAACGCTTATCTGAGGTGACTGACGCCGAATTCGACCGTCTTCTCGACCGCGGTGCGGCCGTACGTGAGGTTATGGGCCACGTCCAGCAAATCATTAACGATGTGAAAGAAAACGGCGACACCGCCGTCATGCAATACACCTTAGAATACGACAAAGCCGACATCGTCGGGCTTCGAGTAACAGAAGGGGAGCTCCTCTCAGCGTACGAAAATGCCTCGCAAGACATCATCGACGCGCTGTATCATCTTTCCGACAACATCACGTCGTTCCACATGCGACAGGTACAAAGCGACTTATGGCTTCACGAGGTTGCTCCGGGAGTTGTCTTCGGGCAAAAGACCACGCCGCTCGATCGCATCGGCGCCTACGTGCCCGGAGGATTTGCGCTGTACCCCTCCACAGCACTCATGAATATCGTGCCGGCCAAGGTAGCCGGCGTGCGCGAGGTCGTCGTGTGTATTCCGCCGATGCCTGACGGCACCGTGCCGGTCGCAACGCTTCTCGCTGCCGATATTGCAGGTGCGAACGCCATCTATAAGATTGGGGGGGCGCAGGCGATCGCTGCAATGGCGTATGGGACACAGAGCGTCGCGAAGGTGGACAAGATCGTCGGACCAGGCAACGTGTACGTGACGGCCGCAAAACTCCTCGTGCAGAGTGCGGTGGAAATCGACTTCCCCGCGGGCCCCAGTGAAATTGCGGTGCTCGCCGATGGAGGTAATCCCGAGTTTATCGCCGCTGATATCCTCGCCCAACTCGAGCACGGCCCTACGTCATCCGGTTTCCTACTGACCCCGTCTCCGGAACTCGCACGCGAGGTCAAAAAGGAGCTCATTGCGCAGCGCGAAGCAGCCCCGCGGAAGGATCTCATCGATCTGAGCAACACTGCCATTCTTGTGGGCGACAGCGTGGACGCGTGCATTTCGTTCATCAATGACCTCGCTCCCGAGCACCTCGAACTCATGGTGCGCGATTCGATTACTGTGTTGGAAAAGATCCGCAATGCCGGAACCGTCTGCGTGGGGGACTATACGCCCGCAGCTGTCGGTGATTACGCCACTGGAATAAGCTCCACGTTGCCAACCGGCGGGTACGCCAAGTACGTGAGCGGGCTTAACGTTGACCACTTTACTAAGAAGACGAGCGTACAGATGCTAACGAGAGATGGGTTGGACAGCCTTGCGGACCTCGTCCGTTCGCTGGCGCAGATCGAGGGGTTGCCTGGACACGCAGCGTCAGTGCTGCGGAGGCTTCAATGAAGCTCACGCGCTCGAGCGCGATCGTCCCAGATACTGACGTGACCGTTGCGGGGTGGGTGCATGAGCTTCGCGACCTTGGGGGCATCAGCTTTCTTCTGCTCCGTGATCGCGATGGCGTTATGCAAATCACCATGCCAAAGAAGAAGGTCCCCCCTGAACTCGTCGAACACGTGCGAAGTCTCAGCCGGGAGTCCGTCGTTCGCGTCGCGGGACTAGTGAAGGAGGAATTGAAAGCGCCGCAAGGCTTTGAGATTATTCCCTACGAGGTTGAGCTGCTCAACGCTGCGGAATCACCGCTCCCGCTTGACGTTACCGGCAAGGTGCGGGCCGATCTTGATACGCGCCTGGATGCGCGGTTCATGGACGTGCGGCTTCCAGCCACGCGCGCTATCTTCCTTATTCGTGCGACGGTGCTCCACGAGGTGCGGGCGTTTCTGTCAGCCCACGATTTTATTGAAATTCAGACTCCTAAAATGGTGGCTACGGCGACTGAGGGCGGGACGCAGCTCTTTCCCATATCGTACTTTGACCGCGAAGCGTTCCTGAACCAGAGCCCGCAGCTCTACAAGCAGATGATGATGGCGGCCGGTTTGGAACGGGTTTTTGAGGTTGGCCCCATATTTCGCGCCGAGGAGCACGACACGCGCAAGCACCTCAATGAAGTCACCTCGATCGACATCGAGGCCTCATTTTTGGACGACCACGAGGTCATGGAGCTCCTCGAAGAGCTTATTCAGCACGTCTATGTCGCTGTTGCCGAGCGCTGCAGCGCGCCGCTCCAATCGTTGGGCGTGACGCTTTCGATCCCCCATATCCCCTTCAAACGAATCGCTTATGCGGAGGCGATTGAAATCGCAGATATCCCGTGGGGAGACGATCTCGACACCGCTGCAGAGAAAGCGGTCGGCGAGGAGATCGGAGAGCACTACTTCATCGTAGACTGGCCAGTTGAGCTGAAGCCGTTCTACGTGCAGCCACGCAACAATCTCTGCTACGCCTTCGATCTCATGCACCCGAGGATGGAACTCGCGTCAGGTGCGCGACGGATTCACGACTATGCCCTCCTCGTCGAACAGCTTGCGGCCAAGTCGCTCGCGCCTGAAAACTTCGGGTTCTATCTCGACGCATTTCGTTTCGGCATGCCGCCTCACGCGGGGTGGGGTCTTGGGGCCGAGCGCCTTCTCGTAACCATGCTCGGTCTCGCCAACATCCGGGAAAGCGTTCTTTTCCCTCGTGATCGGCGGCGGATTACGCCATAAAATCGAATTGCGCGTTTGCGGTTCGAGTACATACCATAAAGTATAAGGTGCGAACCCCGTACTACGTTACGAGGTAGGATATGCGTTATCAAGACGATCCAGATGAGGTGCCGCGTCGCTTAAGGGTCAAGCAAGGGGTCCCGCGCTCGACGCTCGACCAGCGCGTGACGAAGCTCGAGCATAAAGTTACTGAATTGTCGAGCGTCCTAAACGGTATCACGCAACAGTTCGTCGACGTCAGTTCTTCAGTCCACGATATGGCACTGCTTCCGCGCGTGAACGAGAGCAACGAGCTTCCAAGCGAAACGGAGCCTGCAGAGCCTTTGCTTCTCAAAAGTGAGGGAAAAAAGAAGACTACCTATATCATCGCGGATGCGGACCGTGCTCCCGAGCCCCAGCGTCGTCTAGGCAACGATATAATCATCGCTGATCGCGAATTGTGAGCGGGCACGCGGCCCGATGAAACTATGTTCATTAAAGAACTTGAGATTCACAACTTCAAGTCATTTGGAAAAAAGGTGAGGATTCCTTTTTTTGACGATTTTACGGCCGTTTCCGGACCTAATGGTTCAGGAAAGTCGAACATCGTCGACAGCGTACTCTTTTGTCTCGGGCTCTCGAGTTCGCGGACTATGCGCGCTGAGAAACTCACCGACCTGATCTTTAACGGGAATGGCGCTGATGAGGCAATGGTCAAGGTGAGGTTTGACAACGCTGACGCCGAACTACCCGCCGACGCGGATGTGACGGTTGCCCGAAAGGTGCGCCGCACCGCAAGTGGGTACTATAGCTATTACTACCTCGACGGGAAGCCGTGCACGCTCGCAGACATTCACGAGCTCCTCTCGAAAGCGTGTATCACCCCAGAGGGCTACAATGTCGTGCTCCAAGGAGATATAACGCGCATCATCGAGGTAAGTGCGCTCGAGCGCCGTAAGATCATCGATGAGATCGCCGGTATTGCTGAGTTTGACCGAAGGCGGGATCGAGCGCTGAATGAGCTCGAAGTAGTCCGGGAACGCGTTGAACGCGTCGACATCATACTGAACGAGGTAGCGCTCCGGCTCGAGCAGCTTAAAGTCGAAAGGGAGCACGCCCTCAAGTATCAAGAGCTCAAAGCAAAGAAACGGGACTACGAAAAAATGGTCTTTGCGTCAAAGCTCAACAAGCTCGCGCGGGAAATCGAGACGACCGAAGGTGACTTGGCGCGCAAGCAGCGGAGCAAGGACAAGGCGGTTCACGAGCTCAGCGCAACGCGAGACGCGATCTATGATCTTGAGGGTCAGCTGAGTGCACTCAACAGCGCCGTGTCTGAAAAAGGCGAAAACCAGCAATTCGAATTGACAAAACATATTGAGAGTATTAAAGGGGGTCTTGGGCAACATCAAAGTAGGATAGACTTTGTGACCAAGGAGGCAGAGAGCCTCGAATCACAGAAGCGTAAGGTATTCATCGAGGTGAACGCTCTCAAGCAGAAGCACGAGGCACTGCAGGGCGATCTGAGATCTGAAGCGGTGCGACGTGCAAGCCTTTCAAGCGAGCTCGAAGAGCAGGAGCAGGATCTCAACGCGCTTAAAGAACAGCTTGCCACGCTCGACGAAAATGTGACTCAGGCGCGCGACGAACTCTTTGAAAAGCGCAAAATGCTTGGCGAGGAAAAGGATAGGAGGGGGGACGTCGTACGCGCCCGAGACCGGGTGCTCGATGTCTTACGTCGCGCCTCAACGGACGTTCACGCGCTCGAGGGGAAGATTGACGCCGTGCGGTCAGACGCGGCTTCTGCCGAGCGTGATTTGGAGAAGATCCATCGTGACCGCGCCGCGCTGACGCGAAAACTTGAGAACGCGCGCGAGAACATTAAAGACCTCGAAGTGCGACGTGAGGACCTGAAGCTCGCCATGGAAACGGTCGAAAGGCGGCTGAATCAAGCGCATCAGGAGTTCGTCCGCGCGGAAGCGCGCCTCAAAGAGAGCTTCGGCAAAGCGGTGGAAGCGATACAGGCCGCCCAGTTGCCGGGGGTGCGTGGCGTCGTGGCTGAGCTTGGCAAGGTCGATCCGCGATATACCACGGCGCTCGAAATTGCGGCGGGCCCGCGCTTGCGAAACATTGTCGTTGACACCGATGCAGACGCGGCGCACGCTATCGGCTATTTGAAAGAGCAGAACGTGGGCCGCGCGACGTTTCTGCCTCTGAACAAGATGAAGTCCGTGCACCGCGAAGCGCTCCCGGCGCGCGAGGGCATCGTCGATTACGCCATAAATCTCGTTGATTATGACCCGGAGTACGCGGCGGCGTTTTCTTACGTGTTTGGTAAGACCGTTATTGTCACTGAGCTCGAGCCAGCTCGCGCCCTTCTTGGCCAGCACCGCATGGTGACGCTTGATGGTGAGCTCCTCGAAATGAGCGGTGCCATGACGGGAGGCATCGACCGGCGGGCGCTGAGGTTTATCGCCGGCGAGGAGCAAGAGCTGCACAAGCGTAGTCGCCAGATACGCGAGTACGAAAAGGAACGTGAACGCCTGCAGCAGGAGCTCAACGAGGTGGACGACCTTTTGTTACAAGCACGGCACGAGGTCGTCACTGCTGAGGGCGAGCGGGAGCGTTTGGCGCGGGAGACCGAGGCTTTCGAGGCGCGAAAGGAGCAGGCTAACACAGAAGCGGAAGCGGAAATCGTCCATCTCGCTACGATGCGGACGGAGAAAGAGCAGGCCGGCGTGAAGATTAATGAGCTTGAGGAACAAGAGGCGCTATACGGTTCAGCCGTTGCCGCCCTTGAACAGGACATTGCGGAACTTGAAAAGCGGCTCAAGGGTACCGACGCGTCAAAGCTCACCGAAAACCTCGCTCAGATCGCGGACGAGGTCCGACGGCTACAGGCTCGCATCAGCAAATGCGCCGCAACAATCGCTGATTTCCGCCTTCAGGAAGACTATAACGACAAGAAGCTTGCCGATGCTAAGGAGCATTTGGAAACGACCGATGAGCGGATCAAGGAGCTACGGGCCAGCATCCGTGAGCATTCCGAGGCTTCTGCGCATCTCGAACAAGAGCTCGCCGACGTTTGCGGCCGCGAGCGCGAACTCGCGCGCGAGCTTTCAGAACTGCGTGAAGGACGGGATGCACTGCTGGCGCAGATCAGCCTGAAGGAGACGGAGAAAGCGGATCTCCAGCACAAGATTGATCGTACCGATCAGGCGCTCGAAACCCTCGATTATCAGCGGTTGGAGCTCGAAGCCCGTCGAGACGAGCTCAAAGCAGAGGCGGGCGAGATCGACGACGTGCCGCCTGAGGAGCCGCATGAGGCCATCGTGGCAGCGCTGAGAACCCTCGAAGCGCAGCTCGAGTCGATGAACGACATCAACATGCGTGCCATCGAGGATTATGACAACGTCGCCCGACGACAACAGGACCTCGCCGCACGCAAGGACACGCTTTTCAATGAACGCGTCGAGATACTCGAACGCATCGACCGCTACGGCCTGATGAAAAAGGAGGCGCTGCTCACGGCGTTTGAAAGCATCAATGCAAACTTTAAGGTTATCTATGCGGAACTCTCGGGAGCCACGGGCGAGCTTGCTCTGGAGAACTACGAGGATCCCTTCGACGGCGGCCTCTTCATCCACTCATGGCAGCATGGCAAACATGTGCAGCGAATCGAGGGGATGTCGGGCGGAGAGAAGAGCCTTGCAGCGCTGGCGATGATCTTCGCCATTCAACGGTACATGCCGGCGCCGTTTTATATGTTCGACGAAATCGACATGTTCTTGGACGGTGCAAACGCCGAACGGGTCGCACGCATGATCAAGAAGCTCTCCTCGAACGCTCAGTTTATAGTTGTCTCGCTGCGAAAACCCATGATCGAAGCGGCCAGTCGCACGATCGGCGTCTCTATGCAGGAGGGCAACATCTCGAGCGTCACTGGGGTGAAGCTTAATTGACCAGCGATGGACGCGGCAGCGCCACCGTCAACGGTGAAGCGCTTGAAGATTTTGATGAACGATCAATCGATATTTTGGTCTCGCTCGCGAAAAGCGGCGAAATTGATCCCTGGGATATCGACATCGTCGACGTCACCGACAAGTTCTTGGCCCAAGTAGCGGAGCTCGAAAAACTCGACTTGCGGGTGTCGAGCCGAACGCTCCTTTTTGCATCGATACTGCTGAGGATGAAGGCGGACGCGCTCGAGGAATCGGAACCGCAAGACCTTGACGAAGAAGAATTGCTCGATGAAGACCTTCACGCGTGCTTCCCCGCCCTCAAGCCTAAGGTACGGCGGCACGCGAAGCGTCGCGTAACTCTGTCAGAACTCATCCACGAGCTTAAGAAAGCGACAAAGCGAAAGGAAAAGTCAGACGTGCGGCGGCTCATACAGCTGCAAGCACCGGAGTTTGATGCTCTCGCAGTGGCGCATACGGAAGACATCGAGCGGCAAGTCAAACGAGTGCAGCGCGAGCTTAAGCGTCGCTTCGGGAAGCAGGATCAGGTGCTCTTTAGCGAGCTCGTCCTCGATAATACTGCTGAGCATATCGTACAAACCTACATACCATTACTCTTCATGGCAACGAGGCGACAAATACAGCTCGAGCAGAAGGAACTATTCGGTGACATCCTGATCCGATGTAAAAACCTTTAACGCCCTTGCCGCGTTCATGAACGGTAATGAACGATAGAGACCTCGTCGAGGCAGCGCTCTTCGTCGCAGGCAGGCCATTGACCCTTCTCGAACTAGAGTCCATGGTTAGCTTTGATGCCGATGTCGAAGAAATAGTCGAATCGCTCATCGAAGAATATCGGGAGAATGGCGCGCTTGAGATCGTTCAGACCGACGAAGACATCGTCATGCAGGTGAAGGGCGAGTACGCTGACGCGGTCCGCACGATCGCCCAACGTGATCTCGAAACGCCCGTGCTGCGTACACTTGCCGTTATTGCGTTTCATCAACCGGTCACACAATCAAAGGTAGCCGAAATTCGAGGTAACAAAGCGTACGGGCACGTGCATGAGCTTGAGGCGCGCAAGCTCGTTGAATCGGAGCCTTACGGCAGAACTAGGATGCTCCGAACTACCAAAGCTTTCGCGGACTATTTTGGTTTCGAAACGGAAAGCCTCGAGGAGATTAAGCAAAAAATCGGGCTGCTTCTCCGGTAGCCGAGCGTGCGCGGTGCAGCCTCTCAGCCGCAGTCTCAGATATCTGGTAATTGGCTAGCGGTTTGTTGTCGAGTGCGAGCCGCCCGATTCGCAATCTTTGCTGCGAAAGCGCCGGCGACGAAGCCTGCATCCACGTTTACGACAGCCAATACCGAGCACGACTGCAGCATTGCTAGCAGGGCAGCTTCTCCTCGACCGCCTAGACCGTACCCGGTGGAGACCGGGACACCTATCACAGGGATGTCCGTCAAGCCTGCTATGATGGTGGGAAGGGCTCCCTCTCTGCCTGCAAGGACAATGAGCACGTCGGTGTCCAGCAGCTTAGAAAGCTCTGGATATAGTCTGTGAATGCCCGCTACGCCCACATCGTACGATATGATTGTCTTGCAGTTTAGTTCTTCAGCGAGAATGCGGGCCTCTTCTGCAACAGCGATATCTGCCGTACCGGCGCACACTACGCCGACAAGCCCGTTCGGGGGGTCAAAGTGCGGTTTTTTTCCAATAGCTGCGATGCGCGCTCGATCGTGCCATTCGACGTCAAAGTGTTTGAGTGCCTGCAGCTGGTGCTCCGAAACCCGAGTAATTATGACCCGCCCTTCCACCTTAAGCTGCGCCTCGACAATAGCGACGAGATCTTGCGCATTCTTGCCTTCTGCTAGGACAACTTCTGGAATCCCTACTCGATGCAGCCGCGCGGTATCTAGCTTCGCAATTTCAGCAACCTTTTCATATCCGTCAATAGTGATCTCGCGTCGAATAAGTCGTGCGGCTTCTTGCTTCGAAATCTCTCGGCCGGTGAGCTTATTGAGTATAGTCTCCAAGCTAGGCATGCGCAGTCATGTTCTTAGCAAGTGTAATAAATGCACCACATTGAGAAGCACAACGGGCCAACCCCATCGGCGCGAATGGATAGCTGGCAATCAGGTAAGCCGGAGACGTTAAATACCGTCCGTTCACTTCTATCGTGTAACGAGCCATAAGAAAAAAGGAGAAGAGAAGCCGCTTGAAAGCTTCTAAAGACAATCCGGACGCGAAACGGCCGCTTGCAAGGCCACGCGGCACCCGCGATTTTTTGCCGGGTGCGATGGCAAAACGCCGCTGTGTCGAGATTCAGTTCAGAAGCGTAGCCGAGCGCTGGGGGTACGGCGAGATTGCAACACCCGCGTTTGAGCCGCTCGATCTTTTTACGATCAAGTCGGGAGAAGCGATAAAAGACGAGATTTACAGCTTTACAGACCGCGGGGGGCGCGCGCTAGCGTTGCGGCCTGAGCTCACTGCGCCTGTCATGCGCGTGTACGTGAGTGAGCTGCAGTCCGCGCCTAAGCCGCTCAAGTTCTACTATTTCGGCGACTGCTTTCGGTACGAGCGGCCCCAGTCCGGGCGCTACCGGCAGTTCTGGCAGTTCGGCGTCGAACTGATCGGAAGTGCGAGGCCAGAAGCAGATGCCGAGGTGATCGCGCTTGCGCAGCATATGCTTAGAAGCTTGGGGCTTGAGGCGCAGATCCACGTTGGCTCTCTCGACGTCCTCAGGGCCGTGTTTTGCGAGCTTGACGATGAAACCTGTGCCCTCGCGATGCGCTTAATCGACAAGGGCGATTTCGATCGATTGCAGGAGCTCCCGCACGGCGACACCGCCATAAGGATCATCGAAGCAGAAGACCCATTGAGCGAAGCCCAAAGCGTTGCGTCAGTCGATCACCTCTTGCAGGTTCTTGAGCTTCTCGATACGCTCGCCATATCGTATAAGGTTGATTTCGGCATCGCGAGAGGGCTCGAGTACTACACCGGGATCGTCTTTGAAGCCTATGCCCACGGCCTCGGCGCTCAGAATCAAGTTCTCGGAGGGGGCGCATACCGGCTTGCCCACCTCTTCGGCGGCGACGACGTGCCGGCGACAGGCTTTGGAATTGGATTTGACCGCATCATGCGGGCCGCTCACATTCAGAGCGAAGAGCCGCCGCGGATTCTAGTCGTTCCGACTAAGGACGCGCGCATCTACGCGCTCCGCATCGCTGACGAGTTGCGGGCACACGTCTGCGCGGATGTTGACGTCATGGGGCGAACGCTTCGTGCGCAGTTGACATATGCCAACAGCGCAAGTTTTGACTTCGCCGTCATTATCGGAAAGAGCGAAATGCAGACCTCAAAACTTACGCTGCGCAATCTGAAGACCGGTGAACAAGAATCACTACATGTTCAGGAGATTATCGATCGCGTCCTACGCCACACATAAGGGAAAACGGACTACAGGAGGGTGCTCTTATGAATGTCGTGCAGACTGTGCTATGGAAACTAATAAACCCGATAGCGATTGTAACGGCCCGCTATGCGGGCAACGTGAGCGGCTTTGTCGCAAGCTGGATCACCCAGGTGTCCTTCGTGCCGCCGCTGATTATGGTAGCAGTGAATCCATTGCACTATACCTATGAGCTCATTATCAAAAGCAACGCTTTTGCAGTCAATGTTCT
>Ga0208584_1000158_pt1 | contig 11139 bp, 9 predicted proteins | sample NGESurdeep072012_4_FD_184460 | JGI IMG/M metagenome (GOLD analysis project Ga0208584, IMG submission 184460) | Arctic peat soil microbial communities from Barrow, Alaska - NGEE Surface sample 415-1 deep-072012 (SPAdes) | ecosystem: Environmental > Terrestrial > Soil > Wetlands > Peat ...
GGGCGGACATCGCCTCTACCTCCGTTGCGCCGGCAAGGGACGCCCGGTCGTGCTGCTCGAGGCTGGGTTGGGCGACTGGAGCCGGGGCTGGAAGGCCGTTCTCTCTCGTTCCAAGACGGTCGGCAGCACGGTCTGCGCCTACGATCGCTACGGGCTCGGGCGGAGCGGTAGGTACACGGGCAGCCGACCGATCGCCAAGGTCGCCTCCGACCTGCACACGCTGGTGAGCAAGGCTCAGCTACGCGGGCCGTACGTTCTCGGCGGGGCTTCGATCGGCGGGTTGGTCGTGCGCTACTACGCCAAGCAGTATCCGAAGCAGGTCGCCGGGATGGTGCTGTTCGACTCGGTCCCGGACGATTGGGACCAGTACCTCGGAATGTCCGTCTTCGCAGCGAGCGGCGAGCGCCTGAATATCACGACGGTTACGACGAGCCTCCGCGCTTCCGACAGGCTCGGGAGCAAACCGTTGGTCGTGCTGGAAGCCGGCGACGAGAGCTATCTCGAAGGGGTGACGCACAGATCTGACCTGCGCGACTACTGGGATCCGCGCCAGCACGAACTGGCCGGCATCTCAACGAGCTCGCTCTTCGCGGTCGCTACCGGCAGCCCGCACTGGATTCAATCGGCTAGGCCGAATCTATCGGCCGAAGCGATCCGGATGGTTGTCGCTTCGGTGCGGAGCAAGAAGGCTCTGCCGACTTGCGCCGCGAGCAAGTTGCCGAAGCTCGGAGCAGCCTGCGAGCCGGGTTAGGCCTTGGCCGCTCAGCCCTCGCGGCTGAGCGTTCTAGGCTCAGCTTTAAGCGCTGAGCGCCTCGATGACTTTGTCGGTGAACTCGCGCGTGCCGGCTTTTCCGCCCAGGTCGGACGTGGGAGCCTCGCGGATCGCAACCTCGACCGCCTCCCTGAGCTCCTGCGCTGCGGTCTCCTCCGCGAAGGCGTGCTCGAGCATCATCGCTACCGAGCGCAGCATGGCGGTGGGGTTGGCGATTCCCTTGCCGGCGATATCCGGCGCCGAGCCGTGCACGGGCTCGAAGATTCCCGGGCCGCCGTCTGCGAGCGAGGCCGAGGCGGCGACGCCGAGCCCTCCGGTGACAGCCGCGGCCAGGTCGGAGAGTATGTCGCCGAACATGTTCTCGGTCACGATCACGTCGAACTGCTCGGGCGCGCGGGCGATCTGCATCGCCGCGTTGTCGACCAACATGTACTGCACCTCGACGTCCGCATAGTCGCCCTTGACGCCCTCGACCACCTGGCGCCAGAAGCGCGAGGTGGCAAGCACGTTCGCCTTGTCGACGCAGGTCAGCCGCTTGCTCCGCTTCTGCGCCAGCTCGAAGCCGCGCCGGGCGAGGCGCTCGATCTGAGGCTCGGTGTATTCGCAGGTGTCGAAGACCATTCCGTCTTCGGTGCGGCCGCGGCGACCGTAATAGATGCCGCCGACCAGCTCGCGCACGATCAACAGATCGACTTTGTCGCCGTCGCTGGAGGGACGCAGATTGGCGTAGACGTCGAGCGCGCCGCGCAGCCCGATCAGGCCCTGCTCGGGTCGGACAGCGGCGCCGTCGTACTTGGGCAGCCCGATCGCGCCCAGCAAGACAGCATCGGCTTGCTTGCAGGCCTCGAGCGTCGCGTCCGGAAGCGGAATGCCGAACTTGGCGATCGCCTCGCCGCCGAACAGTTGCGTCTCCAGCTCGAGCGGCAGAGGCTCGAGCACGCGCATTGCGGCCTCCATCACCTCGGGGCCGATTCCGTCTCCCGGCAGGCAAACGACCTTCATGCTTGCGCCAGTTTATGTTGAGCCCAGGGAATCAGGCCGCCGCGCTCGAGCATCTCGAGCATGAACGGCGGAACGGGCGCGGCGGTGAACTCCTTGCCGTCTACGCTCACCTTACCGGCGGCTGCGTCAATCGAGATCTGGGAGCCCGGCTTGGCGGCCTCCGCCGCAGCCGGGCAGCTGACTGCCGGCAGCGCCAGGTTGATGCAGTTGCGGTAGAAAATGCGCGCAAAGCTCGAGCCGATCACGCAGCGCACGCCCGAGGCCTTCATCGCCAGCGGCACGTGCTCGCGCGAAGAGCCCATGCCGAAGTTCTCGCCCACGACGAGCACCGTGTCGCCGACCAATTGATCGCGGAGCGCGGGGTCGAGCCCTTCGAACAGGTAGGGCTTCATCAGCTCGGGGTCGTCGATGTTGAGATAGATCCCGGGATAGAGAACATCGGTGTCGACGTTCGTCCCGGGCACGACAACTGCCTTGCCGCCGATTTTCATGACGCCACCTCCGCCGGGTCGACGATCTCGCCCGCTACAGCCGCCGCGCCTGCGACGAAGGCATTGCCCAGGTAGACGCTCGCCTCCGGCGAGCCGGAGCGACCCTTGAAGTTGCGGTTAATCGTCGACAGCGCGTTCTCGCCGGGCGCCAGCACGCCTGTGTGACCGCCGAAGCAAGGTCCGCAGGTGGGAGTCGAGATTGCAGCGCCGGCTTCGACGAGCGTGTCGATCAGCCCTTCCGCGAGCGCCTCGCGGTAGATCTTCTGCGTCGCCGGCACGACGATCATGCGCGTGCGTTCGTGCACATGCTTTCCCTTCACCATCTCGGCGGCCTGGCGCAGGTCGGTCATCGTGCCGTTGGAGCAGTTGCCCACGACCACCTGGTGGATCGGGGTACCGGCGACCTCGCTCACGGAAACGACGTTCTCGGGGTTGTACGGCTTAGCCAGCAGCGGCTCGAGCCGATCGAAGTCAACCTCGATATGGCGCGCGTAGCTCGCATCGGGATCGGAGTGAACCGGCTCCCAGGGCTTGTCGGTGCGGCCGTCCAGATAAGCCGCGGTCGTTTCGTCAGCGGGGAAGATTCCCGTTTCCGAGCCGGACTCGACAGCCAGATTGGAGACCGCCAGGCGCTCGTCGATCGAGAGCGCACGCACGCCCGGGCCGACGAACTCGAGCACGTTGTCGGTGCCGCCGCCGGCGCCGATCTGCCCGATCACGGTCAGGATCACGTCCTTGCCGGTGACGAACCGACCCTTCTCGCCGCTGACGGTCACCTGGATCGTGCCCGGCACGGCCTGCCAGAACTCGCCGAAGACGAGGCTGAAGGCGATGTCGGTCGAGCCCAGGCCGGAGGAGAAGGCGCCGAGCGCACCGTGCGTGCAGGTGTGCGAGTCGCCGCCGACGATCACCGAGCCGGGCACCACCCACCCCTCCTGCACGATCAGGGTGTGCTCGATACCGCCGCGCCCCTGGTCGTAGAACGCCACGCCGTGCTCCAGCGACCAGTCCTTCAGGCGCTTGATCAAAATCGCCGAGCGCTCGTCCTTGGCGGGCGCGAAGTGGTCGGCGACCATGACGACCTTCGAGCGGTCGAAGACCTTATCGGTGCCCATCTTCTCCATCTGGCGGAAGGCGATCGGCCCGGTCACATCGTTGGCCAGCACCACGTCGCAGCGGACCATGACGACCTGACCCGGCTCGACGTGATCGGCGTCGGAGTGGGCGAGCAGAATCTTCTCGGCGACCGTGTAGCCCATGGATCACTAAGCCTAGCGGCGACGGCGCGGCCGTTGCCGGACTCGCGGCGCGGCGGATACGGGTTGGTTTTAGCCGAGGGTGTCGGGCTGCTGGGGCGGCTGCGGCGCGGCGGGCTGCGGTACACCGCTCAGCGCCTGCGCGAGCTGAGCCTCGGCGACCGACGGGGTGTCGCCACGCTCGATCGTGACCAGCAGCGCGCGGAGATTCTCGGCCGTTTCCTGCGCCTTGTGCCGGAACTCGGCCATACGCCGGTTCAGGTGGACGTATTCGCCCGAGCGCTTCTCCTCGCCGACGTCTCGCATGCTGACGAGCAGGAGCCGGGTGCCTTCGGCGGTGGTCAAGGCGGTCGCCATTGTCTCCATCAGCGCCCAGCTTCCGTCCGCGCGCCTCATCCGCACCGCGAAGGGATAGGAGTCGCCGCGATAGACATCGCCGATGGCGTCCTGGGCGATGGCCAGGTCTTCGGGCTCGATCAGGGAGAGGAAGTTGACTCCGGCCAGCGACTGGAACTCGTATCCCAGCTCTTCGGTGCAGGACGGAGAGGCGTAGAGGAAGCGCCCCTCGCCGTCCACGAGCACGACGGCATCGGGCATGTTCTCGGCGATCTTGCGCAGGATCTCGCCCTCGTTCAGCAGCTGCGCCTCTTCGCGGCGAACATCGCTGATGTCGAAGACGACGGCAATTGCGCCGCCGATCTGGCCCAGTCCGTTCCTGTCCGGCCCGACGCGAACACGGTAAACCCGTGTGCCCCAGTCGAGCTCGTAGCTCATCGTCTCGCCGCGCAGGGCGCGAATGGTCGCGGCGATCGGCGTAAAGGTCGTGTCCTCGGTCTGGAAGAACTCGAATAGGGTCATGCCGACGAGACTGTCGGGCGCGAGGCCCAGATCGGCCAGGGCACCGCCGCGGCAGATCGCAAAGCGCAGCTGGCCGTCGATCGCCCAGAGCATCGCCGGCATCTGATCGATCATTGCCGGTGATGGAGAGCCGCTTGTGTTTGGAGGTGTGCTCATGGGCGGGGCTGGCGCAGCCGCAGACGGAGGCGGCGCCGGAGATTCCTCTTGCTGCTCTTGCTGCTGCTGTTCATGTTGATGTTGATCTTCGCGCACCTGGTTGGATGTCGCTTCAGCGGCATTGTGCAGTTCGCCGGAAAGGTCTTGCCCCTTTTCCGACTGCCCAGAGAAGCGTGCAGAACCGGTTGACTGCATAGGCCGTCACTCTCTTTTCGGCTCACAGACTCCGAAGCTTGAAGAATTTCTCGTACGGCCGGGCGCTACGCGCCCGGCCGCGTGATCGCACCTTCCGAGGCCGAGTTGACCAGCGCCGCGTACTTGGCGAAAACACCGCTCGAATAACGCGGTTCGGGCGCCTTCCAGTCCGCCAGACGAGCCTCGATCTCGGCGTCGGAGAGCTCGACTTTCAGCTCGTGCGTGCCGACGTCCAGAACGATTACGTCGTCTTCGCGCAAGGCGGCGATCGGGCCGCGGCGGGCGGCTTCGGGAGAGACATGAGCGGCCATGAACCCGTGCGTGGCGCCGGAGAAGCGTCCGTCGGTGATCAGCGCGACCGAGTCGTCCAGCCCCTCACCCGCCAGCGCGGCGGTGACGGCGAGCATTTCACGCATTCCTGGCCCGCCGGCCGGGCCCTCGTAGCGGATCACGACCACGTCGCCGGCGCCCACCTTGCCGTCCTTGACCGCCGCGAAGCACTCCTCTTCGGAGTCGAAGACGCGCGCCGGACCGCGATGGAAGGTGCGGTCGTGCCCGGCCAGCTTGACGACGCAGCCGTCCGGCGCGATGTTGCCGCGCAGGATGGCGAAGCCGCCGCGTTTTTGAAACGGCTCGTCTATCTTCGAGACGACCTGCTGACCCTCGGATTCGATGGCGGCGAGGGCGATCTCGCCCAGCGTCCTTCCGTCTACGTTTCGCTCGCCGAGGTGCAGGAGATCCCGCTTGGCCAGCTCGCGAGCCAGCAGCGCGCAGCCGCCCGCAGCAAAGAGGTCAGTCGCGACGTAATTGCCGCCGGGAGTGAGGCTCGCGATCACCGGCGTCCGCGCAGCGATCTCTTCGAAGTCGTCGATCTCGAGCGGAACTCCGGCCTCGCGCGCGATCGCCAGCAGATGCAACACGCCGTTGGTCGAGCCGCCGCTCGCGGCCACCGAGGCGATTGCGTTCTCGAGCGCCTCGCGGGTCACGATCTGTCTGGGAGTGATGTTCTCGCGCACGAGCTCCATCACCAGCTCGCCGGCCTTGTTGGCCGCCGCGTTCTTTCCCCTATCCGTCGCCGGCACCTCGTTCAGCCCGGCCGGGCTGATGCCGAGGAAGTCGAGCGCCATCGACATCGTGTTGGCCGTGAACTGACCGCCGCAGGCGCCGGCGCCCGGGCAGGCGAGCGTTTCCAGCTCGTGCAGGTCGTCGTCTGACATCTTGCCGACGGCGTGCGTCCCGACCGCTTCGAATACGTCCTGAATGGTCACATCCTTGCCGCGCCAGTGACCGGGCGCGATCGAGCCGTTGTAGAGCACGAGCCCGGGGATGTCGAGCCGGAGAAGCGCCATCAGAGCCGCCGGAATCGTCTTGTCGCAGCCGACCAGGCAGACCAGCCCGTCGAACATGTGGCTGTAGGCGACGAGCTCGATAGAGTCGGCGATCACCTCGCGTGAGACGAGCGATCCGCGCATGCCGGGCGTGCCCATGGTGACCCCGTCCGAGACGGCGATCGTGTTGAACTCGACCGGCATTCCGCCGGCGTCGCGGATGCCTCGGCGGACGTGACCTGCCAACTCGCGCTGGTTGTAGTTGCAGGGCATCGTCTCGATCCAGGTCGTGGCGATTCCAACCAGCGGCTTGGCCAGATCGTCGTCAGTGAAGCCGATGGCCTTGAAGTAGGAGCGCGCCGGCGCGCGATCGGGGCCGTCGGTGAGAAGCCGGCTGCGTCGTTTGGCCGGATCCGAGGGATAGTCGTACGCGCTCGGGCTCATGCTATGGATCGTAACCCCTGAGACAGTGTTCGCCGCTGCGCGAGAGACGCTAGAAAGCGTGCGCGCCGCTGGTGGCAAGCGCGACCGCGAGCACTCCGCAGTCGTCGAAGCGCTTGCGCAACTCCTGCGCGCAGGCTTCGGCCTCCTCGTGCCGCGCCCAGACAATGACCGTCGGGCCCGAGCCCGAGAGAGTGACTCCGACCGACCCGGACGCCAGTTTCGCCTTCAACTCGGCGATCAGCGGCGCCGCCTGCGAGCGGTAGGGCTCGTGCAGGCGGTCGTCTAGTGCGGCGGTGAGCAACTCGACATCGCCGGTTGCAAGCGATGCGCCGAGTAGCGCGGCGCGGCCACTGGAGTAAGCAGCATCGGCATGACCAACCTTGGTGGGCAAGCCCGCTCGGGAGGTGACGGTCTCGACGCTATGCCCGGGGATGACGGCGATCGGCGCGAGCGGAAGCGAGTCGGCGATGCGGCGCCCGCGCCACACGCCCGCCTCTTCCCAGGAAAGCGTCACGCCGCCGTAGAGGCAGGCTGCGAGATTGTCGGCATGCGACTCCAGCCGCGTCGCGATCGGCAGTAACTCGGCGGGATCGGGCTCGGCTCCTTCCCAGAGGCAGGCGGCAGCGAGCCCAAGCGCGATCGTGGCCGAGCTGGAACCGAGCCCCCGGGCGAAGGGGATTCGGTTGAGGAAGCGGAAACGCTTCCCGTCCAGGCTCCCAATTAGAGCGAAGGCCTGAAGACCGAGATGGCTTTCGTCCCGCGGCGTCTCGAAGACGCCTTCGCCTTCGACCTCGACAATCGTGCCCACGGCTTCGCTCACCTCGAGCTCGTTCCAGAGCTCGAGCGCCATCCCGGCGCAGTCGAACGCGGAGCCGAGATTGGCGCTGGTCGCGGGGGCTTTGAGCCGGACTTTCACCTGGCCGAGCCTCCCTCCATCAGGCCCATCCGAGCTCCGAGATCCCACGTTGCGAGATGACCGGGAAGGCCGCCGCGATTTCACGACTCTCCGGCAGGCCGCTGATCTCCGCGAGCGCCTCGTCGACCGCACCGTAAGTCGCCTCGTGCGAGATGACGTGAAGGATGGCGCCGCCGCCGGTCTGGAACTGAACCAGCCGCGCGACGGAGATATCGTGGGCGGCCAGGCGCTCGGCAACGCGCGCCAGCACGCCCGGACGGTCGTCCACCGCGATCTGGAGGTAGAAGGGCGAGCGGAGCTCGCCGGCCGGCAGCCGGTCGATCTTGCGCCAGCAAGCGTCGTTGTGGAGGAAGCCGGTGCCCTTGGTGCCGATGATCGAGACCATGTCGGCGATCACGGCCGAGGCGGTCTCGATTCCGCCCGCGCCGGGCCCCTCTAGCGTGATCTCGCGGATCGCGTCGCCCTGGAGCATGATGGCGTTGAAAGCGCCCTCGACTCCGGCCAGCGGATGTGCGCGGTCGACCAGCGCCGGCGAGACGCGAACGTCATAGCCGCCCTCGACCAGAGTCGCCCGCCCGACGAGGCGAACGACCATGTCCATCTGCTTGGCCGCGGTCACGTGCGCGGAGGTGATCCGCTCGACGCCCTCGAAGGTGACGTCGTCCAGAGTCACGCGCGAGCCGAAGGCCACCGTGGCCAGAATCGCCATCTTGGCGGCCGCGTCGGCACCCGACACGTCCTCGGTCGGATCCATTTCCGCGTAACCCTGGCGCTTAGCCTCGGCGAGGGCCTCCTCGTACTCGGCTCCCAGCTCCATCTGAGTGAGGATGTAGTTGGTGGTGCCGTTGACGATCCCGAGGATGCGGTGAACGTTCGTCACCACCAGCGCCTCGCGCAGCACCTTGATCACGGGGATCGCGCCGCAGACCGAAGCCTCGAAGCGAAGCTGCACGCCGCCCTCCTGGGCGGCCGCGAAGAGCTCGGCGCCCTGTTGCGCGAGCAGCTGCTTGTTCGCGGTCACGACCGCCTTGGAACCGCGCAGCAGGCGCAGGATGTACTCGTGGGTGGGATCGATCCCGCCCATCACCTCTGCTACCAGCGAGATCTCCTGATCGTCGGCGATCTCGGCGAAGTCGGTTGTCAGTACGCCGGGAGCGGCCGGAAAGCCCCGCTCCTTCTTCAGGTCGCGGACGAGCGCGCGCACGACACGCAGGCGGTGCCCGGTTGCCCGCTCGATGTCATCGGCGTTCTCGTGCAGGAAGCGGTTTACTGCCGCCCCGACGGTTCCGTAACCGAGCAGGGCGACGGGAACGTCAACGGGCGCCATCGGAACCAGCACCCATCAGGCCCTCGCTGCCGGCCAGCGATCGCAGTTCCGCGCCGACCTTCTCCGACGGATGCTTGGCCGACTCTTCGCGCAGCTTGAGGAAGTTCGGCCGCCCCGCCTCTTCCTCGGCGATCAATTCCTTGGCGAACTGGCCGCTCGTGATCTCGCCGAGAATCTCCTTCATGCGCTCCTTGACGCTCGCATCGATGATGCGCGGGCCGCGCGTGAGATCGCCGTACTCGGCGACGTCCGAGATCGAATAGCGCATGTACTCGAAGCCGCCCTGATAGATCAGGTCGACGATCAACTTGAGCTCGTTGATGCACTCGTAGTAGGCGATCTCGGGCTGATAGCCGGCCTCGACCAGCGTCTCGAACCCGGCCTGCATCAGCCGGGTGGCGCCGCCGCAGAGAACCGCCTGCTCACCGAAGAGATCCGACTCGGTCTCCTCGGCGAAGGTGGTCTCGAGCAGACCGACGCGGGCGCTGCCGATGCCCGCTCCGTAAGCGATCGCCTTGGCCAGAGCGTTGCCCGAAGCGTCCTGGTGCACGGCGACCAGCGAGGGCACTCCGGCGCCTGCCTCGTACTGCTCGCGCACGCGATGGCCGGGCGCCTTGGGGGCGACCATGATCACGTCGTGACCGGCCGGCGGCTTGATGCAGCCGAAGTGGATGTTGAAGCCGTGCGCGAACATGATCGTCGCGTCGGGCTCGAGGTTGGGCTCGATCTCGGCCGCGTAAACCTTGCGCTGGATGTGATCGGGCAGCAGGATCATCACGAAGGCCGCGCCGCGGACTACCTCGGGGGCGGGCTTGACTGCGAATCCGGCTTCGACCGCTTTGTCCCAGTTGGCGCTGCCGGCCGCCTCCGCCACCTCGACCTCGATGCCCGAGTCGCGAAGGTTCTGCGCGTGTGCGTGGCCCTGACTGCCGTAGCCGATAATGGCGACTTTCCCGGAGAGGAGTGAGAGGTCGCCTTCGCGGTGAATTGTCGCCATGAGTTGTTCCTTTCTCGTTCTTTACGCGGTGTTCGTTCTGTGAGTTTCTAGTGTCTTACCGCACGGCTGAGGCCGATGCGACCGGTGCGCACCATTTCCTTGATTCCGTACGGCCTGACCAGCTCCTCGAAGGAGTCGAGATCCTCCGGATGGCCGACCATCTCGAACACGATCTCCTTCGGCCCGAGGTCGGAAACCCGTGCACCGTAGTGATCGGCGAAGGCCATCAGCTCGCCCCGCCGCTCGGGCGGAGCCGCGACGGTGAAGAGCGCGATCTCGCGCTCGACGGCGTCGTCAGGCGTGAGCTCGTTGATCTTGAGCACGTTGACGAGCTTGTAAATCTGCTTGGTGATCTGCTCGAGCGAGTGCTCGGCGCAGTCGACGCGAAGGGTGATACGCGAGACGCCTTCGCGCTCGGTGTGCCCAACGGCCAGTGACTCGATGTTGTAGCCACGCCGCGCGAACAGGTTCGTGATGCGCGAGAGCGCGCCCGGCTTGTCCTCGACGAGGACGGAGAGAGTGTGCTTCATCTCGCCTCGAACTCCTTTGCCTTCTCGTGACTGCCGAATTCAATGATGTCAGCCACCGAAGCGCCGGGTGGAATCATCGGGAACACATTTTCCTCCGGGTCGCAGACCACTTCCACGACCACGGAGCTCCCGGCCGCATTCTCGGCGAGTGCCCGCTCCATAGCGGGCTCGAGCCCGTCTGAGTCCTCGACGCGCAGCGGAACGGCTCCGAAGGCCTCGGCCATCTTCGCGTAGTCGGGGAACGGGCCGCTCAGGTTCGTCTGTGAGAAGCGCCCGCCGTAGAACATCTCCTGCCACTGGCGAACGTTTCCGAGATAGCCGTTCCTCATCAGCACGACGATGATCGGCAGTCCGTGGATTGCTGCAGTTGTCAGCTCCTTGCCTGTCATCTGGAAGCAGCCGTCGCCGTCGATGCAGATCACGGTCGCGTCGGGCCGAGCCGCCTTGGCGCCCACGGCGGCCGGAACGCCGAAACCCATCGTCCCCAGGCCGCCCGATGAGAGGAAGGAGCGCGGCGTGTTGCAGTTCAGGTACTGCATCGACCACATCTGATGCTGGCCGACGCCGGTCGTCCAGACGATGTCGTCGCGCCCGTCGGTCGCATTGCGAATGGCTTCCAATGCCTCCTGCGGCTTGATCAACTCGCCGCGCTCGTAGCGCAGAGGAAACTCTGCCTTCCATTCGTTGATCTTGTCGACCCACTCGGTCGAGCGCTCTCGCGCCTCGGGCAGCAGCTTGCGCAGCTCGGCGATGAGCTTGACCAGCGCCGGTTGGAGCGGAGCGCAGACGGGGATCTGGGCGTTGCGGATCTTGCCGATCTCGGCCGCGTCCACCTCGAAGTGGATGGTCTTGGCGTTCGGAGCGAAG
>Ga0208584_1000161_pt1 | contig 11059 bp, 13 predicted proteins | sample NGESurdeep072012_4_FD_184460 | JGI IMG/M metagenome (GOLD analysis project Ga0208584, IMG submission 184460) | Arctic peat soil microbial communities from Barrow, Alaska - NGEE Surface sample 415-1 deep-072012 (SPAdes) | ecosystem: Environmental > Terrestrial > Soil > Wetlands > Peat ...
TTCGGCGCGTTCGTCGAGATCCTGCCCAACCGCGACGGCCTGCTGCACGTCTCCGAGCTGGCTTGGGAGCGCACCCGTGAGGTCACGGACGTGATCAAGCTGGGCGACAAGATCAAGGTCAAGATCATCGGCATCGACGGCAGCGACCGCATCAAGCTCTCCCACCGTGCCCTGATGCCGCCGCCCGAGGGGTACACCCCAGAGTCCGGCGAGGGCGAGGGCGAGCGTCGCCGCCCCCACAGCGACCGCCCCGGCGGCCGCGACCGTGGGCCGCGCCGTGAGGGCCATCGCTAGCCTGTCCGTCTCGACCGATTCCAAACCCGGAGGCCGCCGCGAGGCGGCCTCCTTCGTTTCGATCCGGTCCCGACCGGCCGGCCGTCAACGCTGGCAGCGCGGGCAGTAGAACGCGGACCGCCCGGCGAGGACGCGGCGCACGATCGCGCCCCCGCACCCCGCGCACGGCTGGCCTTCCCGCCCGTACACGGTGAGCTTGACCGCGAAGTAGCCGCCGTCCCCCGCCGCGTTGACGAAACCGCCGTCCCGCAGCGTCGTGCCGCCGGCCTCCAGCGCCGCGGTCAGGACCTGCCGGATGGCTGCTGCGAGTGCCGCCAGCCGTCGCGGCGCCACCTTGTCGGCGCGACGCAGCGGCGAGATCCGCGCCAACGCCAGCGCCTCGTTGGCGTAGATGTTGCCGAGCCCTGCGAGCACGCGCTGGTCGAGCAGCACCGAACGGATCGGCGAGCGCGAGCGGGCGGCCGCGGTGAGCGCTCCTTCGGCATCGCCGCGCAACGGGTCCGGCCCGAGCCGCGCGAGGGACGGGTGCGCGGCGAGCGCCGCGGGTTCCAGTACCACCGCCACGCCGAAGCGTCGCGGGTCGACGAAACGGACCTCCAGCCCCCCTTCCAGCCGGAGGACGAGGTGCGTGTGGGGGGCGAACGGCTCCTGGGGCCGGGCCAGCACGAGCCGGCCCGACATCCCGAGGTGGAACAGCGCCGCAGCCCGTTCCCCATGCGCGATCAGATACTTGCCGCGGCGCTCCAGGGCCGTAAAGCTCGTCCCCTCGATTCGCGCCCGCCAGTCGGCGGGCTCGATCCCCTCCCGCAGCCGCACCGGCCGCGCCTCGATCGCCACCACCCGCCGGCCCAGGAGGTGGGGCTCGAGCGAGCGGCGCACGGTCTCGACCTCGGGCAGCTCCGGCATGGCCGCAGACCATAGCACGTGCGCCCCCAGGGGGCGCCGCCGTTCGTGCAAACGGTCCCCGGAAGGCATTCCTGGTGTCGGCGCAAATCAACCACCCCGGACCCCGCCGGCGGCGAGCCGCGAAGGCCGGTGGCGTCAAGGCTACCATCTGACCGGTAACGACTTGGGTGCCGTGCTCGGAACCAGGATCGCGGCCTAAACAAACCGCCGACCAAGCGCGTACTACTGGGTGAGTCTGCTTCCTCCTTTCTCCTCCTTCACACCCGGCGCCGTGAACTCCACGGCGCCGCGGTGCGTCCGGGCGCCCGAACCGTACTGGCGGGCGGAGGATCGGGTATCCTTGCGCGCGGTCTGGGGACGGCGGTGCGTCCCGGCGGGGAGACATGGCATGGAACTCAAGGAAGCCCTCACCACTGCGATCGACTACGAGCACAAGGTGCATGACCACTATGCCAAGGGCGCCGGGGAGATCCTCGACCCGCGAGGGAAGAAGGTCTTCGCAACCCTCAGCAAGGAGGAGCTGGGCCACGTCGCCTACCTGGAGAGCCGCCTCGCGGAGTGGCTCTCGACCGGCAAGGTATCCACCCCCGAGCTTCCCACCGTGCTCCCCAACGTCGACTGGGTGCAGGCCGCCAGAGCCAAGGTGGCGCGCGAGCCGGAGCGCACGATCGCGGTGAAGGGGGAGCTCGAGCTGCTCAAGATCGCGCTCGACCTCGAACGGCAAACGAGCGGCTTCTATGCCCAACTCGTGGACACCCTCCCCGCGGAGTACCGCGGGCTGTTCGCGCGCTTTCTCGAGATCGAGCAGGCTCACCTCCTGATCGTCCAGGCCGAGATCGACGCGATCGCGGGGCATGGCAGCTGGTTCGACGTGATGGAGTTCCGCCTCGAGGCCGGGTAGCACCCAGGTGTAAGCACATACCTCGCTTCCCTGCGCCGCCGGCGTCGGCGCGCTACGAGCGGTCCCTGTGGTTGCCCTCGCGCCGCTCCACCCGTTTGAGGAGAAGGTAGCTGGCGACCCCGATGAGGACCATCGCCACCCCGAACGCGGGGTATGCGAACCGCCAGTTGCCCGGCCCGGTCATCATGCTCCACTCCGACATCCCGCCGATCCCGGCCAAGAGCGACAGCGGCATGAAGATCGTGGTGATCAGGGTGAGCCGGCGGACGCTCTTGTTCGTCCGGTTGGCGACCCGGGCCATCCGGTTGTTGATGAGCGAGAGGTACATCTCCGTGAGGTTGGCCAGGAGGTCCCGATTCATCTCCGTGAACTCGAAGAACTTGGCCAGGTGGTCGTAGATGTCGCGGAAATGGTAAATCGCTTCCTCCGAGACGAACGGCGAGTCCCTGCGGCAGATCTTGACCAGGATCTCGCGCTCGTGAAACAGGCTCTTGCGCAGTGAGAGCAGGGCGCGGCGCAGCTGGACCAGGCTGTCGAGCTTGAAGCCCGTGACATCCCGGAGGATCCCCTCCTCGGCCGCCTCGATGTCGTCCTCGAGCGGCTCGATCGCCTCCACCTTGCCGTCCACCGTGACATCGAGGATGACGTGGAGCAGGAAATCCGGCCCCCGCTCCACCGTCCCGATGGCGCGGGCGGCGATCGCCTCGATCTTCTCGAACATCGGGCGCCCGCCTCCCCCGCGGCCACCGACGCTCACGAGGAAATCCTTCCCGAGGAAGAGATCGACCTCCTCGACCGTCAGCCGGCGCTCGCCGTACGAGTACCGGTTGCACAGGATGAAGGTGTAGCCGGGGTAGTCCTCCACCTTGGGCACCTGGTTCGAGTCGAAGCAGTCCTCCACCGCCAAGGGGTGGATCCCGAGCCGGGCGGCCACCACGTCGAGTTCCGGCCGGGCCGGGTCGAACATGTCGACCCAGATGTAGCCACCGCTGCCGCGCGCTGCGAGCGCCTCCTCGAGTGAGCCGACCTGCCGCATCCCCTTGCCCACCTCGACGTGAAAGTACCTGCACTCCGACATTTGAGCCCCCTCGGCACGAACCCCACCCATCGCCACGGCGAAACGCCCGCGCCGCAGCGATTCTGCCAGATCCGCCGCAAATACGTGGTCAGTGGTCAGTGGTCCGACCGGCCGCGCCGGCCGCAGGCCGCGCAGCCCCGAGCGCCTCCCTCGAAGACGAGGCCGCCTTCGGCAGGCAGGGCCTCGCCACTTGGGGCGTGTAGCCGCGCCGCCGAGAGTGGGCCAGATGCAAGGCGCCCGAGGCGGCCGCAGCGGAGCGTAGCCGTAGGCTACGTAGCATGCGAACCGCCGAAGGGCAACGCAGCAGATGGTCCGCTATCGGCGGCGCCTATTCGGTGATGCCCTGCATGTTCGCCAGGCGCGCATACCCCCCGCCCCTAGCCAACAACTCGGCATGCGTTCCCTGCTCGACGACGCGCCCCTCCTCCATCACCGCGATCGTGTCGGCGTTGCGCACCGTGGCGAGGCGGTGGGCGATGATGAACGCGGTGCGGCCCTTCATCAGGTTCTCGATCGCGCGTTGCACGATCCCCTCGGCCTGGGCGTCGAGCGCCGAGGTGGCCTCGTCGAGCACGAGGATCGGCGGGTCCTTGTAGAGCGCCCGCGCCACTGCGATGCGCTGGCGCTGGCCGCCCGAGAGCCGCATGCCGGCCTCGCCGATTACCGTGTCGAAGCCGTCGGGGAACTCGAGGATGAACTCCTCGGCGAACGCCGCCCGCGCGCACGCCCGCAGCCGGTCGTGATCGACCGTGCTCTGCCCGTATGCGATGTTGGCGGCCACCGTGGTGTTGAACAGCACGGTTTCCTGAGTGACGAGGCCGATGCTGCCGCGCAGCGACGCGAGCGTCAGGTCGCGGATGTCGGTCCCGTCGATCGCGATGCGCCCGTCCTGCACGTCCCAGAACCGCGGCAGCAGCTGCGCCACTGTCGACTTCCCGGCGCCTGAGGCGCCGACGAGGGCGAGCGCCCGCCCCGCCGGGATCACGAGGTTGAGACCCCGCAGGACGGGCTTGTCCGGTTCGTAAGCGAAGGAGACGCGATCGAAGGTGATCGCCTCGCGCACGCCGGCGAGCGCGCGCGCGCCGGGCCGGTCGGTGATCTCGACCGGCTCGTCGATGACCGAGAACACCCGCTCCCCGGCCGCCACCGCCCCTTGGAGGGCCATGTTGACCTTGGTGAGGCGCTTGATCGGCGTGTACAACGAGTACAACCCGAGGAGGAACGAGGCGAACGCCCCGGTGGTCATCGTCCCGGAGCTGATGAGCCGGTGCGCGTACAGGAGCAGCCCCATGATCCCCGCCGCGCCGATCACCTCGATCACCGGGGCGTTGAGCGCCAGCACCTGGCGCGCCTTGAGGCTGGCCCTGAAGTGGCGGCGCGTCGTCTCGCGGAAGCGGGCGGCCTCGAACGTCTCCATGCCGAACGCCTGCACGACCCGGTAGCCCTTGAGCACCTCGTCCACGACCGAGTTCATCTCGCCGAGGCGCTCCTGGCTCTGGTGCGAACGGTGCCGGAGCTTGCGCGCGAAGGTCGCGATCGGCCAGAGGAACACCGGGGCGCCGATGAGGACCGCCGCCGCGAGCCGGAAGTTGAGCGAGAGCACCAGCGCCACCATGCCGACCACCGTGAACGAATCCTGGACGAGGTCGGAGAGACGGTCGGAGATCACCTCGGTGATGCGCTCGACGTCGTTCGTGATCCGCGACATCAGGACCGCGCTCGGCTGCTTCTGGTGGTAGACGGCGGACTGGGCGAGCAGCCGGTCCATCAGGCGGTCGCGCAGGTCTTTGACCGTTGCGAGTCCGGCGTGGTAGATCGCGTAGTGGCCGAAATAGGTGAAGACGTTCTTGGCCAGCACGGAGATGAACCCGAGCAGGAGAATCGCGATGGCGTCGCTGGGCAGGAACCGCCGCAACGATTCCTTCGCGCCCTCGAACCACGCCTTGAGATCCTTGGCGAAACCGAGCTGTTCGACCGCGGCGTGCCCGTGCACCCCGGAAACCGCCCCGGATGCGGCGGTCAGTCCCGGGATCGGCACTTGAGCGCCGAGGACCGTGTCGAAGATCGGTCCGATTAGGAACACCATGAACACCGTCGCGAGCGCGACGCCGGCCATGGCGACCGCCGCCGCGACCACCCAGGCGGAGTGGGGCCGCAGCATCTTCAGGATCCGGCGCAACGCGCTCATGCCGCCCCCTTTGCCACCGCGAGAACGGCCCTCGCCGCACGCTCGCTCGCACCCGGGTCCCCAAGCGCCGAGCGAACCTCGGCGAGCGCTCGGCGTTGCACGTCGCCAGCCTCGCCGAACAGGCGCCTCGTCTCCGCCAGCAGCTTCCCCTCGTTGAAGTCGCGCTGTACGGCTTCCGCCACGATACGCTTCCCCGCCACCAGGTTGACGAGCCCCACGTGCGGAACCCGCACGAGACGCTTTGCAAGGGCGTAGGAGAGCGCGTGCAGGCGGTAGCCGACGACCATCGGAACGTCGAGGAGCGCGCACTCCAGGGTAGCCGTGCCCGAGGCGACCATCGCTGCCGCGCAGGAGGCGATGGCGCGGTGGCGGTCCTCGGTGACGACTTCAACCGCCAACGGGGCGCCGGCCAGGCGCCCGACGAGCCTCCCGCGATCGAGGCCCGGCGCCGCGATCAGGCGGACGCGCAGGTTTTTGACCTCGGAGAGGAGGCGGGCGGCGGCCGCAAGCATCGTCGGAAGCAGCGCCTCGACCTCGTGCCACCGCGACCCGGGCATCAGGGCCAGCGTACCCGGCACTCGCTGCGGCATCGCCGCCATCACCGGCGCCAGCTCGTCCACCAGGGGATGGCCGACGTACTCGGCCGCGACCCCATGGGAAGCGTAGAACCCCACCTCGAACGGGAGGATGCACAGCACCCGCCGCACGTCGCGGCGGATCCGCCGCACCCGGCCGGCCCGCCACGCCCAGAGCTGCGGCGAGACGTAGACCACCACCGGGATGCCGGCGCGCCTCAGACGGCGGGCGAGCGGCAGGTTGAAGTCGGGCGAGTCCACCAGGACCGCCACATCCGGGTGCCGCGCCAGCGCCGCGCCGCGCACGCGGCGGGCGAGGGCCAGCAGGCGCGGCAGCTCCCGCACGACCTCGGCCAGCCCCATCACCGAGAGCTCCTCGCTGCGAGCGACGCACTCGAGGCCCGCCTCGCGCAACCGCTCGCCGCCGACGCCGAACGCCTCGATCCCGGCCTCCTCCCGCTGCAGCGCGCGGAGCAGGTTGGCGGCGTGGAGGTCGCCGCTGGCCTCGCCGGCCACGATGAGGGCCCTCACCGGCGCTGTCTCCACGCCAGCAGGAGCGTGGCGCCGAGCGCCGCCCCGGCGGCGAAGAGGACCGCGGTCGTGACCAGGGAGAGGATTCGCGGGGCGTGCATCGCGCACCCGTCCGGAGTCACTCAGCTGCGCGGGAACGGGTACATCAGCCACCCGAGCACGATCGCCCCGAGCACCAGCGTCCCGAACACCTTCCAAAAGTACATCATGCGCTCCCGCTTCTCGCGCTTCCAAAGGAAGGAGAAGAACACCGCGATCAGGAGCGCGTCCAGCACCATCAAGGTGAGGTGGTCGACCATCACCAGTCCTTCTTACCGGTGCCGATGTCATGGACGTCGAGGACGAGCAGCATGTTCATCATCCCGGCGGTGAGCAGGAAGGTGTTGCCGAACTCGTACGCGGGCGATGTCACGACACCCTGCCCCAGCCCGACGGCGTGTGCGACGAAGAAGAGCACGCCGTTGCCGACGCTCGCGATCGCCGCGAGGTAGGAGAGCGGATCGCCGGCGTGCGGCAGGATCAGCTCGCCGTCGAGCGTGATCCCGAGGAGGAAGGCGATCACGACCACGACGAAGAACACGACGGCGCGCGACCGGCGCCCTACCAGCATGTGCCCGAGGCCGGGCACGAGCCAGGCGAGGACCATGAGCACCGGGAGCGGGAAAGCCGCCGCGCCGCCGTCGCGCCGCTCAGGCATCGGGGGTCCCGAGCGCCCGCCGCAGCTTGGCGCAGGTCTCGCCGAGGTCCTCGGGAACGACCCGGAGGTCGGCGTTGACGGTGATGAAGCTCGTGTCGCCGCGCCAGCGCGGCACGACGTGCAGGTGCAGGTGGTCGGCGATCCCGGCGCCCGCGGCCTCTCCCAGGTTGAACCCGACGTTGAAGCCGTGCGGGTGGTACGTCGCCTCGATCGCCCGCACGACGCGCTGGGCGAGCCGCATGAGGTCCGCAAGCGTGGCCGCGTCGAGCTCGGAGAACTCTCCGACGTGCGCGAGCGGCGCCACCATGGTGTGCCCGGAGGTGTACGGGTACCGGTTCAGCAGCGCGAACGCTCGCCCATCCGTGGCGAGCGTCAGCGTCTCGGCGCCGCCGCGGGCGGCCTCGCACAACACGCAGGCTCCGGTCAAATCGGTGTGGGACACGTAGGCTAACCGCCACGGGGCGAAGATGTGCTGCAACCGCCCCTCACTTGCCGCCGAGGATCTCGCGCAGCTGCTTGCCGGGCTTGAAGTACGGCACGACCTTGGGCGGGACATGGACCTGGGCGCCGGTGCGCGGGTTGCGCCCGGCGCGCGCCTGGCGCTTGCGGGTCCGGAACGAGCCGAAGCCCCGGAGCTCGACCTTCTCGCCGGCGCGGATCGCCTCGACGACGCCGTTGAGCACCACGCCGAGCACTTCCGCCGCCTCCCGGCGCGTCAACCCCACTTGATCCGCGAGTACCTTGATGATGTCGGCCTTTGTCATTCTCGAACCCTCCTCCGTTTGCGGGGCGACGGCGCTCAGCTCTCGTGCGGCTCCTCTGTGTCGGGTACCTCGGGTGCGGCCTCGCCCGCGGCGGGTGCCTCCTCGGCCGGTGCGGCGGATTCGGCCGTTTGAGCTTCCGCCTGGTCCACCTGCTCAGGCACTTGTTCGAGGGCGATCTCCTCCGCTTCCTGCTCGACCACCGGAGCCTTCTCGCCCGGCTCGGGCTGCGGGATGCCGCGCAGCGAGAGGCCGATCCGTTTCTCGTTCCAGTCGATCCGGATCAGGCGCGTGCGGACGCGTTGCCCGCGCTCGAACGTCCCGACGAGCGGCTGGGTGCCCCGGCGCTCCACCTCGGAGATGTGGCACAGGCCTTCGACCCCGGGGGCAAGCTCGACGAACAGGCCGAAATCCGTCACGTTGGTGACGAAACCTTCGACCTCGTCCCCTACCTGGTGGGCGGTTGCGAACTCGTCCCACTCGTTCGGCATCAGCTCCTTGATGGAGAGCGAGATGCGCTGGTTGGGGATGTCCATGGCGATGATCATCGCCTCGATCTCCTGGCCCTTCTGCACCACCTCGGAGGGGTGCGTCAGGCGGCGGGTCCAGGCCATGTCCGATACGTGGACGAGGCCGTCCACGCCGGGCTCGAGCTCGACAAACGCGCCGAACTCCGTGAGGTTCCGCACCACGCCCTTGACCTTGCTCCCGACGCGGACCCGCGTGGCGAACTCCTCCCACGGGTTGGGCTCAGCCTGGCGCAGTGACAGCGACAGCCTGCGCTTGTCGATGTCCACCTCGGTGATGACGACCTCGACCTCCTGGGCCGAGTGGAGAAGGCTCTTGGGGTTCTTGACCTTCTTGGTCCACGACATCTCGGAAACGTGGATGAGGCCCTCGACCCCCTCCTCCAGCTCGACGAAGGCGCCGTAGTCCACCACGTTCGTGACCTTGCCCATGACCTTCTTGCCGACCGGATAGCGGCCCTCGACGTGCGTCCAGGGATCCTCGAACCGCTGCCGGTAGCCGAGGGAAACGCGCTCCTTGTCCTTGTCGATGCGCAGCACCACGACCTTGACCTCGTCGCCGACCTTGAAGTACTCGCTGGGATGGCCCACACGCCCCCAGGAGATGTCGGTCACGTGGAGGAGGCCGTCGATGCCGCCCAGGTCGATGAACACGCCGTAGTCGGTGATGTTCTTGACCGTCCCGGTGACGATCGTGCCCTCCTCGAGATGCGTCAGCGTCTCGTCCTTGAGGGTCGAGATCTGCGCCTCGAGCATGACCTTGCGCGAGAGCACGACGTTGGCGCGGCGGCGGTCGAAGTTGATGATCTTGGCCTCGACCTCCTCGCCGACGTAGTCCTCGAGGCGGCGCGTCGGCCGCAGGTCCACGAGGGAGCCGGGAAGGAACGCGCGCACGCCGATGTCGACCGCAAGGCCGCCCTTGACCCGCTCGACCACCTTGCCGCGCACCGGAGAGCTGTCGCGGTACGCCGTTTCCAGCACTTCCCACACCCGCATCTTCGCGGCGCGCTCGCGGGAGAGCCTGATCTCACCGAGCATCTCGTCGAAGCGCTCGACCAGGACGTCCACTTCATCCCCGGCTTTGACCGTCAGTTTGCCCTCTCGGTCGGTGAACTCGGAGCGGGGGATGATCCCCTCGGACTTGAACCCGATGTCCACAACGACGTCGTTGTCGTTGAACGCGACGATGGTGCCGCGCACGACATCGCCCTCGCGCAGATGCTGGAAGGATTCCTCGACGAGCTCGCGCATCTGGTTGCGGGTGACGGGGCTCTTGCTCTCCTCCTTTCCGGCAGGGGTGTTGTGCTGATTGTTGTCCGGGCTGTCAACCACTTGGCCTCCTCGAGATGCCCCGGGCGGGACATCTAACTGCTTGTTTTACAAACGGCAAACTATACGAGCCGCACGCTTGGGGTGTCAAGGGGTTGAGGGCAGCAGGGCGACGACGGCGTCCACCACCTCCGCCAGCGAAAGCCGGCTGCTGTCCACGATCACCGCCCCGTCCGCCGGCTTCAAGGGCGAGTCCGGGCGCGTCGAGTCGCGCAGGTCGCGCTCCCGCTGCTCGGCGGCCACGCTCTCCCATCGCGCCGCGACCCCGCGCCTGGTCAGCTCGTCGAACCGTCGCTGTGCTCGCACTTCGGGGGCGGCGGTCAGGAAGACCTTGAGGGTGGCGTCGGGGAACACCACGGTGCCGATGTCGCGGCCCTCGACGACTCCGCCTGTTAGCACCGCCAGCTCGCGCTGGCGCCGCACCATCTCGCGCCGGACCTCGGGGATCGCGGAGACGACGGAGGCCATGCGGGAGACCTCCGGGGCGCGCAACGCCCCGGTCACGTCCTCCCCTCCCACCGCGACCCGCTGGTTGCGGGGATCACCCAGGAACCGCACCTCGAGGCGGTGGGCCAGCTCGACCACCGCCTCCCGGCCGGCGGCGTCCAGCTCCGAGCCGAGCCCCGCGCGGGCCGCCAGCAGCGCGACGGCGCGGTACATGGCGCCGGTGTCAAGGTAGGGCAGCCCGAGCCGCACCGCCACCTCGCGCGCGGTCGCGGACTTGCCGGCGCCCGCCGGGCCGTCGATCGCGATGAGAACGGGGCGCTGCGCCACTCCGAGAGTCTAGCAGCGCGTTGTACACTCCACCGCATGCGCGTGTACCTGGCCGCAGCGATGACCAACGCCGACCGCGACCTCGAAGCGATTCGGACCCTGCTCGCGTCCATCGAGGGGGAGGGCCACGAGGTCCCGACCCGCCACGTCGCCGACCCCCGCGGCCGCGAGGTCGAGGGCGAGGCCACCGACGCCGAGGTCGCACAACGTGACCTGGCGTGGGTGATGAGTTGCGACGCTCTGGTCGCCGAGGTCTCCACCCCCTCGCACGGCGTCGGCGTCGAAGTGGCGACCGCCCTCCAGCACGGCGTCCCCGTCCTTCTCCTCCACCGCCGCGACGCCGTCGTCTCGCGGCTCATGCTCGGCCTGGCCGGCGTCGAATCCGCCGCCTACTCCGACCCCGAGGCGATCACCCGGGCGGTGCGTACGTTTCTGGCCCGGGCATCCCGCTCGGCGGCACCGGCCGCAGAGGCCTGACGCGGTGCCGACGCCAGGAAC
>Ga0208584_1000162_pt1 | contig 11014 bp, 8 predicted proteins | sample NGESurdeep072012_4_FD_184460 | JGI IMG/M metagenome (GOLD analysis project Ga0208584, IMG submission 184460) | Arctic peat soil microbial communities from Barrow, Alaska - NGEE Surface sample 415-1 deep-072012 (SPAdes) | ecosystem: Environmental > Terrestrial > Soil > Wetlands > Peat ...
TGTTCAATCGGTTGATGCGTGGGGCCGTCTTCTCCCACACCGATGCTGTCGTGAGTGAAAACAAAGATAGCGCGTATGCCCATCAGCGCGGCCAGACGCATGGGCGGGCGCATGTAATCGGCAAAGGGCAGGAATGTGGCCGTATAAGGAATGATGCCGCCATGCAGCGCCATGCCCACGGCAATCGAGCCCATCGCATGTTCCCGAACACCGAAATGAATGTTGCGGCCGGCAAAACTCCACGCGCCGCCAACCATGCCTTGCAAACCGGCAGAGGACGTAGCGGGGCTTTGAAAATCGCCAAGGCCTTTGAGCCAGGTAAAAGTGGAAGGGTTCAGGTCAGCGGAACCGCCGGAAAATTCCGGAACTTTAGCGGCAATTGCCTGCATTACCGTTTCCGATGCTTTACGCGTGGCGATATCTTTGGAGCCCGCGGGAAATTCAGTAAACGCTGTTTCCCAATCCGATGGCAGTTCGCCACTCAGAGTGCGCAGAAATTCAGCGGTAATTGCCGGTTGAGTCTGTTTAAAGGAAGTCAAATCTTCCTGCCATTTATTTTCTGATTTTTTACCGCGGGTAAGCGCCTTGCGGAAAAGTTTTTGAGCGTCTTGGGGCACAAAAAACGAAGGTTCCGCGGGCCAGCCCAGAGCCGCTTTGGCGCCCTTGAGTTCATCCGCTCCTAGGGGTGAACCATGAGCGTCACAACTTCCCTGCTTGCAGGGCGCGCCATAACCGATTATCGATCGCACGCAAATTAACGATGGCCGGTCAGCATCTTTTTTTGCTTTTTTAATTGCCCGGTCAATGGCGGCAACATCGTTTCCGTCTTTAACTGTTTGCACCTGCCAGCCGTAAGACTTAAAACGAAGCTCAATATTTTCCGTGCAGGAAATAGCTGCGGAACCGGCAAGCGTAACCTTGTTATCATCATAAAGAACGATTAACTTCCCCAGTCGTAAATGACCGGCCAAAGAGCAGGCCTCACTAGCAACACCTTCCATCATGTCGCCATCACCCGTCATCACATAAGTGAAATGGTCAACTAATTTCGCGCTATCGCTATTGAAGCGTGCCGCCAAATGCGCCTCGGCAATCGCCATGCCCACGGCGTTAGCCAATCCCTGACCCAGTGGGCCGGTGGTTACTTCCACGCCGGGCGTGTGCTTATATTCAGGATGGCCGGGAGTAATGCTTCCCCATTGCCGGAAATTTTTAATATCGTCGAGCGAAAGGTTATACCCGGTGAGATGAAGAAGAGCATATAAAAGCATCGAGGCGTGACCGGAAGAAAGAACAAAGCGGTCGCGATCCGGCCACTGCGGATTTATCGGGTTATGTTTCAGGTGTTTCGTCCAGAGAGTAAAAGCGGCGGGAGCGGCGCCCAGCGGCATGCCGGGATGTCCGGATTTGGCTTTTTCTATTGCGTCAGCCGCTAAAAAGCGGATGGTATCAATGCACTTTTTCTCTAACTCACTTTTGTCAGACATAAAGTCTCCTTAAAAAATTAGGTTTGTTTCAGGATAATGAATGTACTAACATATTTAAAAATATTTTTAAACTTTTCTTGAAATATATTTTTATTGTAAAATAAATACCAAAAGATTATACATTAGAAACAATAGTTTAGTTGAATATTTATAGTTAATATAGTTATCGGCATCTAGCTATCAAGTAACTATAGGATAACTTGTTAGGCGAAAGCACTCTGAAAGACAATGAATGAGAACAAAAAAGATATATTAGAGAGGGTCAAGAAAGCGACAGTTGCAGTAGCCTATCTCAACGCGGCCGCTGCTAATGAACCATTTACTATTGTTGGTTCGGGCTTCTGTATAGATCCCACGGGCATAGTGATAACATGTCGACACGTTGTTGAAGCTTTTATGGAGAAGAAAATTGCACAACAGATTAGCGAGGCTCCGCAAAGCACAAGAACCAGTAGATTCAAACCTATGTCTCCGGGGAAAACGATTACACCCTTCGCAATATTTTACGATACGGCAAGGTCAAGAGAGCATATCTTTACCATTCTATCTCATCCAAGGAATCTAATAGCGAAGCCTGATAAGGACTTAGCAGCCATACAGCTTTTATCCAACACTAGATTCCCGCAGGGATATCCGTTTCTGGAAATTGAACAATTTGAGGACATCTCGGAAGGTGATGATATTGGCGTCTGCGGCTTTCCTTTGGGCAACTATCTCTTAAAACAACTGGGTACAGTTACGAGTTCTTTCACTAGAGGCATACTGAGTTCAATAATTCCGGGGCCAAATGTTGAATTGGAATACTTAGATGGCTTTCAATTGAACGTCACGGCAACGAACGGCAATAGTGGTGGCCCTGTCTCTTCCTTTGATACGGGAAAGGTCTTTGGAGTTTTGACATCAGGTGTTGTGCATCCTAACGGTGGATTAGTGCAGGGGCTTGTGAAAGCAGAACCTGTGTATCCCGTCGCAGAGGCAGATTTCATCGAAAGGTTAAAAAAAGCACCTGAGATGATAAATTGTTAGATGCCGTCTTAAACGTAACATTTTACGCGATAACTTTTCGTTTAGGCAAGTAATAAGGAGATAGTTCCTTGATCAGTCTACTGCCAACAATCTTCTTCGGACATGGCAATCCGATGAACGCAATCTCGAAGAATAGCTACACTGAGGGCTGGGCTTCCATCGGCAAATCAATTCCACGCCCCAAGGCCATGCTCGCTGTGTCTGCTCACTGGTACATACCGTATTGCGCGGTAACCTCAAATCTTAACCCTCGCACAATCCACGATTTTGGCGGCTTTCCCAGAGAGCTTTATCAGATTGAATATCCGGCGCCCGGCAGTCTCGAACTGGCGTTGCGTGTTAAAGATTTGCTTGCCCCAGTTTCGGTAAGTCTTGACGAAAGCTGGGGACTGGATCATGGAACATGGTCGGTGCTGAATCACGTCTTTCCGAAAGCGGATATCCCCATCGTCCAACTCAGCATCAACCAGATGCAGCCGCCATCATTCCATTATGAATTAGGGGAAAGGCTGGCATCACTGCGGGAAGAAGGGGTTTTAATCATCGGCAGCGGCAATATCGTTCATAATCTGTCGGCTTACTCATGGGGTGAAGGTGATGTTCCTCCTTTTGACTGGGCTGTGCGATTTGAAAAACTCGCACGGGAAGTTTTGCTCAAAGGCGACGACGCGCCGCTGGTCAATTACGAGAGCTTGGGCCGTGACGCGAAGCTGTCGGCGCCGCCGCCGGATCATTATCTGCCGTTGCTTTATGTGCTTGGTCTTCGCCGGAAAAAGGATAGGGTCAGCTTTCCGGTACAAGGGGTTGAGGGCGGCTCGATCTCCATGCTCGCAGTCCAGATAGGTTGAGAGCATCGAAACAGGATTAGAGGAGGATCATATGAAGAAAATAATTTTGCAAGGACATTCAACGTATGATGGAGCCGGAGTTAAGTTGAAGCGTATTTTCGCGCATGACCACACAAAACTTACAGATCCGTTCCTGCTCCTCGACCATTTCGGTTCAGACAATCCCGATGATTATGTAAAAGGCTTTCCCTGGCACCCTCATCGCGGGATTGAAACAGTGACCTATATGCTCGGTGGAATGGTTGAGCATGGTGACAATATCGGTAACGCAGGCACGATCGGGCCGGGGGATATTCAATGGATGACTGCGGGCGGCGGTGTAATTCACCAGGAGATGCCGAAACCTTCAAAGGGAATGATGCACGGGTTGCAGTTGTGGGTAAATTTACCGGCGAAAAATAAGATGATGGAGCCGCGCTACAGGGGTATACTCGAAAATGAGGTGCCTGTTGTCAAGATACCAGGCGGAGAAGTGCGGGTCATTGCCGGCGCTTACAAAGATGTAACCGGGCCCGTGCAGGAACTGGTGGTAGATATCGAATACCTGGATGTCCGGTTAAAGAAGGGCATGGCCCTATCTCACGCGGCTAAAAAAGGATACACCAGCTTTTGTTATCTGATCTCAGGAACAGGCGAGTTTGATGACGCGAAACTGGAGCAAGCTCAGTTGATTCTCTTCACGGAAGCCGGCAGCATTGACATAAAGGCGATTGATGATATCCATTACATATTTGTTACCGGCCAGCAGCTCAACGAACCGATTGCCTGGGGCGGCCCAATCGTTATGAATACACAAAAAGAGCTTGAACTTGCTTTCAAAGAGCTTGACGAAGGAACGTTTATCAAGAAAAAATCACGGGCATGAACTTCATGGACATCTGTAGATTCATACCCTCCGCTATGCGGGATAATTCGTCTAACGCTTCAAACTTCATCCCGACTCGTCGGGATGAAGTTTCAGCGAGTTTCATTAAATTGGAGTTTCACGAATAGAAAACAACCGGAAAAGGAGTTCATTATGAGTAAATACCAAATCGCCGTTGTCGTCGGAAGTCTTCGTAAGGATTCATTAAATCGCAAGCTGGCTAATGCCATTGTAAAGTTGGCGCCGCCGGAATTTTCGTTCCAGCAGGTGCAAATCAGCGATCTGCCTCTATACAATCAGGATGACGACGCGAATCAGGCCGAGTCCGTCAAAAGACTGAAGAACGAAATTAAGAGCGCTCAGGGAATTATATTCGTTACGCCCGAATATAACCGTTCGATACCCGGTGTGCTCAAGAACGCCATCGACCACGCTTCGCGCCCTCATGGCCAAAGCGCTTGGACGGGCAAACCGGCTGGTATTTTGGGAGTCTCGAGCGGCGCCACCGGAACGGCTATGGCACAACAGCACTTGCGCAACATCCTCGCAGCTCTGAACGTACCAGCTCTTTGCCAACCCGAAGCATTCATCCAGTTAAAGGACGAATTGTTTGACGAGGCGGGCAATATCGGTGAAGGCAGCAAACAATTCCTGCAGAACTGGATGGACAAGTATGTCGTATGGGTGAAAAAGCACGCGGCCTGATACCGTTTCGCTTGGAAGTTGCCGCTTACAAGGTGTTAACTTCCAAGCGAAACGGTATGAACCTTTATTTAATCTTTCCCGATGATCTGATTTTTCTAATAACCGTCCACATTAATAATAACCAGGCGCAAAGCAAAACCAATCCGATCAACAACGCTCCATAGGTAATGGCGTTGCCGCCGCCGATCAGTTTTACCGGATTCATTGACGGCTCAGCCTGAATACGGCCATCCGGCTGCTGATATTTTTCCGGTATATTGGGAATGCCGTTCTTATTTGTATCCTTAAAAGAACGCAGGTATTGGACGAGGGCTATCCACTCCTTCAATTCAGCGGCTTTGGGCGAATTTTTATCCGTGTAAATAATCGCCTGTTTCACATCAAGTAAAACGCGGCCGTTTTTATCTTTCGGCTTTATACTGATAAGTCCATGGGAAACCTCGGAGACATAATTGATCATTTTCACCGTATATAAATTGGAACAGCCACGATACAGCTTTTGAGGATCAAGAGGCTGATAATCACCTTTTTCATCCTGCACGAAAACCTGCGTCACCCGGTCGAATAAAATTCGCTGTGGATTGAATTTAAATTTAACCCCCGAAACCTGCAAATGAGCGTCGACTTTTTTCAGCGGCGCCACGGATGTCTCTACCTCCAGAATATCTTTCAGCTCCTTGCCGTTGATATAAAAAGCCAGCAGCGGATAACCGGCGACGCCGTCCATACCGGTACCTGTAGATAGCACCTGAAAAGCGTCCGCGACGGTAATTTTCCCCTTCAGGAAAGAGTCTCTAATCAGCCCCAGTGGTATCAAAGCAAAATGAACGTATTCATAATTTTCCCCCTCTGCCTTTTGTACGGCATAGCGGTAAGCGTCGGTAATCATGTTTCCCAATCCCATCTCCCGGGGATGGGCATAAGCAAAAGCCAGTGACTCCATATTAAAATTACTTTCGGCAATCACCTGATCAAAAGTTAGCCGATAGGCAGAAAGAAAATTCCGGTTAACAAGGTCTTTGTAACCGGCAATATCTTTTGCGATAGTTATATTATCCGGTATACCGGCGGTAACATTTTGCAAATCGTAAGCGGCAAGACGGATAGCTTTTTCTTTGCTATAAATAATTTTTAAAATTCCTAAATTTTCACCATAGCAGCCGCAGGAAACAATTATGGTTTTACCGATAATAATTGGCTTGGGTAAAATCGTATGGGTATGTCCGCTGATAATCACATCAATCTGCGGAACTGCCTTGGCCAATTTTTCGTCTTCTGAACGCTTTTTAACCGGCAATGTTCCGGAGTGTGAAAGGCAAATAACCATATCCACCTTTTCCTTGTTTTTCAAAATATCAACCATCCGTTTACTTGTCTGAACCGGATCGGCAAAAGTCAGGGGTTTAGCAAATGGCGCGTCGTGACCGGCATCTTTACCCACGATGCCGAACAGCCCGATGCGAATGCCGTTTTTTTTAATAATCAAGTATTGGGTTACCGGATAACTCTGGAAAGCCTGCTTGAGTGTTGCATCGCCCGAATCGTTTTTACTGAAAATAATATTGGATGCCACCAGGGATGGCAGCTGTTTACTTTTAGAATGGGCACTCTGAAGCATTTTGGCCAAACCACCGGCGTGGAAATCGAAATCATGATTACCTAATGTTACCACATCATAACCCATTTTCCCCATAAGCCGAAGTTCGGAGGCCTCTTGCAGAAAAGAAGTGTGGAAAAGCGTGCCTACGGAAAAATCTCCCGCATCAACAAGCAAAGTATTATTTTGATGCAGCAGCCGCTGTTCTTTAATCAGATAAGTGAGCTTGGCATATCCGCCCTGTTGCATCTGATTGCCTTCTTCAGTTAAAATCCGGTGCGGCAAAAGATAAGAGTGTAAATCATGGGTAAAAAGAATTACTAATTCCCTATCTTTGTTTCCGGCGGCGGCTGAATTTCCCGCGAAAATAATGATTAACAGCAAAGTAAAAGCCGCGATTTTTTTTATGAGCTTCATAGTCATCTTATTTTTTACATGTCTTCTTGTTTTCTGCGCTGATGCCATAGACTGCTCGCCCGCCGCCGCAAAGCTAAAGGGAGCTTTGTAAAACTCTGGGCTTTTTTTCATCGGGCAATAAACAGCCCGCCGCGCATACATCTGAACATTCACCTTCACAAGGTTCAATGTGAATAGTAATGGCGCAATCGGTAAACTTTTGTCTAATATTTTGTTTTAATGTTTTGGTAATGTTATGCGAATCAAAAACAGACATTTGAGGATCAACTTTGATATGAAATTCTACAAAACGAACATTACCGGCCTTGCGCGTCCTTAACTGGTGAAAGCCATAAATCGCCTGCTGATGGCTGATTATATCGCGGATATAATTCTCTTCTTCCGGCGGCAATTTAACATCCATTAAATCGAGAATAGAATGGATTAGCAGATTATAGGCCGTGCGCAGAATAAGAATGGCGACAAAAAGGGCGGCAATGGGATCAATCCAGCGAATGTCGGATGCGGGAAAAATTTTATGCCCAATCCAAATTATGCCCAGGCCGGCCATGACGCCTGCCGAAGTATAAACATCCGTGCGTAAATGCCAGGCGTCGGCCTGTAGAGCAATGGAATCAGCCTCTTTGCCCACCTGAAAAAGTTTTCGCGAAACAATATAATTTACAACAGAGGAAAATAACATGACAGTGACGCCCCAGCCGACGAATTCCATGACCTGTGAGGAATTTAATTTCTTCAGCGCTTCAAATATGATCCAAAACGCCGCGATAAAGATAAGTAAAGCCTCTACAAAACCGGATATGTTTTCTATCTTTCCATGACCGAAGGGATGACGGTCATCAGCGGGAACGGAAGATGTTTTTACGGAAAACATGGCAATGATTGACGCCAGTAAATCCATGCCCGAATGAATTGCTTCGGAAATTATCGAAACAGAACCAATCACAACACCGACAATGACTTTTAATAAAACCAAACAAGAATTGGAAGCAACTGATAACATTGCCACTCTTTCTTTGCGCTGCTGTAAATTCGTCAATTCAGTTCTCCATGGTTGTTTTTTGACTTTCATTTTTTATCATATCTTATTTCTCGTAAATTTTAAACCATTTAAAGATTGTTGATTCCCTATTTGCAAGCAGGTGATTTTGTGGTAGGAGACACTCCTTAAATTTGTGAAGTTAAGGTGAATCCCACTCCGCTTCGCTGCGGGGATATCCCTTAGGGGATAATTCAACTAACAGATATCGCTACGCGTTGCTTGCAATATCTGAGTTTCATTAATTCGACGAGAAACTTCAGTCGAAGATGACCTTTAGGTTACGCGCTTCGCTTCTGAAGCTTGGGTCTCAAATCCCACTCTGCTTCGCTACGGGGATAATTCGCTCTACAATTTTCCGTGCACTACGTTTCGGGAAATTAAGGCTCATTATGAATAAAAAAATTATTCTTTCCCATTTTAAAAACGCTTCGATGAAAGATTGGCAGGACTGGCGCTGGCAATTTAAAAATCGCATTACACAAATAGCCCCTTTAGAATATTTTCTCGGAAAATCGGCCGTGCAGAAAGAGAAGTTAACAGCAGTAACATCTTTTTATCCTCAGGCAATAACTCCTTATTATTTATCGCTCATTCAAAGTGACAATCAAAATGATCCGATCCGCACTCAGTGCATTCCAGACCCGCAGGAAATTTCTTGTTCTGACGGCTCACGGGAAGACCCTCTGGAAGAAGATTCTCACATGCCGGTACCCAAGTTGATACACCGCTATCCCGATCGCTGTCTGGCCATCGTTACTGAAATTTGCGCTACTTATTGCCGGCACTGCAATCGCAAGCGTTTCTGGTCACAGCCAACGCATCTGAGTTTAAAAACACGCCTGCAGAAAATGATTCGCTACATTTCTGAATCGCCGCAAATCAGGGAAGTGATTATCTCCGGCGGTGATCCGCTCATCCTTGATGATCAGACTTTAGAGAAGCTGCTGGCCTCGTTTCAAGCCATCCCGCACATCGAAGTTTTACGCATCGGCAGCCGCGTCCCTGTTGTTATGCCCATGCGTATTACCAAAGAACTTTGCCGGATACTCAAACGCTACCGGCCGTTATGGTTCAATACTCAGTTTAATCATCCCAACGAAATAACACCGGAATCCACGCGCGCCTGTAATATGCTGCAGGAGTCGGGAATCCCCGTTTCCAACCAAGCGGTTTTATTAAAAGGCATTAATAATTCCCCGAATGTAATGAGCAATTTACTTTATGGACTACAAAAGATATCAGTCCGTCCGTATTATCTTTTTCACTGCGATCCGGCTAAAGGATGCGCGCACTTTCGTACTGATCCGCAAACAGGCGTTGCCATGATGGAAAAAATATGGCGTCACTGTTCCGGGCTTTGCCTGCCGCAATATGTTTTGGACGTACCCGGCAGTTCGGGTAAGATTCCTTTAAATGTAATGTCCAGGACAATAAAAAATGATTTGCAAAAGCATCAACATTTTTTTGACAAGTTTAAATAAATAGATTAGGAAGAACTTAAATAATATATAAAATCCTAATGATTAAAGAATGAGGAGAAAAACTTTTTATGTACACCGCAAGTGATTTAAGAAAAGGGCTACGGGTGAAAATCGACAACGAACCGTACATCATAACTGAATTTAATTTCGTCAAACCGGGAAAGGGACAGGCTCTGTACCGTACCAAGCTCAAAAACATGATCAATGGAAATCAGTATGAGCGATCATTCCGTTCCGTCGACACTTTTGAATCGGCCGATTTGCGGGAAAAGAAAATGCAGTATCTATATAAAGAAGGCGATAAATACTGCTTCATGGACAACGAAAACTACGAACAGGTTTATCTTACGGAAGCACAGGTTGATGATGCCAAAAATTTCATGACTGACAATATTGAGGTGGAAATTCTGCTTTTTGAAGACAGGCCAATCGGCATAAGCCTGCCTAATTTTGTTGAGCTGATCGTGATGGAAGCTGAACCATGGGCCAAGGGCGACACCGCCGCCGGCTCCACAAAGCCGGTCAAGGTGCAAACAGGCTATACAATCCTGGTACCGACCTTTGTTACCGAAGGTGAAAAAATCCGGATTGACACACGCACAGGAGAATACCTGACCAGAGTTAAGGGTTAATTTCATTTGGCTGAATCATTGTCGGACTATAACTTCTCTTTGGCGCGCAAGTCTCAAGCCCTGCATGTGCGCGCCAAACTAATTCAAAGCATCCGTCTCTTTTTTATCCATCATGGATTTTTAGAAGTAGAAACTCCTCTCAGAATTCCATCACCCGCGCCGGAAGAACACATTGAAGCCATCCCCTCGAACGATTGGTTTTTACAAACATCGCCGGAACTTTGCATGAAGAGGCTGCTGGCCGCGGGCTATCAACGAATTTTTCAAATCAGCAAATGCTTTCGCGCCGCCGAAAGAGGCAATAAACATCTGCCGGAATTTACCATGCTGGAATGGTATGTAGCGCAATTCGATTATCATCAGCTCATGGATCAATGCGAGGAGATGCTCATCGCCGCATTGAAAGATATGGGACACAATCAAGATATCATTTGGCAAAATAAAAAAATAAATTTAGCTTCGCCTTGGGAAAGGATCACTGTCGCGGACGCCTTTTTAAAATACTCGCCGGTTACTTTGGAAGAAGCGCTGGTTCAGGATAATTTTGATGAAATCATGATTGAGTATATAGAACCACGCCTGGGCATTGACCGTCCAACTTTTATTTATGACTATCCGGCAAAGCTTGCGGCGCTGGCTAAAATAAAAATGAATGATCGAACTGTTGCGGAACGATTCGAACTATACATGGGCGGACTGGAACTGGCCAACGGTTTTTCGGAACTGACCGATGCGAATGAGCAGCGGCAACGCTTTGAAGAAGTGCTGAAACTACGCTCCGAGAAAAATTGGGCGCGTTACTTCATGCCGGAAAAATTTCTGCAAGCCCTTCAAACCGTGCCACAAAGCGCCGGCATCGCCCTGGGTATTGATCGCTTAGTTATGCTCTTGGCCAATGCTTGCCCAATCGATGA
>Ga0208584_1000166_pt1 | contig 10920 bp, 12 predicted proteins | sample NGESurdeep072012_4_FD_184460 | JGI IMG/M metagenome (GOLD analysis project Ga0208584, IMG submission 184460) | Arctic peat soil microbial communities from Barrow, Alaska - NGEE Surface sample 415-1 deep-072012 (SPAdes) | ecosystem: Environmental > Terrestrial > Soil > Wetlands > Peat ...
GGGCTCAACGTGGTTACGCTGCCCAAGACGATCGACAACGACGTTGCCCTGACGGACGCGACCTTCGGGTTCGCGACCGCGCTGGAGATCGCGACCGAGGCGATCGACCGGCTCCACAGCACGGCCCACAGCCACCACCGGATCATCGTCGCCGAGGTGATGGGGCACCGGGCCGGGTGGCTGACGCTGGGCGCGGGACTCGCCGGAGGCGCCGACGTGATCCTGATCCCGGAGATCCCCTATCGCGTCCAGGAGATCGCCGACGCCATCCGGCGGCGCAGCCGGAGCGGCACGAATTTCAGCATCGTGGCCGTCGCGGAAGGCGCCCGCAACGTCGAGGACGCCGCGGTGTTCCACGCGGTGGAGGAGCAGCTGGCCGCCGCGAAGAAGCGGGTGGAACGCGAGGCGGCGAGGGCCGAGCTGGCCGCCCTCGACGCCCGCCACGCCGGGAACACGCTGCGGCTTGCCGCCGAGCTCGAGGCGCTGACCGGCCTGGAGTCGCGCGTCTCGATCCTGGGGTACGTCCAGCGGGGCGGGACGCCTTCCGGCGTTGACAGGCTGCTCGCGACCCGGCTCGGGAGCGCCGCCGCGGACCTGGTCAAGGCGGGCCGCTTCGGCGTCATGGTCGCCGCCCGCGCCGACGGGACGGAGCCGGTCCCGCTGGAGGACGTGGCCGGGCGTCGCAAGCCGGTCCCGCCGGACCACGGCTGGGTCGTCACCGCGCGCCACGTCGGGACCTGCCTCGGCGACTGAGCGAGGCCTGGCGTCAGCTGCGCGGCACGCCACCGCGGTACGATCCGCCCAGACGTCCCGCCACTCGGAGATCCGCATGGGCATTCTCGACTTCCTGTTCGCCGACCCGGCCAAGCAGCAGCTCCCCTCCCCCGCCGCCGCGCTGCCCGGCCGCCCCGAGCCGATCATGGCGCCGGGGCGTCACACGGTCCTCGGCACGCCGATCGATGGACCCTGGCCGGCCGGCACCCGGACCGTGACCTTCGGGATGGGCTGCTTCTGGGGTGCCGAGAAGGGCTTCTGGGCGGTCCCCGGCGTGGTGAGCACCGCGGTGGGCTACGCCGGCGGCAACACGCCGAACCCGACCTACCAGGAAGTCTGCACCGGCCGGACCGGGCACGCGGAGGTGGTCCGCGTGGCCTATGACCCGGCGCGCGTCTCGTTCGAGACGCTTCTGCGTGCGTTCTGGGAGGCGCATGACCCGACGCAGGGAATGCGCCAGGGCAACGACATGGGCACGCAGTACCGGTCCGCGATCTACGTGGCCGACGCCGACGAGCTGGCGCTCGCCGAGGCATCGCGGGATACGTACCAGGAACGCCTTGCCGCGGCCGGGTTCGGCCGGATCACGACCGAGATTGCGCCCGCCGGACCGTTCTTCTTCGCCGAGGACTACCACCAGCAGTACCTGGACAAGAATATGGGCGGGTATGATCCTGCCCACGGAACGGGGGTCGCCTGCTCCCTGCCACTAGGGGTGCCGTTCTCCGAGTAGCGCGGCCCCCCGGACGCCCGGTGCGCGTCCCATCCTCCGAGGAGAGCGGAGCGCCCGTTGCGGAGCCTGGGCGAGCGAAGACCGGAGCGATGGAGCCCGCTCTCCGCGTTGTCCGATGGATGCAGAAGGCGGACGCGCTCCGGAGACCTGAACGACGATCGGCACGGGGGTGGGCGCCGTGGTTGCCGCGGGGGCGGGGGTGGCCACGCTGCGCGGACGTCGGAGCCGAGTGGCGAGGTAGGCATTCATGAGCTCGCGGACCTGCGTCTCACTCAGGAGCTCGTCGAGCCGCAGGGCGTGCTCCACCCGGGCCGCGGGAGAAGCGGTCTCGCCGAGGCCCTGGCGGTCAAGCCAGTCGAGGCCTTCTGCCATGCCGAGACCGTGCGCGAGCAGCCCGGCGGTACGTAGGGATGGGGTCCGGTCTCCACGCATCAGTCGAGAGACCGTCGAATGGTCGACGCCGGACTTCTGGGCCAGCTGACGCTGCGTCAGCTTCCTCGCCCTGAGCTGGACGTCGAGCCATTGGTTGAATGTGCGCCCGCCGGATCTCGTCGTACCCATTTCAGAATCCGCGACTACGGGCGGGGCCTGTTCATCAATCATGTCGTGCGGACCCCCCGATCCCGACAGGATGCAAACGTGCCGTTGCTCACTCCAGGTCCGGGCGTCACTCGCCGGCCCGGAGATGGCCCTTGCCTGGGGATCTTCTCCAGTAGGAACGGAGGAGACGGGCGGCCGTTAGGGGACAGCAGGCATCGTTGCCCACGGGACGGAGGGTCGCGTGCCCGATCGGGGTCTCGACCACCGGGAGACCGGCGGGACGGGAGTCATGCCGGGCGAGCGGGCGCCCGACTTACCCCTCGTGACCCAGAATCTGCGAGGTGAAGTCCTTCGCGAGACCGCGACCCTGGAGCTCCTGGACCAGCTCGGGCGGCCGGACGTCCGACCGCGATGCGGGCGCGATCCACTCGGTGAGATCCCGGTTCACGAGGATGGTCCCGCACCGGGAGAGCTTTCGTCCGTCCGGCGAATCGAACGCGATCGTCGCTTCCGTGAGCGGGACCATGACCCGCCGACGACGGAACGCGGTGATCGGGTCGGTGCCCGGGATCGCGTGGATGTTCCCGCTGACGTCGTACCGTCCAAGCCGCAGCTCGACGGGGATCGGGCGAGTCCGGGTTCGTCGCCTCGGGTCGCCACGCGGACCCGCGACGGCGACGGCGAAGATCTCGTCTCGGGCGACGACGATCGTCCTGATCAGCACACCATGGCTGTCATCAAGGCCCTGCAGGAACGTGTCGGCGAACTCGAACTCAGTGCAGTTGTTCATGAGATCGGTGACCCGATCCGCGGTGAGCGGGAGACGACCGAATGCGACGGCGTCGTCCGCATAGACGGTCAGCTCGACGTTGAGGACCGGCGGCGCTTCCGGCGTGGGGCGTTCCGGACCAGTCGCAGCTGGCGCTGCCTGGAAGAACATCCGCAACGGACCGGGTACTCGGACGCGCATCGACATGCACCCGACCGTACGCTGGGCGAACTCGGCCGCGGTATGGCCCGAAAGTCCGGTCCCCCACGACGATCAGGCCGTCGCGGGATCGTCCAGCACGACCTCGATGAGCGGGCTGTAGCGGACCATCGCCTCGAGGTCACTCCGACCCCACGCGCGCGCGACATGGGCCAGCAGCGGCCGGCGCTCCTCGAGATTGGTGATCACGCGCGCCTCGCCCGGGAGGTCGGCCGTCACATCGCGCTTCAGGTGGATCGTCACCCGCGGGTCTGCCTCGATATTGGCGAGCCAGGCGCGCTTCTCCCTCCGGGGCATCCCGCTGATCACGATTCGGCCATCGATGGCGTGGAGGACGATCTCGATCCGGCGTGGCTCGCCGCTCTTCCGGCCGGTGGTCGTGAGGTCGATGATCCCGCCCCGGGTCAGGGCCTCGTGGATCGTGTCGTTCATGCGAGGGTTCCTCGGCCACATATCATTGCGTCCGCAACTATCGCACGAATGGCGAAGCCGTGCGGCCGCCGAGGCCGCGTGTCAGTGACGGAGGCGCTCGCTGAGCCAGCGCATCTTCACGATGTCGTGGAATCCGCCTCCGCCTTCGTGATCGTTGAACGGGTACTCGCGGATCTCCGCGGGCCCCCCGTAGTGATTGAAGGCCGCATAGACCGTTGACGGCGGGCAGACCTGGTCCATCAGGCCGACGGAGAAGAGCGCCGGCGCGGACGCTCGGCGGCCGAGGATCGCGGCGTCGAAGTAGGACAGCGTCTGGTATGCCTGCTCGACGTGGTCGCGGTGGACCTTGAGGTACCGGGCGATCTCCGCGTACGGATCGGTATCGACGAGCGTGATCGCGCGGGGGAAGTCGGACAGGAAGGGCACGTCCGGCGCGACCGCCGCGAGGTCGTCCACGAGTCCCGCCACGGCCAGGCTGATCCCACCGCCCTGGCTGCCTCCCGTGACCGCCACGCGCGACGGATCCACCGCCGGGTGGGCGCGGGCCGCCTCGACGCCGCGCACGGCGTCGGTATAGATCCGTCGGTAGTAGTACGTCCGCGGATCCGCGATCCCCTGGGTCATGAACCCGGGGTGCGACGGGGCGCCGGTCGCGTCGGGGTCCGGGGTATCTCCCACCGCCCAGCTCGATCCCTGGCCGCGCGTGTCCATGACGAAATGGGCGTAACCCGCGGCCGCCCAGAGGATCCGCTCGTGCGCCAGGCCCCTGCCGCCCCCGTAGCCGACGAACTCGACCACGCTGGGCAGTGGCCCGTGGCTCCCGGCGGGCAGGTGCAGCCAGGCCCGCACGGGCGACCCGCCGAAGCCCGCATAGGTGACGTCGTACGTGTCGACCACGGTCAGCCCGCTGTCGACCGGCCTGAACGTGGCGCCAAGATCGTGGGCGCGCGCCCTGCCGAGCGTGGCCGACCAGAACCCGTCCAGGTCCACCGGGACGGCGAGCTCCGGGCGGTAGGACCGTATCTCGGCGAGCGGCATCTCGACGTGCGCCACGAACGATCTCCCTTCGTGAGCATGCGGCGTGTCCTGCGTCGGGTCAGCATACGATCGTCGAGGTCGCCGACATCTGCCCGGGCTGCGGCGGCCGCCCCGCATGGCTCGTCGGTGTCCGCCGCGGGGCCCGGGTCCGCCCCGTACACTGCGCGGCATGCTCCGGACCGTCACCGCGACGCGCTATGTCACGCCCTTCCGCGAGGGCGGCTCGCTGCCCGGCCTCTGCGAGGCAGACGACGACGGGCTCTACGTCGTGAAGTTTCGCGGCGCGGGCCAGGGCCCGAAGGCGCTGGTGGCCGAGGTGATCGCCGGCGAGCTGGGGCGTGCGCTCGGGCTCCTGGTGCCCGAGCAGGTCCTCGTCGAGCTGGACCCGGCGCTCGGTGCCGGCGAGCCCCACTGGGAGGTCAAGGAGCTGCTGGACCGGTCGCCCGGCACGAACCTGGGCGTCGACTTCCTGCCCGGAGCGCTCGCGTTCGCACCCGCGATCGGGCCACGGCCCGATCCTGCGCAGGCAGCGGCGATCGCCTGGTTCGACGCGCTCGTCACGAACCCGGACCGGAGCGCGCGGAACGTGAACCTGCTGACCTGGCACGGCCGTGTCTACTGCATCGACCACGGCGCGGCGCTCTTCGCCCATCACCGCTGGGAAGACCCGGCCGCGCAGGCGCGGCGACCCTTCCCCTGGATCGCCGACCACGTGCTCCTCCCATTCGCTGCGCCGATCCCCGAGGTCGATGCGAGGCTGGCCCCGCTGGTCACGCCGATCCTCCTCGACGAAATCGTCGCCGAGGTCCCGGACGCGTGGCTGGCCGGCGACGGGGCCTTCGCTTCCGTGGCGCAGAACCGGGCCGCATACGTGGCGTACCTGCTGGCGCGACTTGCACCGCCGCGGGAGTTCGTGGAGGAGGCCGAGCGTGCCCGAACCGCCGCCTGAGATTGCGCGTGCCCCATTCGCCTATGCGATCGTGCGAGTGGTCCCCCGCGTCGAGCGCGGCGAGCGCCTGAACGCCGGGATCGTGCTGCTGTGTCGCCCGCTGCGGTTCCTCGGCGCGGAGATGCGGCTCGACGAAGCACGCCTGCGGTCGCTCGACCCGGCATGTGACGTTGACCAGGTCCGGGCACACCTGGACCTGGTCAAGCGGATCGCGGCCGGCGACTCGAGCGCCGGGCCAATCGCGGCGCTCGCGCAGGCCGAGCGCTTCCACTGGCTCGTGGCGCCCTCGTCCACGGTGATCCAGGCGTCGGCCGTCCACGCCGGCCTGACCGCAGATCCGGCCGCGACGCTCGAGCACCTGGTCCGGACCCTCGTGGGGGTTCCAGCCGCGCCGTAGGCGCGGCCGGTCGCGGCCGGCTACCCGCGGCCGGCGGTCTTCTGGCTCGCCTTCCAGGCGCGTTTCTGCTCCTGGTATCGGGCCAGTGCCTCCGCCGAGTCCACGTCCGCGAGGGTCGGATGGCTGGGCGCGACCGCTTCCCAGTCCGGCGGCCGGACCCCGAAGCGTTTGGCGAGGAGCGCGACCAGCGTCCGCGCCTTCATCTCCCCGATCCCGGGCAGCGCCCGAAGGCGCCGCTCGAGGTCTGCGCCGTTGCCGGCCTCCGTCCAGACCCGGCTCGCGTCACCGGCATGATCGCGCGCCACCACCGCGCACAGCTCCTGGACACGGCCGGCCATCGCGCCGGGGAAGCGATGGAGGGCCGGCCGCGCTGCGAATGCCGCCGCGAACTCCCCCGGGTCCATCGCCGCGAGCGCCGCGGCATCGAGCGTCCCGAGCCGCCGCCGCAGCTCGGCCGGGCCGGCGAACGCCTTCTGGACGGTGACCTGCTGGTCCAGCACGAACCCGATCAGGAGCGCGAGCGGGTCGCTCGCGAGGAGCGTGTCGGCCGCGGCGTCACCGGTGAACGGCAGGGTGTCGGGTCGAGTCGTCGTCATGGCCCGGATGGTACGCCGGTTCGCTCCCCGGCCCGCTTTCGGCCGCCCGGCCCCTCCGCCCCGTGCCGGAGGTCCCTTCTCCCGGCCCGGCGCGCGCCCCATGCTCGGCGTGGCTCGCCCTTGGAGGTCTCTCCGGATGCTCGCACGACCGATCCTCGTCGCCTATGCCAGCCGGCATCACGGCACGGAGGAGATGGCCGTCGAGATCGCCGATGCGCTTCGCGGCGCGGGCTTCGAGGTGGAGCTTTGCGCGGCGGCCGACGTGCTTACGATCGAGCCGTATGGTGCCATCATCGTGGGCAGCGCGGTCTACATGTTCCAGTGGGAGAGCCCCGCCCTCGAGCTGGTCCGGCGCGAGCGTCTCGCGCTGGCCGAGCGTCACGTCTGGCTCTTCAGCAGTGGCCCGGTCGGCGACGGCAAGTCGACACGCCACCCGGAGACCGTGCCCCACCCCAACGGCGTCGATCAGCTGGCCGCTGAGATCGGGGCGCGGGGGCTCGCCATGTTCGGTGGACGGGTCGACTCCAACCAGGGCGGCTTCGCGATGGCGATCATGGCGAAGGCCGGCCTCGAGGGCGACTGGCGCGACCTGCCTCGCGTCCGGAGCTGGGCACTGGAGATCGCGGCAATCCTCCGCGCCGACGACTGACCGCAGTCGCGTGCTGGCTGGACCTGGAGGTTCGAGCATGGACAGATCGGGCACCTCGCGCGGGGCGCTGATGGTGGGAGCCCTGCTGATCGTCCTCGGCGCGGCCGCGCTGGTCGTGCGGGTGTCCGGGGTGGAGATCGGGTGGCCCGCATGGGTGATCCTGCCGGGCGTTGCGCTGCTCGTCGCGGCGTTCGCGGTCCCCGAGCCGGGCGGCTCCGGCATGGCCGTGGCTGGCGGCATCGTGACGGCCGTCGGTACGCTGCTCGCCATCCAGGATGCGACCGGGACGTACGCGAGCTGGGCCTATGCGTGGGCGCTCGTGGCGCCGGGCGGCGTCGGCGCCGGGCTCCTGCTCTACGGCCTCCTGACCCGGCGCGGTGACATCGCGCGCAGGGGCCTGAGATCGCTGGTGACCGGGATCGTGCTGTTCCTTGTCGGGTTCCTCTTCTTCGAGGGTGTCCTCCACCTGGACGGCGACCGCTTCGCGAACCTCACCGACGTCGCGGTGCCGATCGTGATCATGGGGATCGGGGCCGCCGTCCTGGCGGGCGCGATCATCCCGGGACCCTGGCGGCGTCGATCGTGGCCGGCGTCTCAGGGGGGCGGCCCGGCATCGTGGATCCGGGGCGGCGTCGGGGCCGCACCCGGGATGGCGGCGACGCCGCCTTCCGCCGGGAAGCCACCGCAGGCGCTCGGGTTGTCCCTCGACGGCGCCACGGATGCCGAGGTGCGAATTGCGTTCGGCGCGGGGAAGCTGCTGGTCGGGGCCGCGGCGAGCGGACGGCTGCTGGACGGGATGTTCGAAGGCGGCGTGAATGCGTCGCCCGCCGGCCCCGGCCGCGTCCGGCTCACCACGCCCCATCCCGCTTCGTGGGCCTGGGACTGGGGCCGCGCGCCGTTCGCCTGGCGCGTGGGTCTCACGGCGGAGGTCCCGCTCCGCCTGGAGGTGGAGACCGGCGCCTCCGACAACGAGCTGGACCTCAGCGGCCTGCGGGTCACGGACTTCCGGCTCCGGACGGGGGCGGCGCAGTCGCGGGTGACCCTGCCCGCGGCCGGAGTGACGCGGGTGAACGCCGAGGGCGGGGCGGCGCAGATGCGCTTCCGGGTCCCGGTCGGGGTTGCCGCCCGGATCACGAGCACGATGGCGATCGGGACGACGGACATCGACACGAACCGCTTCCCGCGGACGACGGACGGAAGGGCCTGGGCGTCGCCGGACTTCGAGGCGAACCCCAACCGCGTCGAGATCGCGGTCCGCGGAGGCGTCGGCCAGGTCACGATCGGCTGACGGCCGGCCCGGCCCGGCTCGGGTGTTGCGGGGGGCGCGACCTGACGCTCCTCCTCACGGCCCTCGCGGCATGCCGCGGCCGCTCACCCGAACTCGGCCTGTCGCACGACCGTCAGGAGGAGGCTTGCCGCGTAGAGAAGCGTCAGGCTGAGGAACGGCCAGCTGATCCGCAGCCCCAACGGGAAGACCGTGACGACCGCGAGGACCAGGAGGACCGTGACGACCACGGGCCAGAAGCGGCGGGCGAGGATCAGGCCACCCACCAGGAAGTGGACCGTGGCGAGCGCGATCCCCGCCGGGACCACGACGAGGAAGAACCCGAAGACGCTCGTGTTGTCGCCGGCCCAGCCCGGCGCGTTGATGAGGCCCAACGTGCCCGCCACCACCAGGAAGGTGGCGGGAAGGAGCACCACGAGGATGAGCAGGCCGATCGAGCCGAGGAGCCGGCCGCACGCGGTCAGCAGCGCGGAGCGCTCGGTCTCATGATCACCCGGGCGTCGGTCCACCGGGATCGGCGGTCGGGCAGGCGCTCAGAACGGTTCCGGGATGAAGGTCTGATCGGTCATCGGCGGCCGGACGTACCCCGTGTCCTTCTGGCGCGGTGGAAGGACGATCGGCTCGGGAGTCAGGTCCTCGTAGGGAATATGGCCCAGCAGGTGCGTGATCACGTTGAGCCGGGCGCGCTTCTTGTCGTCGCTGCGGACCACCCACCAGGGAGCCTGCTTGAAGTCCGTGTGGGCGAACATCTCGTCCTTCGCCTTCGAGTAGTCCAGCCATTTGGCGCGGCTCTCGACGTCCATCGGCGAGAGCTTCCAGCGCTTCGTGGGGTCGTCCAGGCGGTCCTGGAACCGCCGCTCCTGCTCCGCGTCGGAGACGCTGAACCAGTACTTGATGAGGATGATCCCGCTGCGCACGAGCATCCGCTCGAACTCGGGACAGGACCGCAGGAACTCCTGGTACTCGTCCTCCGAGCAGAAGCCCATCACCCGTTCCACGCCGGCGCGGTTGTACCAGCTGCGGTCGAACAGGACGATCTCGCCGGCAGCCGGCAGGTGCGCGACGTAGCGCTGGAAATACCACTGCGTCCGCTCGCGCTCGGTGGGGGCCGGAAGCGCCGCGACGCGTGCGAAGCGGGGGTTGAGGGGCTCGATGATCCGCTTGATCGCGCCGCCCTTGCCCGCCGCGTCGCGCCCCTCGAAGATGACCACGACCTTGAGGCCGCGAGCCTTGATCCACTCCTCCCACTTGACCAGCTCGACGTTGAGGCGCTGGAGCTGTGCCTCGTACTCCTTCCGGGAGGGACCGGCGGCGCCACCGGACTCGGTGCCGGGCGCGTCCGGCGGGTCCATGGCTGCTGCCGGGATGCTCAGCGCATTGCGCTCCGGGCGCCGGTTGCGTCTGGTCGGGGTCGGTGGGTTGCTTCCGTGCGCCTTCGTCTTGGCCATGCTCCGTCCTCCCTGACGCGGTCTCTGCGTCCGTTCCAGTATGCTGCACCCACGTGACCTTTGAATCCCTCGGCCTGTCGGCTGAACTCCTCCGCGCGGTGGCCGATTCCGGCTACACCACGCCAACTCCCATCCAGGCGCAGGCCATCCCGCTCGTCCTCGCGGGACGCGACCTCATGGGCGCCGCCCAGACCGGGACGGGCAAGACCGCGGCGTTCGTGCTGCCGATCTTCGAGCGGCTGAAGCCGTACGCCAACACGTCCTTCTCGCCCGCGCGGCATCCGGTGCGCGCGCTCGTGCTCGCGCCGACCCGCGAGCTCGCGATCCAGGTCAACGAGATGGCGGAGGCATACGGCCGCCACGTCCCGCTCCGCAGCACCGTGGTCTACGGAGGCGTCCCGCTGGACCCGCAGATCAAGGAGCTGCGCTCCGGCGTCGAGCTGCTCGTCGCCACGCCCGGCCGGCTCCTGGACCTGGTTGGCCAGCGGGCCGCCAACCTCGGGCAGGTGGAGATCCTCGTCCTCGACGAGGGCGACCGGATGCTTGACATGGGGTTCATCCCCGACATCCGCCGGATCCTTGCGCTGATGCCCAACCGGAAGCAGACGCTCCTCTTCTCGGCCACGTTCTCGGATGAGATCCGGCGGCTTGCCCGCGAGTTCCTCACCGAGCCGGCCACCCTGGAGATCGCGCGCCGGTACGCTCCCCCCGAGATCGTCCGCCAGGTGCTCTACCCGGTCGACCGGGAGCGCAAGACCGAGCTCCTGGAGCACCTCGTCCAGTCGCACGACCTGCGCCAGGTGCTCGTCTTCACGCGCACGAAGGTCGCGGCGCGGCGGCTCGCCTCGGATCTCGACCGGCACGGCGTGGCAGCCACGGCCATCCACTCGGACCGAACGCAGGCAGAGCGGCTGCGGGCGCTCCAGGACTTCAAGGCCGGTGCGGTCCGCATCCTCGTGGCGACGGACGTGGCGTCGCGCGGGCTCGATATCGAGGAGCTCCCGGTGGTCGTGAACTACGAGCTGCCGGTCAAGGCGGAGGACTACGTCCACCGCATCGGGCGGACAGGCCGCGCCGGCGCATCCGGGATC
>Ga0208584_1000168_pt1 | contig 10877 bp, 9 predicted proteins | sample NGESurdeep072012_4_FD_184460 | JGI IMG/M metagenome (GOLD analysis project Ga0208584, IMG submission 184460) | Arctic peat soil microbial communities from Barrow, Alaska - NGEE Surface sample 415-1 deep-072012 (SPAdes) | ecosystem: Environmental > Terrestrial > Soil > Wetlands > Peat ...
GCAGGAGAAACTGCGCGGGCGCGAGGTCTGACCGCCGGCACCGTGCTCGGCGCCACCATTCCCCCCGTTCACCCTCGATGGAATATGATTACTTACTGGCCGTTTACCCGCAGGCGGAACGGGGGTTGAGATGAGCGCCTGGTCCCTCGACGAGAACACCGTGAACATGTGGGAGGACTTCCGCGAGCCCTACGTCAAGGGCCGCGTGCTCGACTGCGCCAGGGGCCTCGGCGTGCGGGACTTCGAGGTCCGGGCCGTGCCGACGATATCGGAGGCCAACCGCTCGATAGTCAACTCCGTGGACAGGCGCAAGACGGTCTATTACTGGGGCCCCACGCTCGAAGAGCTGGGGATGCTCGAGACACTCGATGCGCGCGGGAACCCTGTGAAGAGCTCGCTTCCTCTGGCGGGCGCACCGTCGCGTTTCGGGCGCCGCGCCAGGCAGCTCGGACCGGACGACGTGTACATGACCAGCGTCTGCGCGGTGACGCTGGACGGCATCCTCGTCGAGCTTTCGCCGGAGGGGCTCTCGGTGTTCCGCCCCGGCGCGACGCCGGGGATGATAGTGGTCGTCGCCGGGTACAACAAGATCGTCGAAGACCTCGAGGAAGGCCTGAGGCGTTCGCGCGATATCTGCATACCGCAGTGCGCCAGGATACTCGGGCTCGACCTTCCCTGTGCCGCGCCGGGCAGGTGCATCCAGTGCGACACGCCCCACCCCATCTGTTCCGTGACGTCCGTTGTGACGCGAAAGCCGGCCGGCCTCAACATGCTCGTGGTGCTGGTCGGAGGAGTCCTCGGCTTCTGAGCCCTGGTCGCTGGCGTTGTCTCACGGGGCTGCTCGGGATGTTGCTCGGGACGGGTCCCCCTCGTCGATGTCCTCGTGTTAGTCACACGTAACTGCTCGGTATGTTGTTCGGGAGGGGTCTCCCTCGTCGATGTCCTCGCCGGCCTCAACGCTTAGACAACTGGAACCGGTGGCTGCGGATTACTCCTCGAGAAACCCCATCCCTCGCTCCAACTGGGATGATAGAGCCTGTTTCCTGCGGCCGTCAACGGCGACTTTATTGCGGTATTACGCGCGCGATGCGGTCTGTGGTAGGATTGTCTCTGTTGTGCTCACACGTCCGAAAGGAGGGATGAGGAACACCCATCATGAGTTCGGTTATCAAGAAGAGGCGCAAGAAGATGCGCAAGAAAAAACATAAGAAGCAGCTCAAGAAAAACCGCCATAAGAAGAAGTAGCCCGCTTGAGGAATAGTGCACGCGGTCACAGCCGTGCGCGGAAGTAGCCGGCGGGTGTCCTCTCCGCCGGCACCCCATTGACCTCGACCTTCAATCCCGCGACATGGGATTCGGACGTCTTCACGCCTACCTCGAGCGCGGTTTCTATCTGCTTGTCGACCGTCAGCGATAGCCTGTTGCCGGCGAGCTCTACACCGCGGACCCGGCATCCGTTTATACCGAACCCCTTCGACCTGTCCAGGTCCACGTATATGTCGCCGTAGTGTTTCTGCGCGTAGGCCGCCGCGTAGGCAGCGCTTCCCGCGCCCCAGTCCGACTGCAGGTAGCCCGACGTCCTGAAGTCGTAACCGAAGTGCCCGTAGTTCTCGGCGACGCTGCCCGTTTCGGCATGCTGCGTGGGGTTGAAGTTGCCGGGGGCGACCAGTCGGTTCTCGTCGATGTACATGGTGGTGAACGCTGCGCGCAGGGCCGCGATTCCTCGCTCCATGTATTCCGGAACGCCGGTGGCCGCGTAGTAATCCATCAGGACGGGCGCTATCAGGCCCTGGCGCGCGTCGTTCCACTCTGCGTCTGTGTTCATCACCCCGAAGCCGCCGAACCCGTTGATGGAGAGGAAGGGCGGGTCCCACACCTGCTGGTAGAGGCAGAGGTGGTCCAGAACGCGTGTGCCGAGCTCGAGGTAATCCGGCTCGCAGGTCGCAGCGTGCAGCAGCCTGAACATCTCCGCCGCCCAGTACATGCTCATGGTGTTCTGCGGGTAGGTGCCGGTGTAGTGGTCGTAGAGCCCCAGCCTCTTCTCCGAGCACGAGTAAAAAGTCTCGAAGTCGAACCACTTCTGCCTCGGCATCACCTCGCCCGCAATGAACTCCGCCGCCCTGAGGGCCGCCTGCAGGTGCCGGGCGTCCGCGTCGATGAGGAACAGGAGCGCCAGGAACATCGCCGGGCAGGCGGTGGTCGCACTCTCCTTGAGCTCGTCGGCGGCTATCGGCGCCGGGTAGGCCGGCTCGACCCAGGAGGGGAACGCCCCGGAAGGGAGCTGGACCCTGAGCAGGAACTCGGCCAGCTCGCGACACCTGTGCAGCAGCCTCGGGTCGCCCTCGTGGTCCCTGAACCAGAGGGCCATGAAATAGGCGGTGGTCGCGCAGTCCGCCGTGTGGTACTGGTCGACGGCCCTGAATGCCCGGGTGCCTCGCGACCATGAGACGCCTTCGCCCGTCGTATAACAGACCGCCGGAAACGCTCCCTGCTCCCTGGGGGCGAGTATGGCCAGGTTCTTCACAGCGCGGGCGCTGTCCAGCAGCGCGGGATCGTTCCATTTGCGGGCGAACCAGTACGCGCCGTAAGCGCTCCTGAGGTTGTTGAACCATGACTGGAAGAAGATCTGCGGCGGGACCTTCGGTCCGCGCCTGTACGTGATGCGCTCGAGGAGCCTGGCTCCGGCGGGCCTTACAGTCAGGTGCTCGAGTCCCATCCTCTGTATCGATATCGCGAGGTCCTGAAAGCGCAGGTACCTGGCGAGCTCGTCCTGGTCCATCAGCCTCACGCCGCGGGAGTTCGCCAGGTGTATGCCCACGGTGCCCCCGCACTGCTGCCCGTCCATCTCGAACGTCTTGAAAAGGTCGGCCCGCTTGAACATCCTCGAGAGCCCGGCGGACGCGTACCTGTCCAGGCTCACAACCTGAGGGAGTGCCGACGAGAGGTTCTGCCTGCCGAACCGATCCCAGATGAAAGACACCGCGTCCCTGGCGGCAAAGCCGTCCCTGTCCAGGACCAGGTAGTAACCGATCGAAAGGGTCGACCCCTCCGGGACACCGATCTCCCGGCCGAACCGGTCCCTGAAGTAGACGTGTCCGGTGGGCTTGCTGAGGCCCAGCCCGAAGCATACCGCCGGCGCCCTGTTCTCGCCCCCCGAGGCCACGAAATCGAGATAGTACCTGGCGTCGCCGGCGCGGTAGGCTTCACCGAGCAGCTCCAGGTCGGGGATCAGGGCGAAGAAGGTGCCCGCTTTCTCCATCATCACCACGGGGGAACGGAACACGTGGTCGCCGATCACCATGCCGTCCTCGGGCCTGAGGTGGGGCACGAAGCTGTAATCGAGTGAGCCGGCGCCGTCCGGGCCCGGCGCCGAGACGAAGTCGAACCGGTCGAAGACCCTGTTGACTCCCACGTCTCCGGCCGCGGTGAGCCTGTGCACCACCCGGACCACGGGGATGCCTTCCTCGACGGTCACCTCGGTGGTTATCTCGAAGCCGCCCCTGATGTCGGTGAGGTCGAAGCCGACGCGCTCACCCCCGTCTTCCGACCGCAGGCGCAACCGCTCGCCCGACTGGTGCTCGCGCCCGCCGACGAACAACCTCGGGAAAGACGAGCCCTGGTGGGAAAACCTGACCTGCCGGGCGCCGAGGATGACCGCCTGCTCCCAGGAGCCGTCCCCGCCGGGGACGCTGAACGACGCGAAAGGGTGCACCCCCGGTTCGTTGAACTCGATACGGATGCGGTCGTTGCCCGCTGTTATGCCCGTTCCTTCCATCACCATCCGCCCCGGTTACCCCTCATACCGCCTGCATCAGAAAACTTATCGGCACAGCGATCTGCCGCCTGAAGGCCGCTCGTTGTCGCCCGGCCGCCCGCGGCTCCCGCGCGGCCTAGCGCGCCACGGAGTCCTCGAGCTTCGCCATCTGTTCCGGCGTCCCGATCAGGATGAGGATGTCGCCTTCCTCTACCAGGTCGTCCGATGACGGGTTCGCGTCGAAGCCGGTCGCCCCTTTCTTTCTCAGCGCAAGGATGGTGACGCCCATTTCGTCCTTCAGCCTGGTCTCCTTCACGGTCTTACCGGCCAGCCGCGAGTCCCCGTCGACGCTCATCTCGGAGAGCTGGTACTCCGGCAGGTTGCCCCCGGTCACGACGTCCAGGAACTCGCACGCTCCGGGCCTCACCATCAGGTTGGCCATCCTCTTGCCCGCGATCTTCGGCGGCGAGACGACGCGGTCGGCTCCCACCATCTCGAGCTTTTCCTCGGACTCCGGCTGGTCCGCCCGGGCGATCAGCAGTATCTCCGGGCGCATCACCCTCGCCGTCAATATGACGTAGAGGTTGTCGGCGTCCGACCTCAACGCGCTCACCAGCCCCACCGCGCGGTCGATGCCCGCTCTTATGAGCGTCTGGTTGTCGATCGCGCTGCCGTGGATTGCCAGGTAACCGTCGTTCACGCACCTCTCGAAGACTTCCTCGTCGCGCTCGATCACCACGAGCTGCTTCGACTGGGTGCTCAACTCCTCGGCCACGCTGCGGCCGACACGGCCGAACCCGCAGACGATGTAATGGTTGACCAGCTTCGCTATCGTGTTCTGCATCTTCCTTCTCCCCCAGAGGTTGCCGAGGTACTCGCTCAGTACGAACTCGAAAAGTCCGGTCAGAAAGAACAGCAGGGCGCTGAACCCCGTTATTATCAAGAAGATGGTGAAATATATGCCCGCGGTATCGAGCGGGCGCACCTCTCTGAAGCCGACGGTGGTGATGGTGATCACCGTCATGTAGAGGGCCTGCGTGAACGTCATGTCCTCGATGAGGATGTAGCCGACGACGCCCACCACGAGCACCGCGACCAGGATCGCCAGCGCTATGACGACGTGTCTCAGACCTTCCGACTGGCGGATCCGCGCCCTCAAAGCCTGGTGCACCTCACCTTCTGAGAATCGATGAGCCCCTCGACCTGTCCGCGCGGCGGCATCGACGGCTGCGCCCCGAACACCGTTACGGCCAGGGCGCCGGCCGCGTTCGCGAACCGGACCGCGTCTTCGATGGGCTTGCCTTCCACAACGGCGACCGCCAGCCCCGCGGTGAAGGCATCTCCGGCCGCCGTCGCGTCGACCGCCTTCACCCGGTACGCCTCGAAATGCATTGAGCCCCCCGCGGAAACCAGGATGGCTCCCGCCTCCCCCATCTTCACCACGACCAGCCCCACCCCTGCATCCAGGAGCCCGGCGGAAGCCAGTGCGGCCGAGGCGGGATCCGTCACCTCGCGGCCGGTGAGGGCCGAAAGCTCGTCCCGGTTTGGCGAGACGATGTCGAAAAGCGAGAGCAGGTCGTCCCCGACAGACCTGGGCGGACCGGCGTCGAGCACCGTCTGCGCGTCGCCGGTGCGCCTAACCAGCGAGGTATCGACGCCGAGCGACGACAGGCGTTCAAGGAGCACGTCCCCAAAGACGTTGGTGCCGACACATCCCATGATCATCGTCTCCGCGCCGAGCCTGCAGGCCGCCGCGGCCTGGTTGGCGCCCTTACCGCCCGGCACCGTCTGGAACTCGACGTCGCATACGTTCTGGCCGGGCCCTGGGATGCGCGGCGAGTGAGCGACCATATCGATGCTGATGCTTCCGACGACCAGGATTCCCGTTCCCATGGAGCCTCCTCTCACTCGCGCTAAACGTATCACAGGGGTATTCGCCGCACGGGACCTCGTCTCGATGTACGGGCGAGGGTGGGCCGGCCTGCAGGAAATGCGCAACGCGCTCAAAAATACTAACCGACGGTCCACTGCCGGAGGCACCTTGATGGCGGCATTGTACGTAGGGACGTCGGGCTGGGTCTACCCTCACTGGGCGAAGCGGTTCTACCCGGAAGACCTCGACAAGAGAGACTGGTTCTCTTACTACAGCGAGCGGTTCGAAAGCGTCGAGATAAACAACTCGTTCTACAGGCTTCCTTCCCGGGAGACGTTCGAGAACTGGAGGAAATCGGCGCCGCGAGGTTTCCACTTCGCGGTAAAGGCGAGCAGGTACATCACCCACGTCAAGAAGCTCAGGGAACCGGCCGAAGGCGCGGGCAACTTCTTCCGAAACCTGTCGGGCCTCGGGGACAGGTGCGCCGCGGTCCTGTTCCAGTTCCCGCCGGCGTGGCACAAGAACCTGGAGAGGCTGGAGGGCCTCTTCGAGGTGGTGCCCGGCGAACGGCGGCTGGCCTTCGAGTTCCGGGACGAGACGTGGCTTTCCGAGGACGTCTACGCGGTGCTACGGACGAACAACGCCGCGGTCTGCACGGCCGACTCGCCATTCTACCCCGGCCCCAGGGTCATCACCTCCGACTTCGTGTACTTCCGCATGCACGGGGGGCGCGGCGCGCGAAAGCCGTCGTACAGCCCCGAAGAGCTGTCGGCGCTGGCCGCGGAGATCGACGGTCACCTACGCGCGGGCCGTGACGCTTTCGCCTATTTCAACAACGACTACAATGGCTACGCGGTCGAAGACGCGCTCGCCCTGAGGAAGCGGCTCGCCGAAAAGGGGTGGTAGGGATGCCTGAACTGCCGGACGTCGAGGTGAGGAGGCGGTACTTCGAGGCGACCTCGCTGGGGCAACCGGTCGCGAGGGTATCGGTGCACGACGCCCGCGCTCTCGAGGGCGTGACCGCGGCGGCACTCGGCAGGGGGCTCAGGGGCACCCGCTTCGTCTCGACGGCGAGGCGCGGCAAGTACCTGCTGGCCGCTACCGACCGGGACAGCACGCTGCTGCTGCACTTCGGGATGGGGGGCGAGCTGGTCTACACACGCAAGGGAGAGGCCAGGCCGAAGTGGAGCAGGGTGGAGTTCCACTTCGGGGGCGGCGACCGCCTCCACTACATAGACCTGCGATTGTTCGGAAAGGTGGCTCTCCACCCGACCACCGACCTGAGCGAGATACCCGACATCGCCAAGCTCGGCCCCGAGCCCCTGGACCGCTCGTTCACCTACAAGCGGTTCGAGGAGGCGGTGGCCGGCAGGAGGACGACCGTCCACCAGGTGCTCATGGACCAGGAGCTCATCGCCGGCATCGGCAACATCTTCTCCGACGAGATCACCTACCAGGCGGGCGTACGACCCGACAGGCCGGTCGGCGACCTCTCAGCCGAAGAGATGCGGCGCATCTACGACAGGATGAAGTGGACACTCCGGCGGGCGATCGAGCTGGACGCGGACCTTGACGCCCACCCCGAGCGGTTCCTGATCCCTCACCGGGAGAAAGACGGCGTCTGCCCGCGCGGCAATGCCAGGCTGGTCCGCAAGACGATAGGCGGCAGGAGCAGCTACTTCTGCCCTATCTGCCAGAGATGACGCATCAAGGGGTCAAACCATTTGTTGCATTCAGGCGTGCGGGTCCTTGTACTCGCCCGCCATGAAGGGGACTATCCTGGCGCCGCCGATCAGGTTGGACATGATGTAGGTGGTCGCGAGCCTCTCGAGTATCTCCGCGTTCAGGAGCGCGTCCTTGAGCCTGGGACCTACTGCGATCGCTCCGTGGTGGGCCAGCAGGCAGGCGTTCCTGTTCGCCAGCGCTGCCACCGCGTTCGCCGCGAGCTCTCTGCTCCCCGGTAAAGCGTACTCGCCGAGCTCGACTGGCCCCAGCAGCTTGAAAACCTGCTCCTCGAGGATCGGGGGGATGCCCTTGCCGCAGGAGGCTATGGTCGTCGCCATTGTCTGGTGCGTGTGTACGATGCCGCCGATCTCCGGGCGCGCCTTGTAGATGGCGATGTGCATGTTTATCTCGACCGATGGGCAGAGCTTGCCTTCGATCTGCTCGCCCGCCATGTCCAGCACGCATATGTCCTCGAACAGCATCAGGTCGTACTCCAGGGAGGTCGGCGTTATCACCACGAAGTCGGTGCCGGTGACCCTTGCCGAGCAGTTGCCCGAGGTGCCGGCGACCAGACCCTTGCGGGCCATTTCCTGCCCCGTGGTCAATACTTCTTTTTTTGCCTCGAGTACCTTGGGATCCATCTTGCCGCCCCCTGATATTGGTCGGAAACCGGTGTTCAAAGACAGTATTCGCTCCGCGACGGCCGGCCTGGAGCGGTACCCCTCCGGCCTGCCTGGGCTTCGCGTATTGCCCTGGTGACCTGGCTAGTCTACCACGAAAGAAAACCTCCGAAACGGCTCCCCCGACGCATAATGTAGAATCTCGATGACTGCGCGAGCCCGTCGCTGCGGCGCCGTGGGATGCGGCGCGAAGGGAGGCTTGAGGGTGAACGACCCGTGCATGGTGGGGCTGGACCTGGGGACGACCGGGGCGAAGGCGGGCCTGGTATCCGCCTCCGGGCGCATCGTTGCGACAGCGTCCGCGGGTTACGAGACCAGCACCCCGAGGCCGGGGTGGGCGGAGCAGGACCCGGCGGCCTGGTGGGAGGCCTGCTGCGCCGCGCTCAGGCGGCTCATGCGCGACGGCGGCGTCGAACCCGCGCGCGTATCCGGGATAGGCGTTTCGGGCCAGATGCACGGCTCGGTGTTCCTGGACGCGTCGGAAGGGGTCATCCGGCCCTGCATACTCTGGTGCGACCAGCGGACCGCCCCCCAGTGCGACTGGATAATGGAGAGGGTCAGCACGATGGACCTGGCGCGGTGGGTGTCGAACCCGGCCCTGCCGGGCTTTACAGCTCCAAAGGTCCTGTGGCTACGGCAGAACGAGGCCGGCAGCTACTCCCGCGTCGCAAGGCTGCTGCTCCCGAAGGACTATATCAACCTTATGCTGAGCGGGGTCCCCTGCACCGAGGTATCCGACGCCTCCGGGACCCTGATGTTCGACGTGCGAAGGCGAGAGTGGTCGCGCGAGATGCTCGACGCGCTCGAGATCCCCGCCGAGTGGCTGCCCGAGGTCGGGTCGTCCGTCGACGCGATCGGCCGCGTGACGAGCCGGGCCGCGGAAGCGACCGGCCTCCCCGTGGGCATCCCTGTAGCCGGCGGCGGAGCCGACAACGCGTGCGGCGCGATAGGCATGGGCGTGACCGGCCCCGGTCAGGTGGCGGTCAGCATCGGCTCGTCGGGGACCGTGCTCGCCCCTACCTCGGAGCCGCTGGTCGACGAACGGATGAGGCTGCACACGTTCTGTCACGCCGCCGAGGACACCTGGTACCTGATGGGGGTGATGCTGTCGGCCGGCCTTTCCCTGCGGTGGTTCAGGGACGAGCTCGGCGAGCCGGAGGCGACGGCCGCCGGCGAACGCGGGCTCGACACCTACCTTCTCCTCGACGAGACCGCCGGATCGGCTCCGCCGGGGTGCGAGGGCCTGGTCTTCCTGCCTTACCTGACGGGCGAGAGGACGCCGCACGCCGACCCGGACGCCCGGGGCGTTCTCTTCGGACTGGACCTTACCAAGACCCGTGCGCACGTGGTCCGTTCGGTGATGGAGGGCGTCGTGTTCGGGCTGTGCGACTCCATCGGGCTAATGCGTGAGCTCGGAGTCCCTCTGCGGATGGTGGTCGCGGGCGGAGGGGGCTCGCGCTCACGCCTGTGGCGAGGCATGCAGGCCGATGTCTTCGGCTTGCCGATAACGACGGCCGGCGAGAGCGATTCGGCGATGCTGGGAGCGGCCCTGCTCGCGGGCGTTGCGTCCGGCGTGTTCGGCTCGGTCGAAGAAGCATGCGGCATGGCGGTCTCCCGGGGCGAGACCGTCGAGCCCGATCCTGGCAACGCGCGGCCGTACAAAAGGTCCTACGAGGTTTTCAGGGCGCTCTACCCGGCACTGAAAGACATCTTCAAGATGCAGGCCGTGCCCTGGTAAGGAAAGCGGGCCGGGGGGGAACCGGCCCGCCAGAAAACCGACCGACGCGTCTATCGGTCGCTGTTACTGCCCGAGGTTTTTGTCCTTCTTTATCTTCTGCGCGTTCGCGTACGAGGTCTCGGCGGCCTTTTGCAGGGTCTGTATCCGGGTTATCTCGGTCATCGACTGCTGAATGGCCGCGTTGAGCGCCGCGACGTCACCGCTCGCAAGAATCGGCTGGAGTTTCGCGACAAGCGCTGCGCCAGCAGAAACGATGGCGGCGTCGGCATCGAGCGCCTTGACCATCGCGTTCGCGTAGTCCTTGTACTCCTGCAACCCGCTGAGCCCGTTCATCTTCTGGTAGCTCGATTTTACCGCGGCAATCTGCGGCAACAGCTTGGCCGTAGTCGTGGCAACACTCGAGATGTCCGCGGGGTTCACCGAGGACAGATTGCCACTGAGCGCCGCTGTGAACACAGCGGTGGCTTTCGAACTCAGTGTTGTCAACTCAGAGTTTACCGCGGCGTAGGCGGTGTCCGCCGTCTTCATGTACTGCCGGGCCGTGGCAGTGTCTCCGCTGCTGCATCCCGCGGCCGCGAACAGGGCCGCCAGGCCTATCAAGACCACCGAGACCCCAACCAACACCTTCTTCATGTTGCCCCCTTTCCTGCCGGCTCGCGGTCCGACCGCGATCGGCTTCTTTTGTCTTGAGCGATTATTCGCCAACAGGCCCATGTGACCTGCATGTCCGCAGCCGCCTCCCGGCGGCCCGAGGCGCGCCCGGCCCCGAGCCCGCGGAGCAAGAATTGGCCGTACTCTGTTGACGGGCAAGTATTCCCCATCGGGCCTGTCATGTGGCAGAATATTAGACCATCGAGACTCCCTGCAAGGCTTGCGCAAAGCGAAAAGAGGGCGGCAATGGTGAAGGACGAGTTCCCGGGAGTGGTGTCTGTGATAGTGGAGGTCCCCAAGGGGAGCCGGAACAAGTACGAGTTCGACCACGAGAGCGGCAGGATAAAGCTCGACAGGGTCCTCTTCAGCTCGGTGCACTACCCGGCCGACTACGGCTACATCGAGGGAACTCTCGCGGAGGACGGCGACGAGGTCGACACGCTCGTCCTCATCGAG
>Ga0208584_1000169_pt1 | contig 10862 bp, 18 predicted proteins | sample NGESurdeep072012_4_FD_184460 | JGI IMG/M metagenome (GOLD analysis project Ga0208584, IMG submission 184460) | Arctic peat soil microbial communities from Barrow, Alaska - NGEE Surface sample 415-1 deep-072012 (SPAdes) | ecosystem: Environmental > Terrestrial > Soil > Wetlands > Peat ...
CGGAATTGAAAGGAATGTCCGACTACGTGGCTAGAGCCAAGTACGGAAACGGATTTGCGGAGATAATCGACTTCATGATCGAGCAGAAAATGCTCTAGCGCTGCTGCATTTCTCCGAGCAATCTCGCCCAGTTGTTCTCGCAGATGATCCACCACTTCAGGGTCTCCTTGGCAAAAAGACGCGCTGCCGGGCAGAAGGCATCGACTGCCAGGTTGTACGGCATCTCTTGCAGCGGAGGATGAAGCGGATATTTGGTGCAGGTGAGGGGCCTGATCTCGTAGATCTTGCAGCCTCGTTTCCTTCGGTCGTAGAATGGACAGGGCTGCTTGAGCACCCAGACGTCATGGGTCTTGTCATAACTGCATAGCGCTTTGAGCTTCTTTTTTCCCACCTGGGCCGCAATTCTCTCAAAATCCTCTTCCTCCAGCAGCAGGCCTGCGCCAGGGGTGTAGCAGCACAGACCGCACTGCTGACAGCGAAATCGTTCCCAGAAGAGATTCACACCCTGATCGGAGTCCTCGCGCTCATCGCGAGCAGGCAGGGGCAGGGAGATGTCGAAAGGGATCTTCTCCCCCTGATCTATGCTACGAAATTGCTCCTCCTTCTTCAAGACGGACCAGTGGGGACGATAGGAGAGCAGAAGCTCATAGCATCCTTGGCGCTTCTCTTCCACGCAGGAGGAAAAACAGAGTTGATGGCAGAGCCTGCGCGCCTGGGCTACTTGGTCACGGTGATCGTTCATATCTGGATTCCAGAGATGTCGGTCTTCGTAATTAATGCTATACTCTCCCGCTACGTCCTTGAGTTCAAGGTCCATCACTTTCGCCCCGCACGGCTTGCCTTTATCTTTTCCAAGATGCCCCTGTAATTCTAGGCTATAATTGATAATTCGAACTTTGGTGATACATATGTCCAAGAACCCCGAATTTGCAAAGTATGCAACCGATCTTGCCCGACATCAGGATGCCATTCGCTCTGCCAACGAGGATCTGATCAAGCTCACCCAGAGGTTCGGGCGCATGATGCCCAAGCTCCAGAAGCTGGATTCCTCGGCGATTCTTATCTGGTTTGGCCTTTATAACAAGATCAAGGACGCTGCGAAAAAAGCGGACGATGAACTCTCGACCCTCGCGAGCAATGATTCGGCAAGCGCGAACCCGGTCCTGCAGATGCAGATCAATTCTTACTATGCACAAAGGCAGCGGCTCTACTCCAAGATGGAGGTCATGGACGACATTCTGAACGGCATGATGGAGGACCTCCTGGAGAACGGAAACTTCGAGGAGACGCAAAAGCAGGAGATGCGAGTCGCCCTGGATGGGACTATGGAGAAGAGCCGTCAGCGCATTGAGTCGGCGCCGGTCCTGGCCTGAAAAAATCCTGGCCGGATTATTATTTATTGAAGGCTCCGAATGGACATGTTCAGTGCAGCTTTCCGATTTTATTGCAGTGCATGAATTCGCATAATATGCCAAGATCATCCTGGCTGATGTTTCATCAAAAAAGGTTTGAAGTCTGATATCCAGCTATGTGCAGGGCAGCCAGTCTACACTAATGGCTCCGCAAGTGGAGTTTCCCCAGAGCTGGATGAACTTCTCAATGGAGAAGACACCAGTAAGGTCTTCGACGCTGCGACCGTAATCAGCATGGCGGCCTTTCGACTGCGGATCGGCCACGGGGTCGCGCGAGATCCAGCCAATATGGGCAACGCCGATGACATTGCTGTATAAATCTATTGCCAAAGAAATATGACAAGAACCTTCGGCCATATCTCAAACTCAAGCAGAAATATTTCCATCAGGTCGATAGATACTTATTCCATATTTGAATTAAAATTCAGATCAAATCTGCACGGTATGTGATAAGAATGAACATAATCGTCTATATCATTCCGGAAGGACATCATTTGCTATGGAAGGCAGAGGCATATGAGGACAAGAAGGAGAACTAATGACTTGATTGCATCGCAGATTCTAAAGGTATGCGTGAATGGTGCAAGCAAGACCAGGATTGTGTATCAAGCAAATTTGAACTCCGTAAGTGCAAAACCATATCTGGACAAGCTAATAAATAATGGATTCATGGAAGTCGTCCCCGATGGCTCCAGAGTTGTTTATAGAACCACTATGAAGGGACTGGAACTAAATGAGAAATTTAAGGAATTTCATAGCGAGATAGATAAGCTATATGTTTGAAGATCAGAGCTTTTTGTATGACTCCTTTTTCAGGATTTGGCAAAATTTATACTCAAATTTTCCGGTCGGTTCTGATCAATAACTTCGTATAATTTTTGCTCACATTTGTCTCTTTGAGTGACAAACGTCAAGATCTATTTCAGTAGTTCCCCATTTTTATCCGTCTCACTTGGGTTTTCAGATGCTTCATTGATGTCGCTGGTAAGCCTCATATGCTAAGATCGAAATTTCAACATTATGTTCAAGGTGGGAGAATACTGCGAGGATGAGGCCAAATCCATCGCCAGCTATCTGAGGGATGCCGGGTTCAAGGTGGATATCAAAGGCCTGGTCGTGGCCAGGACGGATTTCGCAGCTTCTTTGCAAGGCAAGAAAAGCGGGATGAAAGAAAGGAACAAGCTCACATTGAAGCACGAGAGCTTTATGGCTGCGATCAAGGCAACTGTGGAAAAAGCGACCACTGAGGACGGGTTCAGGGATATTTTCCTGAATGAGCTGGACCCAGATTGGAGGAATAAGAGGGACAGGCTCGACCTGGAAAGGTGTGCTACTGAAGAAATGGATGAAGAAACCAGAAAGGACGTCGGAAAATCATTCGCGGGGTATATAGTCGCATTGGATTTTGCAGAGAATGTCCTTAATCTCAACGAAATAACGCTCGGGGTGCCAATAGGCGGACGCCTTGATGATCCATTAGTCAGTATTCCCGTCAACCCTATTGACTGCAGTCCTGATGATACCATGCTCAGGGAGAGATTGGATGTAGATCTGAATAAAGAGTATGAGATCACCATCGATGAATTCTCTGCACCCTTATTCCGTGATATCGATGAGGAGTTTCAGGAAGAATATTACCAGGAATATCAGAAGATCATGGCACTGGGATTGGTGGTGGAAGGCCTGGTAGAAGAGCCGGGAAAGGGAAAGATGGACATTGAGGACTTTGCAGCGAGGTGCATTCTTGATGTCGGCGACAAGTTTACCGTAAGCGTCGATGCCAGCCTGGTTTCGGAAGAGATTGCTCGATCCCTGGAGAAGAGGGGAATAATAAAGATGAAGGGCAATACCATAAAGTGGAAGTCTTAGCTGAGTTAGAGCCCTGGGCAAGGTGGAGTTCTTCCCTGGAAAACCTTTATCTCCTATCAGCCAATTTCCCCTCTAGTTCCGGAATGTGACCCGTTTCGGGTCGAACCGGCATGGGTGAAAAGGAATGAAGTCTTTTTACAAGTATATCAGTGACGCCTGGTCCTCTCCCAGAGAAGGATACGTAGGCGCACTGCGGCAAGAGAGGCTTAAGGCCTGGCGCCAGGATATGACCGTGCAGAAGATCGATAGGCCTACCCGCCTGGACAGGGCGCGGGCTTTGGGCTACAAGGCCAAGCAGGGCATCATCGTGGCGCGGGTGAAGGTAAGACGCGGCGGCCTGCGTAAGTCTCGTTACGAGAGGAACAGAAAGACCAGCAAGATGGGCGTGAACACCATCTCCATGGCCAAGTCCATTCAGCGCATCGCTGAGGAGCGGGCCGGCAGAAGGTACCGCAATATGGAAGTTCTTAACTCTTACTGGGTGGCCGAAGACGGCAAGCAAAAGTGGTACGAGGTCATCTTGGTTGACCCCTGCGCACCATCCATCATGAATGATAAGAACCTCAAATGGGTCTGCAACGATGTCCATCGGGGCAGGGCAGTTCGGGGCAAGACCAGCGCCGGTCGCAAGGGCCGAGGCCAGAGACATAAGGGCTTTGGCACTGAGAAGACAAGACCCGGCATCAGGGCCCACGACGGCAAAGGAAAGTAAGTGATTGGCAAGTGATTGACAAGGTCTCTTTCCGGGCCTTTGTGGCAGCGACGGAGGACGTTGACCGCGTGCGCGAAGCGCTCAGCATCTTCGTCCCTCTGGATAGAATATCCTCTTTGACCGCAGAAGGCCATTTCGGAAATGAGATCAAAATCCTGGAGGCCAGCCTCAGAAAGAAAGAGGGGCAGGCCTTCTTTCAAATTCTTAGCGAGCAACTATCCCCCGAAGATCAACTCAGGCTGCGCCGCGAGACGCCGGATCGGCTGGAAGGGGATAGCCACTTTCACCTGCGACTGGACAAGCAGGCCGCCTACAAAGGCCTCCTTCGCCTCACGGACTCGAAGGACGCCATAGATGTTTGTGCTCTGGTCAAGACCTACCCTGCCCGGCGGGAGTCGGCCTTAAAGATTTTGAGTGAACTCATATGAGCTTTTTTGAGTGCCTGAAGGCCTATCCCGAGGGCTCGGCATCCGCCAGCCGTCTCGCTCTGACCGCAAAGCGGCTGGGCTACCCGGGTATTATTATCTGCAACCAGGAGCCGAACAAGCTCTTTCGGCCAGAGGCAACAGATCACATAAAGGGAATCGAGGTTGCATTCGGTGCTGAGGTGGCCGCACAGAGCGCGAAGGCACTCAAAAGCCGTATCTCTGCACTGCGGGCAAGATACCCTTTTCTCGTTGTTCGCGGAACTACTGAGGAGATCATTAGGGTTGCCAGCGAAGATCCCAACGTGGACCTTCTGCTACACCCCTGCGATGGTCATCACCCTCTGGGCATTGCCACGGCCAGAGCCGCCAAGCTAAACCAGGTGTCTATCGGCTTTGATCTGTGGCCACTGCTTCATCTGTGCGGCAGTCCGCGAGCTCGCTGGCTTGAGGCATTCAGACGCAACCTGCTATTCGCCAGAAAGTTCGAACTCTGTCCCGTTATAACAGCAGGAGCAAGATCTCATCTGGATTTGCGTTCTCCTCGGGAGCTCATCGCCCTGGCGGAAGTGGCGGGCTTTGAGCATGATGAGGCCAAAGATGCCCTGCGCCGGACGGGAAAACTGCTTGAGCTGAATCGCAGAAAGTGGCAGAGTCCGGGAGTGGAACTTCTTTGAGGAGCAGATTTCCGGTTCTCAGAAGCCGAAGAAGGTACATGATATTTGAGCTGGAAGCAGAGGACGAAATCCCGGCCAAGGATCTGATGGGCGAGATTCACACCAAACAACTCTTTCTCTTTGGCGATATTGGCGCATCCGAAAATAGGCTAAAGCTGATTGCCTTCAACGGTTGCTACGGACTCATACGGTTTCATCACACCCATTCCGTCGAGACCCGGGCGACTCTGGCCTCCGTTTATTCGATCCATGGAACCCGAGTAGTGCTACATACAAAAGGTGTAACGGGTACAATCAAATCAGCCACAGAAAAGTATTTACCGCGACTAAGTAAAATAAGTGCTGAAAGCGACGGAAGAAGAATCGAGCTGGAAGAAGTTTCCGGGTGCATAATTCGCACCCATGGCCTGGAAGTCGATCTCTGTCCGGACGACCGCAATTGGACCAAAGGATCAGACACCCGATACCTGGGGCTGACCTCTTTTGATTTAAGTGGAGGACACGACGATGCAGATGGCACCGCAGATGGGTTATGATAGGGCGATTACCGTATTCAGCCCTGATGGCAGACTATTTCAAGTTGAATATGCCCGCGAGGCTGTTCGGAGAGGAACGACAGCGGTAGGCATTAAAGTAAAAGACGGCGTAGCCGTACTGGTAGACAAAAGGATTACCAGCAGGCTCATGGAGCCCAAGTCCATCGAGAAGATCTTTCAGATAGATAATCACATAGGAGCAGCCACGTCGGGGCTCGTCGCAGATGCCAGAGTCCTGATCGATAGAGCGAGGGTAGAGAGCCAGATCAACCGGCTGGTTTATGACGAACCCATAGGTGTCGAGGCCCTGGCCAAGAAGATCTGCGACTTCAAGCAGCAATACACTCAATATGGCGGAGTGCGGCCTTTTGGAACGGCGCTACTCATCATTGGCGCAGAAGAGGATAAAGCTCGCCTCTTTGAGACCGATCCGTCCGGAGCTCTGCTGGAATATAAGGCCACAGGCATAGGGGCCGGAAGAGCAGCGGTGATGGAGGTCTTCGAAGAGAAGTACAGAGAAGACCTGACCATGGACGAGGCGGTGCTCCTGGGTCTAGAGGCGCTCTACAAAGCGGCTGAGGGCAAGGTAGAAGCAGCCACAACGGAGATCGGTATCATTAAGCTCTCCGACAAGAAGTTCTACAAGCTGACGGAAAAGGAAGTAACCGATTATGTTGAACGCATGAAGGCAACGGTTACTGCCAGCAAAGGGGAGAAGGGAGAGGCGTAGGAATGGTCAGATTGGATGACGCAGTTCCTGCCAGACTCAAGACCCACGGAACTACCTTCGAGGTTTTAGTGGATCCCGATGGTGCTCTGGCCCTAAAGCGAGGAGACAGCGTCAACCTCGAAGAAATCCTGGCTGTTGAGGATATCTTCGAAAATGCCTCTCGAGGTGATCGGAGCCCGGAAGAAGATCTACAAAAGGCCTTCGGGACAACAGATGTCCTTCCCATTGCACAAATAATAATCAAGAAGGGCGAGATCAGCCTCACGGCTGAACAGCGCAAACAGTTTATAGAGAATAAGCGGCGACAGGTCATTGAAGTCATAGCCAGGAATGCCATAAACCCTCAGACCAAAACTCCCCACCCGCCAGGCCGAATCGAGCAGGCCATGACCGAGGCTCGCGTCAACATCGATCCTACGAAATCTACGGATGAGCTGGTCAAGATCACCATGAAAGCCATCCGGCCTCTTATACCGATTAGATTCGAAGAGGTAGAGGTAGCCGTCAAACTTCCGGCATCGTATGCTCCAAAGGCTTACGGCGAGGTTTCAGCCTTCGGAAAGCTCACCCGCGAAGCATGGCAGAACAACGGCTCATGGGTTGGTGTGGTGCAGATACCTGCAGGCATGCAGACGGAATTCTATGACCTTGTCAACCGGTTGACCAAAGGCGAAGCTGAGACGAAGCTTCTTAAGCATTGAAGAATGGAGTAAGAAGCGCATGGATCGCAAGGTGGTAGTACCAGGTGATCTTCTCTCTGAGGATGCCAAGAGGTCGGGCGAGGGGACGTACATAAAAGATGGAAGCGTCTACTCCTTGTTGTATGGTCTTGCGAACTACAGGGATAAGATAAATGTCATACCCCTGGCTGGAAAGTATGTGCCCGCACCAGGGGACAATGTCATAGGCGTGGTGAAGGATATAACATTCTCTAATTGGATCGTGGATATGAATTCGCCTTACGACGGGCTTTTGCACATCTCGGAGTTTCCAGAAAGGATCGAATCGGATGAGATGTCCAAACATTTGCGCATCGGCAGTTCTATCATGACCCAGGTGAAAGATGTAGATCCCACTATGAAGGTGGAGCTTACTTTGAATGACCGAAAGCTAGGCCTGATCAAGGCCGGTCGGGTCATCGAGATCAGCCACACTAGGGTCCCCAGGCTTATCGGCAAGGGCGGCTCCATGATCAGCATGCTGAAGAAAGAGGTAAATTGCAACATCTTCGTTGGACAGAATGGCAGAATCTGGATCAGCGGTGGTGCAGATGATACGGATCTGGCACTCAAGACCATTGCTCTGATCGAGAAGGAAGCCCATACCAATGGCTTGACGGATAAGATAGTGGACTTCTTGAAGACAGAGAAAGGGGCCAGAAGTTGATCACTATGGATAAAACAGATATATCATTTTTCAAAGACGGACTCCGCTTGGATGGCCGAAGAGCAGATGAGCTCCGACCTGTGAAGATCGAGGTGGGAATCCTGACGAGAGCGGACGGCTCATGCTACATAGAAATGGGCGGAAATAAGGTCATAGCTGCAGTATACGGACCAAGGGAAGTGCATCCGAGACACTTGCAGGATGTAACAAGAGCCATTGTGCGCTACAGATACAATATGGCATCTTTCTCCGTTGAGGAGAGAAAGCGGCCTGGGCCCGACCGCAGATCTTACGAGCTTTCCAAGGTGAGCCGCGAGGCGCTGGAACCTGTGATTCTCACATCATTCTTCCCCAGATCTGTAATAGACGTCTTCGTGGAGGTACTGCAGGCAGATGCTGGAACCAGAACCGCCGGCATAAACGCAGCGGCTGTTGCATTAGCTGACGCGGGAATACCTATGAAGAGCATGATCTCATCCTGCGCCGCCGGCAAAGTGGCCGACACTATAGTTCTGGACCCGATGAAGGAAGAAGACAACTTTGGACAGGCTGACCTGCCCATCGCCATGACTCCTAACGGTAATATCACCCTTATGCAGATGGACGGCGGATTGAGCCCGGAAGAGTTTCACGAAGCCGTGGAGATGGCCATGAAGGGGGCAAGAGAAATCTATGAGCTGCAGAGGAAGGCTCTGGTGGAAAAATATAGCCAGCTAGCGGGAGAGCCAGGGAAAGAAGAGGTGCATGCCTGTGACTAACGTCATCTCCGAGATCAAAAAGGACTTTATCTACAACCTGCTCATTAAAGGGGAGCGGGTTGACGGCCGGACTTTTGATCAATACAGGGAGATCTCCATCGAGAGGAATGTAATCCAAAAGGCGGAAGGCAGCGCTCTCGTGAAGCTGGGTTCCAGCCAGGTGCTTGTGGGTGTGAAGATGCAGCCCGGCGAGCCCTTCCAGGATTCGCCCAATCGTGGTGTCATTATTACTAATGCCGAACTGGTGCCACTGGCCTCGCCCAACTTTGAGCCCGGGCCACCTAATGAGGTAGGAATCGAACTCGCGCGGGTCGTGGATCGCGGTGTGCGCGAATCAAAGGCATTGGACCTGGAAGCGCTCTGCATAGTGCCCGGCAAGCAAGTTTGGATCGTATTCATCGATGTGCATATCCTGGATGACTGCGGAAACATTCTTGACGCTGCGTCCCTGGGCGCCATAGCCGCGCTTCTGTGCACTAAGGTGCCTGCATCCAGGTTTGGCCTTGGCGAGGATTATATCTTGCCCATCAGGGACATCCCCATAGCCACAACTGCGATTGAGTTCAGCGACGTCTTGATGTTTGATCCCAGCGTTGATGAAGAGGCAATAGCCAATACCAAGCTCACAGTTATCACTACTGCAAGCGGGAACATCTGCGGCATGCAAAAGAGCGGCACAGGAATGTTGAAGCCCGAGCAGGCCTACCGCATCATTGATATAGCATGTGAGAAGGCGAGAGAAATCCGGGAAAAGTTTCTGGAAGCATAAACGGAAGTAAGGATTATGGTTAAGCAGACTACAAAAGGACGGAAGAGCAGATCAGCAGCCCGGTTTGGTCCAAGGTACGGTCGCAAGTCACGGAAGCTCGTGGCCGATTCGGAAGAAAAGAGCAAGGCTTCGTATGACTGCCCGCAGTGCGGAAGGAACAGAGTAAGAAGGACAAGCACAGCCATCTGGAGTTGCAGCAAGTGCGGCTATACCTTTGCCGGAGGTTCGTTCTTGCCTGAGACATCTCTAGGCCGCTCTGTGTTGCGGTCTCTCAAGAAGACCCTTGAGGTAGTGTAGAAGATGGCTTATAAGTGCACCAGGTGCAAAAAAATCGTAGAGGTTGATTACGAGTACAGCGGCATACGCTGCCCTTACTGTGGGCACAGGATCCTGATGAAGGAGAGGCCCACTACAGTCAAGAAGATGAACGCCGTCTAAATGCTCGTCACCACCTCGCGAGATCCTTCTATGAAAGCGAGAAGGTTTGGAAAGGCTCTGGCTTCATTCCTCACTCTACCCTACTTGAATCGCGGGAAGCAAGCAAAAGTGGAGGATGAAACCTGGCTGGTGGTGGTGGAGGACCATGGCAACCCAAGGGGCCTGGTCAAGCGCTCTCCTGGAAAAGAGGAAAATTTGACCTTTCGTCTATCAGGAGAGCCAGAGGTAGGACGGCTAAAGAAGTGTGTGCCCGTGGTGATGGGAGCGGATGCTCTTCCAATTGCTCAGTTCTTCGAGTTGGAGTGGGTGGAATTGCCCGCATCGCACCAGACACGTGTTCTGTCGGTGGCATCCGGCAGGATCGATTTCATTGATGTAGGTGAGGCCAAGTTCAGGCTGAAGACATGATGGGCTGTGCAGAGATCGTCTTTGAAACAGCGCGTCATAGCGAGATCTATCAGGCGCTCGCTCCGGAACTGAATGACGAGCTTCATAGATCCAATGTTGAATTGGACCAGGGAGATGGTTTCATTCGATTGAAGATCCGGGGTGAGGATGTGGTCTCTCTCCGGGCAGCCTTAAATACCTGGATAAGGTTGGTCAAGATCGCGTTTGAGATGGTGAGTTTATGAGTGGCGAATTGCCTCCGCAGATACAAAATCAATTGGCTCAGCTCCAGCAGCTCCAGCAGCAGGCTCAGGCGGTTATGGCTCAGAAAGGCCAGATCGAGGGTCTGATCAGGGAGACTGAGGCAGCGTTGAAGGAATTGGAGAAGAGCGCAGACGATGCCGTTATATACAAGAGCGTCGGCGAACTTCTCTTCAGAGCTGATAAAGCGAAGCTGATAGAAGAGCTGAACGAGAAAAAGGATATGAATGAAATCCGCAAAAAGAACATGGCCAATCAGGAAGAACGTATTCAGGGCCGGTTCACTCAGCTCCAGGAACAGCTCAAGCAAACACTAGGTCAGATGCCGCCCAAGGGCGGCTAAATCCGATTTAGCGGACCCGTGGCTTAGCCAGGATATAGCACCGGGCTTCTAACCCGGGGGTCGCGGGTTCGAATCCCGCCGGGTCCGCCTTAATATTCTCGAGGAACTATGTGCGAACTTACAGTCTATACCTTGAAAGGCAACGCCCGTGATATGGCG
>Ga0208584_1000172_pt1 | contig 10835 bp, 8 predicted proteins | sample NGESurdeep072012_4_FD_184460 | JGI IMG/M metagenome (GOLD analysis project Ga0208584, IMG submission 184460) | Arctic peat soil microbial communities from Barrow, Alaska - NGEE Surface sample 415-1 deep-072012 (SPAdes) | ecosystem: Environmental > Terrestrial > Soil > Wetlands > Peat ...
CGCCCGGGTCACCTCGAAACGGCCCACCTCCATTCCCGCGAAGCGCACGGACTCGGGGGCGAGCACCCCGCGCTCATCGCATCCGAGGACGCCGCGGGTGCGAGCCGCGTTCGCCCGCTGCAGGATCCCGGCGAGGAGCGAACCGTCCTTCACCCCGGTGTCGGGGGCCGGTCGCGTGCCGAACAGGTACCGGTCGAACCAGGCGAGGTCCTCGTCGAGCTTGCGGCGCTGGTGTGCGATCGCGCGCAGCGAGTGCGGCTCCCCGGGGAACGTGAGGAAGCGCACCGGGGCCTTGCCGATCTGCTGCAGCGCCCGGAACAGCGACCACGACTCGTCCGGCGGCACGTTGCGGTCGTCGGTGCCGGTGAAGACGATCGTGGGCGTGGTCACGTCCGTGAGCTTGAAGAACGGCGACTTCGCCATGTAGACCTGGGGGACCTCCCAGGGCGTGCCGCCGAAGTAGTAGTTGTCGAACGAGGCGCCGAAGTCCACGTTGGCCCAGTCGGAGAACCACTCGACGTCGGCGGCGCCCACCGACGCCGCCTTGTACCGGTTCGTCGAGGTGATCAGGGTGGCGGTGAGGATGCCGCCGTTGCTCCACCCGGTCGAGCCGAGCTTGTCGGGATCGACGAGGCCGCGCCGGATCAGCTCGTCGACGCCGCTTTCGATGTCGGGGATCTCGAGCTCGTAGTAGTGGCCGGCGATCGACTCGACCCAGTCGAGGCCGTAGTCGGAGCTGCCGTGGTAATTGACCTGCAGGACGAACGCTCCGCGCTGGCGCCACAGCAGGATGGGCGCGGCCCAGCTCTGGCTCCACGCGTCGTGGTCGGCGCCGGCCGGCCCGCCGTGGATCACGAGAACGAGTGGCGCGCGCGTTCCCTCGCGCCACTCCAGGGGATAATGAAGGATCCCCTCGACCTTGTCGCCGCGCGCCCCCTTCCATTGCACGATCTCGACCTTGCCGGTGGGCTTGCCGCGCCACCGCGCGTTGAGGTCGGTCAGGGCCCTCTCCCCGGCGATCTGGGTCCCATCGAGGCGGGCGCCGAACCACTGCGGCGGAACGGTGGGGGTGGAGTGGAGGTAGACGAGGGTCTTCCCGTCGCGGCCGAGGTCCAAGGCCTGAATCGCCGGCACATGGGCGCCCGCGAGATCGGCCCGCGTCCACCCGGTCGCCGTGCGGGTGAGGCGAACCGGGCGGGCCCGCACGCCGTCGGCAAGCAGTGCGATCACGCCGCCCGGTGCGGGCGCGTAGGCATGGCCGAAACCGCGCGGCCACGACAGATCGACTTTCTCCGCTCGCTTCGCGGCAAGGTCGAAGTAGTACAGCTCGTTGATCGTGGCGGTGCGGTAGCGCGGGTCGCGGCTGTACTGGTTGACGAGGTAGAATCCCTTGCCGTCGGCGCCCCAGCGGATCTCCTGCGGCAGCAGCGTGCCGTCGGCGAACAAGCGCGTTCGCGCCCCGGTCGAGAGCTCGACGAGGAACGTCTGTGGCGGCACGCGCTGGTCGTACTCGTACGAGAGGCCCTGCTGCGCCGTGATCACGGCGAGCGTGCCGTCCGGGGACACGGAAAGCGAGTCGATCCAGTCGGTGTTGGCCGTCAGGCGCTCGGCGCCGCCGTCGAGCGTGACGCGGAAGAGGCGCACCGGCGGCTGGTGCGCGGCATCGTCGACCGCCGTGGCGTCGTCCTTGCGCGCCTTGCGCTCGCGCTCCCACTCAGACGGGGAATCCTTGGCGACGGCGACAAGTGTGCCGGCGCCGGTCCAGGCGAAGTGCAAAACGTCGCGGTCGAAGCGGGTGAGCGGAAAGGCTTCCCCCCCGGCGAGCGGGATCGCCCAGAGCTGCGTCTTGCCGAACTCGTCGTCGACCTTCCCGCTCGGCAGCTTGCGCGTCGAGAGGAAGGCGATCCGCGCGCCGTCCGGTGCGAACGCCGGGGTGGTGACGGTGTCCTGCCCGCGGGTCATGGCGTACGAGGTGCCATCGGCGAGGCGCGTCAGCCAGAGGTTGGAGACCCGTTTCTCGCTGCCGCCCACTTTTTCGACGGTGGACCGCACCCAGGCGGCGAGGGCGCCGTCGGGGGAGATCGTCCATTCCGACGCGGTTTCGGCCAGCAGGATGTCGTCCACGGTCCACATCGTCGGCTTGGGCCCGGCGGCCAGCGCGAACGCGGCCGCAACTGTGGCGGCGAGCGCAAGGACAAACGTGCACAGATGTCGGTTTCCGGTCATCGGGGCGCCTCCCCCCCGCGACCGCTTGGGGCGCAGCCGGCGGCGGGAGTCCGAGCAGGGTAGCAGGGCGCGGCCGGGCGGAAAAGCGTGCGGACTCGGGCGTGCCCCGGGTCACGTGCGGCGCAGGATCTCGGCGAACTCTCTGGAATCGTTGTCGTCCTTGCCGCCGACCGCGATGCCGCAGACGGAGCACCGGTACTCGTACTTGTTGCCGCCCGGCAGCACGAGCAGAAGGTGGCGGCGCACCGGCTGCGCCGCCCGGCAGTGCGGGCAGAACAGCTCGGTCGCCTCGAACTGGTCGAACTGCGGGCGCTTCTTCATCACCGCCACTTTCTCCAGCTTCGGCCGCGCCGTCAAGGGGACGGCGCGGTCCCGGGGCCTGGCGAGGTGACTCCTGTCGCCGCTCGGGGAGGGGGGACGGCCGCGGGGCGCGCCGCCGCGGCGGCCGTAAGCCGCGGCCTACGGTAAGATGCGGGCCGCGTGGGGCCGGTGTGTCGCAGTGGACGTGACCCTCGGGATGGCCGGGCCAACGAGAGGAGTGGCTCTTGAACAACCTCATCTTCACGCTGCTGGTGGGGACCAGTTCGCTGGTGGCGGGCTTTCTGGGTTCGCTGACCGGTCTCGGCGGCGGCGTCGTCATCGTGCCCCTTCTCGCCCTTGCGTTCGGTGTCGACATCAGGTACGCCATCGGAGCCTCGCTCGTGTCCGTCATAGCCACCTCGTCGGGGGCTGCCGCGGCGTTCGTCAAGGAGGGGTTCTCGAATATCAGGATCGGCATGTTCCTGGAAATCGCGACGACGCTCGGCGCGCTGCTGGGCGCCTCCCTGGCGACCCGCCTCTCCACCTCGGTGATCGCGGTCGTGTTCGGCGTCGTGCTGCTCTACTCCGCGTTCCTTTCCAGTAGGCCCCACGACGAGGTCGCGCTCGCGGCCAAGCCGGACCGCCTCGCGATGCGGCTGCGCCTCGACGGCAGCTTCCCGAGCCTGGGCGGCGAGCGGTCGTACCACGTCCAGGGTGTGCCGGCCGGCTTCAGCCTGATGGCGGTGGCCGGCGCGCTTTCGGGGCTGCTCGGAATCGGCTCGGGGGCGGTCAAGGTGCTGGCGATGGACCACGCCATGCGCATCCCGTTCAAGGTCTCCACCACCACCTCCAACTTCATGATCGGCGTCACCGCCGCCGCCAGCGCCGGCGTCTACCTGAGCCGCGGCTACATCGACCCCGCCCTCGCCATGCCGGTCATGCTCGGGGTCCTGGCGGGTTCGATGTTGGGGGCGCGGGTGCTGGTCAACGCCCGCACCCACATTCTCCGCCGGGTCTTTGCGCTCGTCATCCTCGTTCTTGCGGTGGAGATGATCTACAACGGCTTCTCCGGGAGGCTCTGAGATGGCGCGGCCCTGGAGCGACTTCCGGATCGAACAGATTGTGGGTAACCTGCTGCGCATCGGGGTGATCATCGCTGCAGCGGTGGTCGCGATCGGCGCGGTGGTGTTCCTGGTCCGCCACGGCGGCGAGCCGCCACAGTACAAGATCTTCCGCGGCGAGCCCTCGAACCTGCGCCATGTGGGCGGGATCGTGACCGACGCGTTCTCCGGCCACGCCCGCGGCCTGATCCAGCTCGGGCTTTTGCTGCTCATCGCCACCCCGGTGGCGCGCGTCGTCTTCTCCATTTTTGGGTTCGCGCTCGAGCGCGACCACGCCTACGTGCTCATCACGCTGATCGTGCTCGGGGTGCTCGCCTTCTCGCTCGCGGGCGGCCGTATCTAGGGCGCCGGCCGGGGCGCCCGGCCGCCCCGACCGGCCGCGCGGCGGAAACCGGCGCCGCACGTGCTGGCAGAACCTTTTTCCTGCGCGTGCGTATGAACTCGTGGAAGCGGGTGGCCGAGCGCAGGTGGACCCGCCTCACACAACCCCAACAGCCGGCAAAGAGCCGGCAGCGAAAGGAGAGGTTATGAAGCTCGCAACTCGCGTGGTGTGTCTGGTGGTGGTTGGCCTGGCGGCGTCGATTGTCCCGGCGATGGCAGCCGACTGGCAGGCGCTGGGTGAGCGCATCGTCGACTTCCGAACGAACCCCGAAACCGTTGTCGCCAAGGTCAGTGAAGCCACGTTCTCCAAGATCAAGATCGAGGTCAAGCAGACCGACATCGAAATTCAGAACGTGAAGGTGGTATTCGACGACGGTCAGTTGTTCAACGTCGCCCTGAACAAGTACATGGGCGCCGGCAGCAGCCGCGTCATTGACCTGCCGACCGCTAAGGCGATCCAGAGGGTCGAATTCTCCTACCGCCCGGCGTCAGCGGGGAGCAAGGTGGCCCTGGTGCGAGTTTTCGGGTCCAACTGATCAACTTCCCACCGAAGTCCGAATGCCGGCGCCCGGTGGCGCCGGCATTTTTCTGGTACCCGGTACCGCATTGTTGCATTTTCGATGTAGACTGACTTTTGGTAGTGTGCTGACGACCGGGGAGGCGGGATGCCACGGCGGCCACGGGTATTCGTCGATGGTGCGACCTATCACGTGTACTGCAGGACCGGTCGCAGCGAGCCGGTCTTTCGCCAGCCCGTGGAGAGCCGCGAGTTCATCGGAATTCTCGCGGAGATCAAGCGGCAGGACCACCTCGCAGTGCTGGCGTGGTGCCTGATGCCCAGCCACTACCACATCGTGGTGCGCACGGGGACGGTGCCACTGTGGCGGAGCATGAGGCTGGTCCAGGGCCGGTTCGCGAAGTCCTACAACCGGCGCCGTGCGGTGTGCGGGTCGGTATGGCAGGGGCGCTACAAGGCAAAGCTGATCGTCGGAGAGCGGCACCTGCAGCAGGCAATCGTATACGTCCATCTCAATCCCGTGGCTGCCAAGCTGGCCAAGTCGCCGGGCGCGTTCCGGTGGAGCGGCCATAGGGAGATCGAGTCGGAGAGGGCGGACGGCCTGCTGGACGTGGACGAAATGCTGGCTGCGTTCGGCGGCACGAGGCTGGACGCTCGCGGGAGTTACATGCAGGCGGTCAGGGGCGCCGGCGCGGCGCCGTGGCACTTTCGCGCGCCGGGACGTCTGCCGTGGTGGACGAGCTCTCGGGATGAGGGCGAGATCGAACTGCCGTCCGAGCGGCCGAGGTTGGACGCCCTTGGGGCCACCAGTTCAAGCCCTTCGAGCGCCCGCATCGAGGAGGTCTTTGCTGCAGCCGCGACGTTGCTGGGCACGACGCGCGAGGAACTCCGGGCGCCTCGGTTCGGGCGGGAGCAGACCCGCGTGCGGGAGGCGCTGGCGCTGGTCGCCGGCGAGGGCTTTGGGTTCCGCGTGAAAGACCTGGCCCGGCAGTTCGGGAGGACCTCCGCCGTCGTCAGCCGCTGGGGAACGACTGCGGCGCAGCGACGTCAAAAGGATGCGGCATTCCGCGCGCGAGTCGAAGCTCTGGCCACGGGCCTTGATGCCGCTTTCCCACGTGGGCTGCCGCTCGCGGACGAGGCGATCCTGGGCGGCGGCGCCACCTTCGTCGACTAAAATGAAACTATGAGGTACCGGGTACCTAAAAGAGACGATCACACAAACCGCCGGGAGTACCGGCTCTACCAGGCGGCGCGGGCACTCGGGCGGGTCGCGCCGTTCTGGGCCTTGCAGAGGATCGGGGCGGCGCTGGGCGTGCTCTTCCTGCTGGTCTCGAAGCGCCGTCGCACGGTGCTGGGCAACCTCAAGAGGGTGTTCCCGCAGCGCCCCCGGCTCGTACGCCTGGGGATCGCGCTGCGGTGCGCGGCTCACTTCGGTCGGATCTCGTTCGATTTCATCAAGTGGTCGCAGGTCGCGCCCGAGACGTTGACGAGAAAGGTGCGCTGCGATGGGATCGAGAACCTGAAGGCCGCACTGGCGCAGGGCCGGGGGTGCTTCGTCCTCTCCGCCCACTTCGGTCACTGGGAGGTCGCGTCGCAGTGGCTGGCGCGTGCGGGCTTCCCGCAGGGGATGGTGTACCGGCCGCTGGAGAACCCGCTGATGGAGGCCGAGCTGGCGCAGACGCGGACCCGTTTCGGCAACTGGCTGATCGCGAAGGATGGCGCCGGCCGCGGGGCGATCAAGGCGATGCGGCGCTCGGGGGTCGTTGACATCCTCCTCGACCAGAAGGCCGACCTCGAGCACAGCGAGATCGTGTCGTTCCTCGGCATCCCGACACCGACGACGCCTTCCCTCGCCAAACTCGTGCTCGCGACCGGCGCGGCGGTGGTCCCGCTCTTCTCCTACCCGGACGGGACCGGCTACCGGTTCAGGCTCGACCCGCCGCTCGGGGTCGAGCCCGGCGACACCGTCGTCTCTCTCACCCAGCGCTACAACGACTGCATGTCGCGGGAGATCCTGGCGCGTCCCCACCTTTGGTTCTGGTTCCACGACCGCTGGACTCCCCGCAAGCGCCGCAGCACCGGGCCCTGAGGCCTACCGCCGGCGGCGGACGCCGGTCAACCCTCCGAGTGCGAGGTAGAGCGCCAGGCAGATCAGGAAGTCGAGGCCGAGCCCGGCGTCGGGAGCGAAGGGCCGGTGGCGCAGTCGCTCGGGTAGGGCGGGGGCGGCGAGGAGGAAGTACAGCGCGTTGCCCGCCACCACCGCCGCCAGCGCCCGAAGCCACCTCGCGAGCACCGACGCCTCCGTTCATGCCTCAGGCGAACTGGTCCTTCTTGAGCACGACCTGCTCGAAGAAGTCGATCCCCGCGGCGGACAGGCGCACCCCCGCCGGCGCGTCCGGCCCGCCGGGCCGGGGCGTGAGGACGAGGCCGCCGAGTTCCGCAAGGTACTGGACGTCCGGGACGATGCTCCGGCCGGCCGCACTCTCGGCAAGTGCGCGCTCCAGCTCGTCAAGGCCGACCGGCCGGAAGCCCTGCTCCCGCCAGTGCCGGTAGAGCTCGGCGAAGATCGCGCGCCGACGCGAGGTGTCGAACGAGGGCCTGGGGGCCGCGGCGAAGAGGGGCCCCGCGATCGGGAAGACCACCCTTCCGGCGGTGGGATTGACGAGGAGCGCGAACGCGATCCACAGCGAGAGCGCGCCGAGGCCTACCGTGAACACAGCGATCGGGACATCGAAAACCCGCGTGCCGGAAAGCGCATTGGCAAGCTTGCATGCGTACAGGAGGTCGATGTCGGCGAGGAAGGCGAACAGCAGCGTGCTGTAGAAGCCGAAGCCGTACGTGATGACGAGGAAGACGACGAGCGACGCCGCCTCGACGGCGTGGATGACCACGGCGTCCGGGACGAACCCCCGCGCGAGCGAGTTCAGCGCCCACCAGTTGAGCGTCCAGTTGAACGCGAACGCGGTGAACAGCGTGCCGCCGTAGAGGTTCTTGTTGGCGAAGCTCATTAGACCGGCGAGGAACTGGCAGCCGGCGCCGAAGAGCAGGCAGATCACCGCCGCGGTCGAAAGCCCGGCCGGGGTCAGCCGGAAGCCGAAGGCAATCGGCGTCAGCGCCGCACACCCGAGCGCGAGGCCGATCAGTCCCAGGGGGGTAGGTTCCGCGAAGATCTCCCGGTGCGCGGCGGGTCCGAACTCGATCTTGCTGATCATGGCGTGGGGTCCCTCCATCGTCACGCCGAGCATACGGCATCACGGCGACCGGGGCAGGCCTCCATCGGCGCGACTGCCCCTGGCACGAGTGCGGCGGCCGGCGTCACTTCGCCGGCGGCCAGCCCAGTCCCAGACGGTCGAAGTTGAAGATCGCGTTGGTGACGAGAGCGTATGTGCCCTGCGTGCTGACCCGCCACATCGGGTTGCAGGCGAACAGGAGGACGTGGCCGCGGCCGAGCGGGGCATCGATGACGACCGCAGTGCCGGCGATCCCGTCGCCACCTTCCAGCATCCCGGAGAGCAGGATCTCATCGGCTTTCTTGGGGAACGCGGCGATCACCCGCGGCCGGTCGGCCGGCCGCGGGAGGTAGGCCTCGGCGAACGCGCGGTAGTCCTCGGGGGGCTGGAAGCCCTCCTCGCCCGGTGCCGGCGTCGGTCGCTCGGGCGGGCCGACGTACGACCGCCCCTGCGGCACGTCGGGGTCGTCGATGCCGCCGCGCCCGCTCGGCCGTGCCGGCTCGCGCTCGGGGCGGTCGAAGGCGCCGACCCTGAAGACCGGCGCGCCGTCGAAGTACACGGGGACGGAGTCGTCGTAACCCCAGGCGATCGGGCTGCCGCGGTCGGTCACGACCGCCTTGAGGAGCGACCCGGAGGCCTTGAGCTTGGGCGTGTCCATCACCTTGACCCAGCGGACGAGACCGAACTCGACCGCCCAGCGCGCGGTGTCCTGCACCGTGATCAACAGGCCGCCGCGCTCGACGAAACTCGCCAGGCTCGCCACCCCGGCGACGCCCAGGCCCGGGCGCATGTCGTCGGTCGAGTCCACGCCCAGGTTGGGCGTGAGGGCGGTCTTCTTCCACGGCAGCGGCGGCCCCGGGGGCAGGCCATCCACGATCTCCTGCGGCGACGCGTCGGCGGGGGGAAACACGATCACGTCGTACTTCGCCCGCAGGTCGCCATCCCCGGCAATCTGCTGGGTGGAGATGTAGGCATACGGGATGCCGAGGTCCTCGAACGCGAGCCGGAACCAACCCTCCTGCTGGGTGGACAGCCAGGTGTGCAGGATGGCGATCCTCGGCATCGTCAACTCGCGGGTCGCAACCGCTGGCATCGCCGCGAGCGCCTCGGTTCGCAGATTCAGAGCGGCGAGAGTCCTGCCGACCGCGGCGCTGTCGGCGCCGTCGAGGGGCACCAGGACGGTTCCCGCCGGCCACGGGCGCGGCCCCTTGATCGCCTCGAGGGCGACGAGGATGTGCGTGTCGGGCAGGCGGGTGCGCAGGCGGACGAGGTCGGTGTCGGCGCAGTTGGCGACCGCGAGCACGGCTCCCTTGAGCACGGCGGGGGCGCCGCCCTCGCGCCACGGGTGCATCGGCACGGCGAGCACGTCGGGGTTGACGATCCGCCTGAATTCGAGGTTTTTCGCGAAGCCGAGCGTCCACCCGCTGTCGTCGTACACACGGTCGTCGCCGCGCACGTACTGGGTGTCGAGGAGGGCGTCGGCGAGGCGCGAGTACGGCTGGTCCATCCGCACGATGAGGCTGCCGGGGGCGAAGCTGACCGGCCTCGAACCGGACGGCGGCCGGTTCTCTGGTGGCCGCCCGCTCCCCGGTTTCGCGTCGTCGCCGGCGCGTTCGGCCGCCGGGGGCGGCCAGAGCGGCGCGACGGCGAACGCACTGTCCGCCACCTGGACCTCGATGCCGTCGGCCTGCAGCAGGCGCGCGAGGTCGCGCAGCTGGCCTTGCCGCTTCTGAGCGCCGTCGAAGACGTAGGCGGCGGGTCCCTCGGTGCGCGCCTTGGCGACCGCGCGCTTGCCGAGCGTCCAGTACTGCTCGAGGAAGTGCGTCCGGTTCCCCGCCATGTCGGCGAGGGCGAGCAGGACGCCGCTCTCCTGGTAGTTGACGTTGTTGCGCAGCGACCAGCGCACGGCCGGCAGCGGGGGGTTGGGGCGGAACCAGGCGCGCTCGCTCCAGCCCCGGACGGTGCGGTCCTCGGTGGAGGGCACGAGGTTGCCGAACGTCTCGTAGAAGCGGCCGATCGCGTTGTGCCCCATGCCGACCCAGAACATGTAGTTGGGCGACCAGCCGTCGTAGAAGCCGTGAGTCCACACGCCGGGCAAGCCCCTGGCTGTCAACTCCTGCACCTCGAGGTCCGCCATCCGCGAGTACTCCGCGATCGTGAGCGGGTCGAGCCAGGCGTTGTACGGCCCGGTGCCGGTGGAGATGTAGAGGAACGGGATCGACTCGTGCAGGTCGTGCAGCACCTGCGGGTGCCAGTCGAAGAACGCCTCGAGGACGTTCCGCGTGAGGGCGAGGCCGAGCCCGAGCGTGTCGCGGTTGTTGTCGTGGCCGGCGTAGTGCCCCCAGTAGGCGAGCGGCGGCATCGGCGACCCCGGATTGGCCTGGTGCCAGCGCACGAGGTCCACCATGCGGTCACGGCCGTCGACCTCCAGCACCGGCGTGATCAGCGTGATCACGTTGGCGCGGATCGCGCGGACCATCGGCGTGTCCTCGACGGCGAGCCGGTACGCGAGCTCCATCAGCATCTCGGGGCTGCCGGTCTCCGGCGAGTGCATCGCGCCGGTGAGCCAGTAGATCGGCTTGCCCTCGGCGATCATCGCCTGCGCCTCCGCCTCGCTCACCCGACGCGGGTCGGAAAGCCGCTGCGTGATCTCGCGGTAGCGGTCGAGGGAAGCGATCGTAGCCTCGTCGGCGACCGCCACGGCGACCATCTCGCGCCCTTCCTCGCTGCGCCCGATCGAGAACACCTTGACGCGCGGCGACGCGGCCGCGAGGGCGCGCAGGTAGGCGTGGATGTCCTCAGCGTAGGTGAGCCGGTCGGGGGCGCCGGCGATATAACCGAGGAAGGCGAGCGGCGTCGGCACCATCGCCGAGGCCGGCAGGTGGTCCACCAGGGAGGTCGAGAACTGCGGGGCGGTCGTGGCCTGGCGGATCAGCCGGGTGTAGGGGGCGTCCCACTCGGGGTGCTGCTCCCGCGGCTCGGCGGTGTCCGAGGTCCCGGGCGCCTGGGCCGGGAGCGGCGGCGGGGCGGCGGCCAGGATCGCGGGGAGGAGGAACAGCG